>Ga0302315_10001170_pt1 | contig 27451 bp, 21 predicted proteins | sample III_Palsa_N3_1_FD_200532 | JGI IMG/M metagenome (GOLD analysis project Ga0302315, IMG submission 200532) | Peat permafrost microbial communities from Stordalen Mire near Abisko, Sweden - III_Palsa_N3_1 | ecosystem: Environmental > Terrestrial > Soil > Palsa > Peat permafrost | place: Sweden...
AGCAGCGGCGTCGGGCACGGCTGCAGCAGCCGCACCGGCTCCGGCCTCGGGGACAGCCTCCACAACAGGAGGCAAGAACGTCAAGCAACTGCAGACGTTCCAGGTAACAGGTTCGCTGATCCGCCAGGCGGACAAGACCGGGTTCAATCAGGTTCAGGTCATCAACTCGAAGGAAATCCAGGATTCGGGTGCCAAGGATGTGTCCGACTACATGCGCCAGATCTCGGCCAACTCGGCTAACAGCTGGGGGGAGTCGACCTCCGACAGCTTTGCCGCCGGCGGTTCAGGCATCGCTCTGCGCGGCCTCAGCGAAAAATACACGCTGGTGCTCGTCGACGGTCAGCGCGTCGCGCCGTTCGCATTTGCCGTCAACGGTTCGGACCAGTTCTTCGACCTGAATACGCTTCCGCTAAACGTGGTAGACCGCATTGAAGTCGTGAAGACGGGTGCTGTGTCGCAGTACGGTTCGGATGCTATTGGCGGTGTGGTCAACATCATCACGAAGCATGACTTCCAGGGCCTGCAACTCGACGGCAGCATTGGCGGCGCCACGCAGGGCGGCGGCGGCACCACCAAGTTCGGCGTCCTCGGCGGCTTCGGCAACCTGGCATCCGACGGCTTCAACGTCACTGCGACTGCCAGCTATTACAAGTCGAACGGCTATACGCTTGCCGATCGCGATACGACCGAGAATCAGGACTTCAGCAACAAGCCTTTTGGCGGCAGCGTCCAGCAACCGTCGTACCTCCTGAACCCCAACACGGGTGCCGCAACGCCTTATGGCTGTAAGACATCTGTGCCGTACGGCAACAGCGTTATTGCAGCAGATACCGGCGCAATCAGTAGCGGTAACGTCTGCCTGAAGAATACGGCTGAAGACTACTCGATCGAGCCGATGACCGAGCGTCTGAACGCCAAGGTTCACGCCGACTTCAAGATCAACGATACGACGACCGCGTATGCCGACCTATGGGAAAGCAATAACACGACGACGACCAACGATGGCCCTGTAGTCGTCGGCAACGGGCTTACGTACAACCCGACCACCAAGGCCGTCAGTCCTATTACCTTCACCGTTCCGGCCAACAATCCGTACAACACGACCGGCGTGGCCCAGGAACTGTTTGGCTACCTCCCGACCACGTATAGCTCAACCACGGATTCAAACTTCTGGCGCGCTGCGATGGGCTTGAAGGGCAGCTACGAGCTCGGCAAGGAAGACTGGGACTGGAATGTGGGGTACACCCATTCCATGAGCACGGTGAGCAACACGCTCGGCAGTGTGATCAACCCGAACGCCCTGACCACCGCGCTTAACAACGGCACGCTTAACTTCGTGAATCCGTCGGCTACACCGGGTGCGCTGCAAAGCATCCTGACGACGGCGGACAACCTCGGTATTTCCAAGCTTGACGCCCTCGACGCAACCGTGGCGACGCCCAACCTGTTCCATCTGCCGACCGGTGACGTTGGCCTCGGTCTCGGTGCGCAGTTCCTCCACGAAAGCGAGCTGATCGAGGAAGGTGGCAACTACCTGAGCGGTAACGTGCTGAACCCGAACCTCCAGGAAGTGGCCGGTGAGCGTAACGTGGCGGCCGTGTATTACCAGGTCGATGTGCCGTTGATCGACAAGATGCTGACGTTCAGCCAGTCGGGCCGTTACGACCACTACAGCGACTTCGGCGGTGCGTTCTCGCCGCGTTTCGCCTTGCGCTTCCAGCCGATCCAGCAGTTGACCACCTACGCTTCGTACACCCGTGGCTTCCGCGCACCGGAATTCCTCGAGAATACGAATTCGTCGAACATCGGCATCATGCCGATCGGTCCGAATGGTGAAGACGAAAACGTTATCACCAAGGGGAACCCGGATCTGCAGCCGGAACGCACGAAGAACTACAACATCGGCTTCGAACTGTCGCCGACGCGTACGACCGACGTGGGCTTCGACTGGTACAAGATTCACGTCGACAAGGCGATCGGCACCCAGCTCGATCCGTCGGCCACGGTCTTCAATGCGGATGGTTCGATCGCGTACATGGTCAACACGTATGAAAACCTGGGTTCGTTCGATACCGATGGCTTCGAAACGACGTTCTCGCAGTCGTTGCCGACCAAGATCGGTACGTTCAAGTTCACGGCTGATTGGGCCTATATCTGGCACTTCAAGATGAACGGCATTGGCGGCCTCGCCTCGACGGTTGACGGTGCAGGTAACGACCTGACGCTCGCGCAGCCGTTCGGCGGTTCGTTCCCGCGCTGGAAGGGCAACACGGACCTGTCGTGGAATTTCCACCAGTGGAATGCCGATCTGGAATGGCAATACACGGGGCCGTACTCGGACGCGCTGGGTCTGGACTACTCCACCGCATCCTATAGCGTGTTCAACCTGAACGTAGCGTACACGGGCTTCAAGCACTGGACGATCTACGGTGGCATGAACAACATCTTCAACAAGGCGCCTCCGTACGATCCGCTGTGGGTCAACCAGATTGACCAGACCGGCTACGACCAGTCGCTGTACACGTACATGGGCCGTTACCTGCAGGTTGGCGCAACGTACAAGTTCTAAAGCGCAGTAAGTTCACTTTGAAGTAGTCGTCAGTTCCTCTCACGGTCGCTCCGGGCTCGGGATCCCCTCCTTCGTCTCCGGAGCGGCCGTCTTTTTTTTTCAACAGCACAAAGCGTTCAGGGGCGACGCGATGTAGTCCCTCATTTCACGAAGGCAACACTGACCGGACTCGGTTCGTCAACCGATTGCCCGCTGTTCGAAACCATGCCAGACACAGGGTCGATACTGAACGCATTGACTGTGCCGCTCTGCTGGTTGGCAACCAGCAGCCACTTTCCCGACGGATCGATTCCAAATCCCCAAGGTTTCTCACCGCCTGCAGACGTGCGCTCAACCAGCGAAAGCTCGCCCGATTCGGGGCTAATGCTATAAACAACTAGCGCATTTTCGCCGCGGTTCTCCACGTAGACGAAACGCCCGTCACGGCTGATTGCAAGCTCGGCTCCGCTCTTCGCTCCCTGGAATTCCAGGCTGGTCGTCGGCACCGATTTTACTAACATCAGGTGTCCTTGCGATGCGTCCCAGCGCAGTACGATGAGCTCCGCGCTCAGTTCGGTCAGCAGATAAACGAACTCACCGTTCATGCCGAAAGCGAGGTGGCGCGGACCACTGCCTGCTGGAACAACGAAGGCTCGCGAGTTGGACTCATCGCCAGTCGACAACGCGTGAGTTGCGCGGTCAAAACCGTAAACGAACACACGATCGGCGCCCAGATCGGGGACGAGCGCATATTGACCTGACGGATCGATGGCAGCGCTGTGCGCATGCGCGCTCGCCTGTCGACGGTTCGGCCCGGAACCCGCTTCCTTGATCGTGGACACGAGTGAGCCCAGGCTTCCGTCGGGGTTGACCGAGACACTGGATACGGAGCCGCTTGCGTAATTGGCGGAGAACAGGGTCATCGAGGGCGTGTCCCACCCCAGATACGTGCTTCCATTGCCGCCCGTGGGGACAGCGTTCATCCTGGTGAGTGTGCCCGTCCCACGATCTACTGCGTACGCGGTAATGCTCCCTTCTCTGGCATTGTCGTCATCGACCGCGTAGAGGATCGGCAGATGGGGATGTACAGCGACCCAAGTGGATTTCGGACCTTCCGCAACCGGGCCGATCGCCGTCAACTTGCCGGTGGTCGTATCGAGGCGTAGCGCGTCGATCTGGCTCTTCTGCGTGCCCACGTAGACGAGTTCTGTCTGTGCACTGTCCGGTGACGTGGCGGCATTGTTAGGCGTGCTGTATGTTACTGCTAATGACGTAAGGGAAACAAGCATCGCGACAGCGCCGTACCGCGCTAACCTGTTTCTCTGGAGAGGCTGTCTCATAGTATGTGTTTTTTGAATTCGTTCAAGGCACGCAAGCAGTCAATCATCCGTCTCGGAATCGTCAAGGCGGGGACCGTGCCGGTCAAGAGTATCGGAGTCGCAGCCGCGCGTCCCTGCACAAAAGTCCGATTCACTGGCACTTTTTGATGTGCTCAGCTACAACGCGGACTTGAGACGACGGGGGCGTGCGGAATGGAAACGAATCGCCGCGGCGATCGACCCGGCCAAAGAAGCCGATTCCACCGCGGGCAAAGGTGTTCCGGTGCCGGCGTCATAGACGCCCCACCGGCATCATGAGTTCGCTTACTGCGAAACGACCTTGCGATGAGGCTGCTGCCGGGCAGCGACGCGAAACTGGCTCGGCGCTTGACCGACTTCCCGCCGGAAGAAACGCGTAAAGTACGCGGCGTCCGCGAAGCCAAGCCCAAACGCAATCTGCTCCACTGACATATCTCCGAAAATGAGGTTACGCTTTGCCTCGGTAATAATGCGCGCGTGAATCATTTTCGTCGGGCTTTTCTCAGTGGCGGAAGCGCATGCAGCACGCAATTGCACCAAGGACACGGCCATCATCGACGCGTAGTCTTGCAGTTGCAGGTTCTCCCGGAAATGTTCGTCAATCAGCTTGCGGAACCGGTCGACCTGGCGGACATCGTTGCGTGTTGCGCCTTCGTTACCGGTTTCCTCCAGGCGTGTTTCGCGAACTAGCATGAGCAGCAGGCTCGTCAGCAATGCTTCTGTACCTACCACATGACCGACCGCGTCGGATTCAACCTCGTGCTTAAGGCTCTTGATCAGGTTGCAAAACTCGATTCCTGCCTCGGCGGAATCGGCAAGCGGAATCATCCGGGGCGCCGCCCAGAGCGAGATGAACTCCTGCAGTTTGGCGTTAACCTGGGTCAGATAGGCCACCTCGACTGTCACGACCCATCTGTCTACATCGATTTCATAGTCGAGACCGTGAACGCATTCAGTGGGTAACAGCAAGGCGCAAGGGCCCTCGAACGGCACGCGGCTTCCCTCGAGATTCATGATACCGCGCCCGCTACGAACGAATATCACCTGACCATAGGCGGGATGCGCGTGGGGCTCCGTTTTCCAGCGGCCCCGGTCAGTGACATGTCCAACGTGGACAAACCAGTTCTCTTTTTCAGGGCGCTCAACGTATAAGCGGACTTTCGGAACGGTTATCTGCTTCGCTTTGGGGACAGATTTGGGCAGGTACATTGCCACGGCACTGTGTGTCATAACGTCTCCTTGGCGGCCGAATCGAATGGGTGCGGCCGTCCTTGAAATTCCGGCCTCACGCAGAAGATTTCTGGCGCGAATTCCGCGCAGGCCATATACCGGCGTAGAGCAGTTGTGGCTCTTGAAGCGATCGACCTCGAAGCGCCCACGACACAAGGGGCGCACCGACCGCGAACCGAAGTTGCACGACACCATGATGGCTCGCGCGGGTCGCGATAGCCAAAATGCTAACAGTCCCGGGGAATTTATGAAACCGCCTCTACGTTCGGCCACTGACGTTGAGAACGGATTTCAACCTGACTTCAAGCCACTCATTCGTCGAATCCGCGGCAGTTACAGGAGGGTATTTACCAATGGCCAACCTGCCGTCGAGGGGTCCTGAAGATCTTCTGCCGAGCTCGGAAATCCGCTGCTTTCAGCGCATTCCCCCGCTGGAATCGCCCCGTTAAGCACGCAATCTTAACCGTCTCGCAGGATCGCGGAAACAAGGCATATTTTTCCATAGATTTCCGAAGGGGTAACTTGCGATTTACCCCCACAGCCGGCGCCCGTCTCGAGACGCGGGCCGCATACTCAGAACGAATGCACCATTCCGAGCGTTACACCGCGTGTGTTGGAACCCGGCGCGACAGTGACACCCGCATACGAAGTGCCGTTGAGGGTAAAGTCCGCCTCGTTCCGGTTCTGGATAAAACCGGTGGCCGCGTACAGGGTAGTGGCCTTCGACAGGAAGTACTCATAGGTCAAACCAATCTGCTGCGCATTGTTCCCCTGCCCCGTCCGGTCATGCGCATAGCCATACATCAGTGAGAGCTGGTCAGCGCTACTGAACGAGTACGAACCCGATGCCTCGTAGACGTCACGCTTCTCGCTGTCGTCGGTCTCGCGTTCCGTGTGGTAAGCCAGATAAAACCGTGCAGCGCCCACGCCGAGCGATGCCCCTGCATTAAACACCTTCAGGATAGACGTTCCGGTTGCATTGGCGGCCTGCTCATAGCCGGCCGCCGCGCGAAACGGCCCGTTCGCATAGCGGACTGCCGCGTTATAGAACTGCAATCCGTCACTCGGTTTGGTCGTTTGATCACGCATCGCGACCATAAATTGCGCGGTGAGGCCGTATACCGTGGGGGTGAAATAGGAAATCGCGTTATTGACCCGGATGGTCAGGCTGTTGAAATTGTTCATTGGGGACCCGATGCTCATCACTGCCATGGGGTCGAGTTCGGGGTTCATGAATATGTATTGGGGCGTATTTTGCAACCCAAAGCGCGCCTCACCAAAGCTCCCGGAAAGGCCCACCCAAGCCTGACGATTAAAGGCATCCGCGGCATTCGACGCCGCACCGGTTGCCCCCGAAAAGCCTTGCTCCAGCTGAAAGTTGACATGAAGCCCCCCGCCGATGTCCTCACTGCCCTTCAAGCCGTATCGGCTTGCAAACAGCCCACCGGATATGGCGCGGATCGTCGCAGGGGAAGAACCTGGGTTCTGATATTCCACGCCGTTATCGATCACGCCGTAGAGCGTGACTGACGACTGGGCGTATGCGGCATTGAAAACACATGCCGATACCGCGCCAGACACAAAAACTATCAGCTTTTTCATGCAGTCTCCGACTTAACGTCTAGTTATTTATTTACTTCGTATACCTAATGAGTCTCAGTTTATTTTTTGAATTGGACTACTTGGGCTGAACGCCCTTGATGAGAAGTAAGAGTATTGGATGCCCGGTGGCACGTCCCTACACAAAAACTAGATTCGCTGGCATTTTTCGTCGATTGGTGGGTGCAACAAAAAAATGCAAGCGAATCTAGTTTTTGTGTAGAGGCACGCGGTCAGCCCTCAAATACCATCCTCATCACCGCGACAAGAGTTTTCTGTGTTGGTTTACCCGGCGAGTTGCCGTACGTCGAACGGCTTTTGACAACTTCGCCCCGAGCGTCTGCCTCTCTGTTCGTCCCTAAGAAGATTAAACGGCAGCAGAGCCAATAAAAAACTATATGGAAGGAGACATGCAAAAATTATCCCTGGCTTTACGCAAACCGCTTCTCGGCGCGACCATCTTCTGCTGTTTGAGTGGAGTGAGTTATGCGGAAGATGTCATCACCGCACCGAGCGATTCCGCCCCGCCGCAAGCGCAGCCGACTCAGCAGAACCAGCAAGACCAGCAGAACCCGCAGACGCAGCCACAAACCCAGCGCACCCCTGGGACCTACAAGAACGGTGCTGCGGCTCTCAGTGCTCCGGATTTGAAATCGGCGGAACAATTCGGCGCGCCGCCTGTGTCGTGGAACGATACGTATGTCGGCTACCGTTATGGCAGCGATTTCCACTACCCCGGTGTGCCAGACAAGGTTGTCCAGAACATCGGTTATCTCTCAACCATCGGCGGTTTCAAGTACGGTAGTTACGCATTCAACGTGGACTACCTTGTCTCGAACTCCGCCAACCCGGAAGCCGGTGGACCGTCCAATGGCGGAGCTCAGGAAATCTACAGCATCGGCCGGGTCGAGTTAAGCGCCGGCAAGATTCTCGGCCACTACATGGGTTACGGCTTTATCCGCGACTTTGGTATCACCGGCGGTTACGAGTTCGGCACCAAGAACGATGCGTACGGCGAACGCGCCCGGATGCTGGTGTTCGGCCCGACCATCGAGTTCGCCGTGCCGCGTGGCTTCTGGAACATCACGGCCGGCGTTCGTACGGAGAGCAACCACAATGGCATTACGGGCGTGGACGTGCATTTCAATCCCGCGTGGCACGTCGAAAGCTCGTGGCTCGTCCCGTTTCAGGCGGGGCCTGTACCTTTGGTCTTCAAGGGCTTCGCCAGCGTGACCGGGCCAAAAGGCCGGGACGGCTTTGGCGTGCCGACCACGACAGAGTTTCTCGCTCGCGCCTCCCTGTTGGCTGATCTGGGTTCGTTTGCCGGTCACCCGCGTGTGGTCTATGCCGGTGTAGGTTACGAATACTGGTATCACATGTATGGATCACCGACTAACGAGACAGTCGGGACAATAACCTCAGCACCGATGTTTGTAGCCGAGGTTCATTTCTAATCAGCAGTGCTCGTGAATGCGCTCATTGGCGACCCGTCAAGCGGGTCGCCAATCGTCGTTCTGGAGAACGCTTCGATGTTGCCTGTCATCCTTTTAGAGTAATAATGTCGACAGGCGTGGCGCGTCTCAGTGCGAGCAGCTTCGACCGACAAGATTGTGGATGTTTTGAGCGCGGTCGAAAAGAGAGAATTCATGGAGACGTACCAATTGAAACGACCGGTAGCCGAGAATCCATGGAGCATTCTCGTGCTACTCGCGCTCGGACTGCTGATTTCGTTTGTCGACCGCACGAGCCTGTCCGCTGCTCTGGCGGACAAGAGCTTCATTCGAGAATTTGCACTGACGAGCGTCGAGCGCGGCTGGCTTAACTCGGCGGTTTTCTGGTCCTACGGTTTCGTCCAGATGCCCATGGGCTGGCTGGTGGACCGTTACGGCGTGAAATGGCCTTACACGATCTGCTTCACGCTGTGGTGCATCGCCGCAGCGGTCACTGGCCTCGTGACAACGCTGTCCGCCCTGATCATCATGCGTCTGCTCATCGGCGTGGCCGAATCGGTTGCGATTCCCGCTACCTATCGCTACCTCGCCAACAACTTCGAAGAAACGCAAAAAGGCACTGCATTAGGCATCTTTTCGATTGGCGGCAAGATGGGGCCCGCGCTGGGCGCACCGATCGCGGCCTGGATGATCATCACGTATTCGTGGAAGGTGATGTTCATTGCGACTGGACTCGTTGGCCTGGTCTGGCTCGTGCCATGGTTGCTGATGGTCCGAAACGACTATCCGTCCAGGGAACAACTTGCTGCAGCGATACGCAGGGCTTCCTCGGTACCGCTTAAGAACCTGCTGGCGAGCCCTGTCGTCTGGGGCGGACTGATCAATAACTTCTGCTACAGCTATTTCGCTTTCTATTGCATGACCTGGATGCCGGCCTATCTGGTCGAACAACGCGGCCTTTCTCTTCAGAGATCAGGCCTTTATACCTTCTTTAGCTTTGCTGGAATCGCGATCGTTGCGGCCATAGCAGGATGGGCCGCAGACCGGATTATCGCGCGCGGCAACGACGCCGTCGTTGTGCGTAAAGCGTTCATCGTTGCCGGCTTCATTGGCGGAACGACTGTGCTGCTCGGTGCTTATGCGCCGTCGCTCGATATGGCGCTGTTCTGGAACGTGCTGTCGCTCTCGCTGCTTGGCCTTGTCACAGCCAACAATCTGGCGCTATGCAAGCTGACATTGATCCCCAAGCAGGCGGTTGGATTGAACACAGGACTGCAGCAGGTTGCCACCAGTCTCGCAGGCGGCGTATCGGCCAGCCTTTCAGGTTGGTTGCTCCATCTAGGCGGCAGCTATTTACTGCCCATGATGGCGATCTTCGCCTTCCTGCTGATGGGCGCAACGAGCACGGCGGTGCTGCTTCAACGCAAATGGGCGCCGAAAGTCAACGACATCGCCCTCGAACCTCCGCAGACAGAAACGCAGACTTCGATTTAGGCGCGCAGCAACAGTTGCACCCAGCGGTATGAATCAGGCCGAGCGCGGTGCCCGTGTGCGGGGACTAAAGACATAGACAATTGCCCCGACCGTGAGCGGCAATGCGGTGACCGCGAACAGCAACGAATAGACCTGAGCGGAGGAAGCGTGCGCCAGCCTTGCATGTCCCGCGAGCCAGCCGAAACAACCGCTAGCTAACGCCACACCCAGGAAGACAAGACTATTGAGCAGACCCAAGGCGAATCCCAGCCTCTCAGCGGGTATGATCGCGCGCGCCTGTGACATGACCAACGGATGAATCGCACCTACCGAAAACAGGACACAGATCAATCCCACGCCGAGGACGCTACTGGCACCGGGGAGAACAGCGAGCAACATGGCCGCAAGTGCACCTGCCACTAGCCATAGCAAGGAAATGTATTTCGGCGTCCAGAGCCGAACCATCAAAGGAATGGAGAACGACGCGGCAATTCCGACCAGGCTGGTGATCGTCATCGCGTTGCCGCGTGCCAACAGGTCAAAGCCGAACACGTCCGCCAGATAGGGTCCCCCCCAGGATGTGCGAAACGTTGCACCTACCGACATCGCGAGGCACGCAGGCCCGAGCGCCCAGAAGCGCCCAGTTCCCGACCGCGGTGTCCCGTTAGCCACTGCAACGCGCAACGCGTGCGACTCAGGATCCCGGCGCTTCACGAACAAGACGACGCTGAGCGTGGCGCAAAGCATCGCCCCCGCTGCAATTAGCAAGGGGGTTCGCCACCCGGCTTCCGCAGTCGCCCGGCTGAGCGGCCACGCTGCGAGCAATGCCCCCGCCATACCAATGGCGCTGGCCGTCGTGACCGCACTCGTCTGCCGCGGTCCGGCGCCGCTGCTGAGTACGTAGTTGAGCAGCCCCATGAAAACGGGAGCGCAGCCCAACCCTATGCCGGCCTGCGCAGCAATCGCCGCCCATGGATCAGTGGTGTACGCCAACACGCCGGCACTGAGCGTCCCTATGGCCATTAGCGCTGCTGTCGGCGCGCGGACGCCATAGCGGTCGAACATCAGCCCGACGGGTATTTGCGCGAATGCGAATACAAGAAAAAAGGCGCCGGCGAACCAGCCAAATATCTCCGATGAAAAACGGAAATCGGCAATGACCTGAGTCGCAATGACCGCGACGTAACTGCGGAAAAACTGGCTCAACACGTAGCTGAAGGTCAACGCCCAGAAGCCATAGTCGCTCAGGAACATTGCCGTCTGGCTACGACGCCCGCTAAGGTCGCGCCTCATGTCGCTCATCGATCATGTCTCGGTAGGTTACCCAGTTCGACATGATAAGCGCTGCCAGCAGATGTGGCCGACAGCGGCTTCCGCAAGCGACAGTCCTGATTAGCCCAAGAATGAAAAAAGCGCCGTGCTTCCGCACAGCGCCTTCACCACGCCAATCCAATACCGGCCTTACGGGTTCGGGATATAAAGCGGCATCGCTTCTTCCCACAGCGTATCGGTGATCGGATGCTGATCGCTACCATCAGCGTTCATCACCCAGTTCTGGCCATCGGGCTGGAAGCTGTTGTCGTACAGCGCGAGTTCATCGCGGAAGCCATACACGCCAGAGCTATACGCGATGCGGCCATCGTAGGTCCAGACAGCGTGGCCCTGGTTTGCGCCTGGCGTCGTCAGACGGGTCAGGCCCGTGCCATCCGGATGAATCGTGTACACGTCATAGTGAAACTTGTTCGGATCGCTCGGGTTGACTTCCTTGCGCGTGAACACAATCTTGCTGCCATCGGGCGACCAGCCCGGCAGGTTGTCCGGCTCGGTGGTCAGCACCGTATCGGCGTGCGTATCCAGATCGATGATACGCAGACCTTGTACCTTCGGACTCCACACGCGGTAGACGATCTTCCTGCCATCCGGCGAGTAGCTCGGGAAACCCGCATTGATAGAGCCATCGGTCAGGACTTCCGGTTTGCCGTTCATGCTGCCGTCGGTCTTGATCCGCATGATGCGGCCGGGACCCATACCGCGCGTAAAGAACCAGTCCCCTACGCCGAAGGCGACCCATTGACGATCCGGCGACCAGGTCGGCTGGAATGCACCGGCGAGACCCTGCTTGATCATGACCGGATCCAGACCGCTATTCACAGGATCGTAAATCCTCTGATAGCCAGTGAAGTCGGGGTTCATGATGGCAATGGAAGAGTTGACTGCCTTCTCCGTGTACACCAGTTTCTGTCGATCCAGTGACAGCTGCGGGAACACATCAATGTACCGATAGTTCCATTCGGGGTCGAAGCTATACAACGGTGTTCCGTTCGTATGTGCCGGACGCATCGTGATTTTTTCGTAGACCACCTTGCTGCCGTCCGACGAATAGTGCGGCGAGCGGATACCCGAGTTGGCTGTCGAGCGGAACGTGCCGGCTGTGGTGTACAAGCCCTCGGTGTCGCCGCCTTTCACGTGATACGCGATGTTGTTATCGCTCAGGTATTGCGGGAACACCTTGAAACCGGGAGTCGAGGTCAAGTCCTTACGCTCGAGCGTGGACACATCCACCGATACCAGTTGCGAGCTAACCTTATTGATTCCTTCAGGACGGTGAGCGCCCCAGGTCGACTCCACGGGCGTTTCGTAAAAGACCACGTGCTTGCCATCGGGCGACCAGGAAGGCGAACCTTCATCGAAGCCGGGATTACTGGCAATCTTATTCCAGCCCGAACCGTCCGGCCTGATGAGGTAGACACTGCTTTCCTGTGTGCGCTCCCAACCAACCGGCAGATTATGGCCGCGCCAATCGGAGCCCGTGTCGGAAGAAAGGGCGAGCCACTTGCCATCCGGGGACCACGAAGGCCTGAAATAGCTGTGCGGCTTGCTCGGATCGAATTTCAGCGCACCTGTGACGTTCTTCAGAGCACCCGTCGAGAGGTTCAGCGTCCAGACGTTGACCGTACCGTAGTTCTTCTTGCCTCTGCGCGACGAAACGAAGGCAATGATATTCGGGTTTGTCGGCGAAAAAACGGCTGCATCCGAAACGCCGGGGTGATCGGTGAGCCGCTGCAAGTCCGTGCCATCAGCCTTCACACGATAAAGGTTGGACTGACCGAGACCGTCGCGTTCCGATGTGAATATGATCCACTGTCCGTCTTTCGAGAAGGAAGCGTGGTAATCGAAACCATCGGTCGGAAGCAGCCGGTGCTCATCGCTACCGTCTGCATTGGAGATATACAGCTCGGACGTAACAGGACCCACGCGGTCGAGCAACAAAGTGCCTTTCGTCGCCGCACCTGCTCCTGTTGGAATGAGAACCCAGGCCCCCCCGATGGCCGCACAAGCCAAGAGTTTTTTCAAAGACGTAGTTAGATACACAACAAAATGCCTCCATTAATTATACGTAGGTGAGCGGTGTAAAACCGCTCAACCGCTTGACTGCTTCTGCATCGCCCTCTTCGTCGACGCATTGTGCTTCCGTCTCTTACCCATGCATCCCGCGTCTACCCGTTTTCCCCATGGCCGTTCAGCCAAGGCTACCAGTAACATCGTCGAACAGTTCGTCAACCGACAGCCGATGTGGAATGATCTTCTGATCGAGCGCCCAGTCGATCGCCAACTGGATCCCCTTGCGGTTCGCTTCGAGTCCGATCGGAGGGAAGATGGCCGGTACACCGCCTTCGGTCAGCGCACGGCTTTCGACGATCATCCGGTACAGTTCGCGAACCACCTCCGGATGCTTCTTCGAAATGTCGGCGTGCACCACAAACATGTGATTGATCGGCACTACGCCTTCACGCGCAAACCAGTCTTTGGCCGCAGACTGAGCGTCGGGTACCAGCGTGCGCACACGCGAGTCTTTCGGCATGTCTTCGCCGAGCAACGCCGCGCTTAGTTCACCGTCGAGCATCATCTGCGGAATTGACGAGCCTGCGGGCAAGCGCTCACAGTTGTTCGGATCGCGGTACTCGGTGAGATGCCCGTCACCGAGTGTCATCCACGTCACCTTGTCGAGATCGACACCATATTCGTGGCGCAGAATACCGCGAATCCAGAGCGCGGTTGTCTGGGTATAGGTGCGTACACCGACTTTCTTGCCTTCGATATCTTTTGGGTTCAACTCACCAAAGTCGATGTTGTAGCCCGCGCAGTGATGCTGGAAGCGTCCCGAAATCGGCGTCGGCAGCAATACGTAGGGTTTGCCGTACGCCTTTGCCTGCAGCAAGGTGACGATGGCCAGTTCGCCCGCGTCGAACTTGCTCTCGCGAACCATCGCCTTGAAGCCGTTGTGCGCCGGCGTCGGTCCGCAATAGTCGAGAGTCACGAAATCCGACTTCACACGGCCGTCTTTCATTGCCTTCGTTACCGGATAATCAGCGAGATTGGTGCGCAGCGTCGGCACGTCGGTCAGCGTCGTTGTCATTGATGTCTCTCCTTACGCTTGAATAGATTTACAGCCTGACCTCGATGAGGCAGGGGCCGGCCTCGTTCACCGAGTCCGCCATGGCCTTATGGAACGCCTCGGCCGTATCGACCGCGACGGCGGGAACGCCCATGCTTTTCGCCATCGCCAGCCAGTCGATACGGGGGCGATCGATATCGATCATCGCCAATGCACGCGCACCGGGCGCGCCGGCGCCCATGTTGGCGTACTCGGCCTTGAGGATTGCGTAGCTATTGTTGGCAAAGATGATCGTCGTGATGTTCAGGCCTTCGCGCGCCTGGGTCCACAACGACTGGATGGTGTACATCGCGCTGCCATCGCCAACCATGCAGAACACGCGCCGCTCAGGGCAGGCAAGCGCAGCCCCGGTGGAAACCGGAGTGCCATAGCCGATCGAGCCGCCCATGTTATTGATCAGATCATGAGGCGCGGCGCCAACAGTCAGACCCATCGTCTCGCGGCCAGTGGTCAGCGATTCGTCGACGAGGATACAGTTTTCCGGCAGCGCGGCCGCGAGCGCCTGGGCAATCGTGGCCGGAGTCAATGCACCGGTCGGCGGCGGGGCGTCGGAGCGCGATTGAAAAACCGCTGCCGTATTCGTCGCGCCAAGCGCTTCAGCCAGCATCTCAAGACCCGCAGCGCCGTCCTCGCCAACTTCAACCAGCGAATGAACGGTGGTTCCGGGCGACTTGAGCAAACTCGGTTTGTCAGGATAGCTGAAGAAGGCAATGGGCTCGGTCGTCTCGACCGTGATGATGTGCCTGAATTCTTTCAGGTACTCAACAGCCAGCCCAACCGCATAAGGAATGCGTTCAAGCGTGACCCGCCCTGCTCCTCGTTCGATTCGCGAACTAAAGAATTGCGTCGCGATGCGACAGCCGGTCGCCGCCTTGATTTTGCCCGCCAACTCGATTGCGCGTCCGCGTGTCGAGCGACCGGCCAATACAATGAGCGTCGGCTCACCGGAACACAGCACCTTCGCAATGTGCTCGATACGCGCAGCGTCCGGTATCTTCGCCTTGGCAACCGCGCGCGGCAGCTTAGCCTGCTCGCCCGCATCCAGCCACGAGGTATCGCCAGGCAGGATGAGCGTTGCGATTTGCCCCGGGTGTTCGCTTGCCTTGCCCACCGCCATCGCAACGTCCCAAGCCACCGCTTGCGGCGACTCGACACGGCGCACCCAGTGACTGAGGGGTCGCGCGAGGCCTTCGATATCAGACGTCAGCGGCGGATCGTACTTTAGGTGCGAAGCCGAGTGCTCGCCCACGATATTGACCATACCCGACGACGCGCGTTTGGCATTGTGGATATTGGCCAGGCCATTCGCGAGGCCCGGTCCGAGATGCAGCAGCGTCGAGGCCGGCGTCTCTTTCATCCGGTAATAGCCGTCCGCAGCGCCGGTGCACACGCCCTCGAACAGACAAAGGACGCTGCGCATGCGCGGATTCTCAAGCGCCTTCAGAAAGTGCATCTCCGAGGTGCCCGGGTTCGCGAAGCAGATGTCGACGCCCTGATCGGTGAGCGTCTGAACCACGCTTTCGGCTCCGTTCATTTTTTAATACCCCGCCATCTCGCGCGCCATGCCGACCACGCCATAGCTCTTCAGCGGAGCCGAGATCAGGAAGCGATAGCCCTCTTCGATCAGCCGCTTGTGGTTCTTGGCGTTGACGTGGGGATTGCCGACCACCACCTTGTGCTTGTGGCAGGTATCGACGATCCGGCGCATCGCGTCGATCACAACCGGATGCTCATAGTCACGCGGATGGCCCAGCTGCTGGCTGAGATCGCCCTCGCCGATCAGGACGAAGCCGATACCCGGCACGTTCGCGAGAATCTCGTCGAGGTTTTCAATTGCTTCGGTGCTTTCACACATCAGGCCGACCAGAATTTCGCCTTCCGGGGCCAGCGGCCACACGTCGGCCTTCCTGTAGTAATCGGCCATGCTCAAGCCCCAGTAGCGGGCTGCGTTAGCGGGGCCGTCACCACGGACGCCCTTCGGCTCATAGAGCGGTGCACCCTTGGGCCTTGCATATCGGCACGATGCCACGGCGTTATAGGCCTGCTCCACCGTCGATACATGCGGCCACACCACACCATAGGCACCGCGATCGAGCACCTGCTTGGCGAAGGACTGGTTCATCTCAGCGCCGTTGGCCGGAATACGCGCAATCGGCGTGACGCCTGGCGCAACCGAGCCGGACTCGGCAATCTGCTTGCGACTCAGCATGTATTGCAACGCATCGCCGAGTGCTGATACATCGTAGGGGTTGTGCTCCATCTCGAAGATGAGGCCGTCATACGGCGCATCGCTCATCTCGATGGCGTTCTGCTTGTCCAGTTTCGAAAACGCAGCGAAAGCGGGCTTGCCGGACTCGAAGGCGCGAATGATGCTGTTCAGACGGGTATCGCTCATGGTGTTTCTCTCGCGTTGATTGGGTACCTAAGTGACTGCGCTGAGTGGTTGCATCCAGCCCGATCAGTCAGCCGCTTTCCAGTACATGAATCCCATGCCCTCGCCGGTGCCAGCTGGTGTGCGCCAGCAGGGCACGTAGTCCACCAGCGCCATCTCGGCGCCCGTTTCCTGCACCGCTTTCATCACGCTGACGTAGAGTTTGATTTCCGAGGTGCCCGACTGGTACGAGCGGTTATCCACCGCAGCGAGGCCGTCGTAGTCATAGTCGGCCAGCATCTTCATGATGTTTTGATCGAATTCCTCGTCATTCACGAAGTGCGACAGGCCACCCGAAGCAAAAATCCCGACCCGCACATCCTCAGGCCATGCCGTGATCGCGTCGCGCAGCACCCGGCCAAATTCGATGCAGCGCGACATGGACGGCTGCGTCGGCGGATAGAAGCAATTCATGATGATCGGCACGTGCGGTGGGGGGTTATCACCCATGATCTGGTGATACACGAAGCTGTACGCATGCGGCACCACCGGATACTCAGGCAACGGCTTCATCCACACGTTGTCGGGCCATGCAAAGAGATCGGTCAGATCGAAGCCTTCGCCCTGGAAGTGTTCGATCAAATAGGTGGCCAGCTTCGGATGACACTTGTGCGTGACGTGGTGATCAGGTGCGTAGACGGCGCGCTGCGGCGGACCGTTGTGCACTTCTTCGCCGCTGTAGATAGCGATCGAAGGCGAGAAATCCGTGAAGATCTCTTTCTGGTCCTTGCCCAGAATGATCGCGACATCGATATCGGCATCGCGGTAAGCAGCAGCCATCTCGTCAAGCGCGCTGCGGCAGCGAGCGGCGCGCGCAGTACGTTCCTCAAGCGTCAGGAATTTCTCAAACGCTGCTCCGCGGTGCGCCTCCAGCTCGGGATAAGTCCAGGTCTGATTGCGAAACCACAATTCCGGATTGTTGCGGTCGCGCTCCCCGTTCTTGAGCCAGTCCTCCGGTGCCTGACCCAGCATGCCGCTATGCGGCACCGCCATCCCGAATACAATCTTCGCCATTTAAGATTTCTCAGTAAATTAATATGTTCAACAAGGCCGGCTATTGCTGCTATTGCGGCCGCACCTTGATTTCTAGGCTCGCCGCAGCGATCCATGCGTTTCGGTTACCTTGGGCGCCCACTCGGCACGAAACAGAGTCGCCGTGGCCAACGCTCCGATCAGCAGGAAGACGAGGATCACCAGCATCGGCAGGTCATAACTTCCGCTGACGTGGAGAAGCCAGCCCGACAAGCTTGCCGCTACACCGCCCGCGAGACTGGTGGCAACCTGTTGCACGCCAGTCACCAGGCCGATTGCCTGCTTGGGAATCAAGGTCAGACGCGACAAGACAAGGTTGTTCGCGGTGGCGAGTCCGAGCAGCGAAAGCGAGAGCACATTCCAGAACAGCGCCATATTCAGCGAGTGCGCATAAGCGCCGAGCAGAACGGTGCATCCCCCGCCGAAGCCCGCGATGGTGAACGCCTTGCGCACCAGAATCGGATTGCCGCCGCGGGCGATGATCCGGTCCGCGGCCCATCCCGCGACTGCCGCGACAATCGCAATCCCAGCGAAGCTAAAGAACGTGAAGAGTCCAGAGCGCGAAATCGACAGGCTGCGTTGCTCGACCAGATAAGCGGGCATCCACGTCATGCAATAGAACGTGAAGTAGCCGTAGCAAAAGTTGGTGATCATGCCGCCCCACACAACTGGGCTGGCCAGAATGCTGCCGAGTCCAACCGTGCGTGCACTGCGGTTCGCCACCGTCAGTTCTGCTTTCGATGGCAAGTCATTGCGGACCATCAACAACCATGGAGCCAGCCAGAGCAAGCCAACCAGACCGGTCGCGATAAACATGACTTGCCAGGAATAGTTGACGAGAAACCACGCGCCGACCGGCGCACCGAGTGCGGGACCGAACTTGTTGCCCATCGCCAGAATGCCTACCGCAAGACCGTTCTGGCTCTCGCCGAAGTTGTTGCGAATCCAGCGGTAGCTCGCAGGAATCACAATGGCCTCGGCCATGCCAATGATCAGGCGCATGACGACCAGGCTCGCGAGCGCCGTCACCGCTCCCATCAACGCGGTGGCAAGGCACCACAGCGCGAAGCTGACTGCGTATGGCCATTTCACGCCGTAGCGGTCGGCGACCCAACCCATCGGCACCTGGAACACGCCATACGACCAGAAGAAGGCCGAGTTGATCCAGCCGCGATCGACGTCCGTCAGCGCAAAATGTTGAACGAAGCCTGCGTTCGCCAGCGTGGAAGAAATGCTGGTGCGATCGACAAAAGAAATCAGAACGCCGATCGCAAGGAGCGCGAGTATGGTCCAGCGGCTCGCAGTCCCGGGGCGTGCAGGTTTGCTTGTCTCCATCTGCTTGTTTCTCTTTAGTGTGATTGGTTCTGCGTGCGCACTACCCGATCTGGCGTTGAACATCATGGGTAGCCCGCAAAGATGCGACGCAACTTCAGGCCAGGGCCGGATACAGTTGCTGCGCAGTCCTGCCGAAGATCCACGCGCGATCTTCGTCGCTCAAGCACGCCAGACCCGCCTGGGCCTTCGCGAGGATTTCCGGCAGCTTGCCCGTCGAAGTCGGATAGTTCGAGCCCCAGGCCATCCGCTTTGCGCCGAAGGCTTCCACCACACGCGGGAAGAACGTTCCGGCGCTGGCCTTCTCCTTCTTCACATCGCCAAAGATGCGCGGCGTGAGCTTCAGGTAGATGTTCGAAAGCGGCGCCAGGTCGAACAGGCTTTGCGCTGCCGCGTATGGCGCACCATCGGCAACCTCCGGGCGTCCCAGGTGATCGAGGACGATAGCGACGCTCGGGAAGCGCCTCGCCAACGCCGTGACTTGCGGCAGGCCGATCGGACCGGTCTGGATGCACATCGGCAGGCCAAGTTCGCCACACAGCTCCCATGCGGGGAATGAACGTGGATCGTCGAGCTCACTCGGGTCGAACTCCTTGGTGCTGCCGCCGGTGAACAGGCGCAGGCCCGCGAGACCGCGCCCGACCCATTCGTGGATGCGCTCCGAAGCGTCCGGTCGCAGGACATCAACAGAGCCGACAGCCACAAGGCGGTCCGCATACCTCGCGCAACCGTCTACAACGTAGCTGTTATCAAAACCGTAAGTGGTCGACGAGTGCACCACAGCCGCCTTGGCCACGCCCGCTTCGTCCATGGCCGCGATCAACGTCTCAACGGTAGTGGGACGTTCCTGCGACCAGTCCGAGCGCTTGCCAAATAGCGGCGCAGGCGGATAGCGGGTTTCGTCGTCGGAAATGATGTGCGGGTGAATATCAACAATGGAAGTCATGATTGCCTCTGTACTCTGCTCATTGCGTACGGCTCGCGCCGATGTCACTTGCCACGCGCTTTCAGGCGAGCATCGAGACGTGGATAAACGCGGCGCGCATTGCCTTCGAAGATCTTGTAGCGGTCCTCGTCCGACAGCGCAGTGCAAGCGTCGATGTAGCGCTTGGTGTCGTCGAAGTACTGATCGGTTGCCGGATCCTTGCCACGCACTGCGCCAATCATTTCCGAACCGAACAGCACGTTGTCAGCCGGAATTACCTTGGTCAGCAACTCGACACCCGGCTTGTGATACACACATGAGTCGAAAAAGATGTTGTCGAGCAGTCCTTCGAGCGGACGGTCGCGCATCTCGAGCGACATGCCGCGATAACGGCCCCAGTGATACGGCACCGCACCGCCGCCGTGCGGAATTACGAGGCGCAGCGTCGGGAAATCCTTGAACAGATCGGATTGCAGGATCTGCATGAACACCGACGTATCTGCGTTCAGGTAATGCGCGCCTGTGCCGTGGAAGCACGGATTGCAAGAAGCCGCCACGTGGATCATTGCGGGCACATCCAGATCGGCGAGCGCTTCGTAGAGCGGATACCACTCGCGATCGGTCATCGGCTTGCCGGTCCAGTACCCGCCGGTCGGATCGGGATTCAGATTGCAGCCTACGAAGCCCAGTTGCTCGACGCAACGGCGCAACTCGGGAATCGAATTCGCGGGCGCAGCACCCGGCGATTGCGGCAACTGGCATACCGGCGCGAAGTTATCCGGATAGAGTTCCGTGACGCGGTACACGAGGTCGTTCGATACCTCGGCCCACTCCAGACTGGTGCGCTCGTTGCCGAGATGGTGGCTCATTAAACCGGCGATCGGTGAAAACAGCGTCAGGTCGCTGCCGCGTTCGCGTTGCAGCTTGAGCTGGCCATTGCCGGTCGCTTCACGAATCTCGTCGTCGCTGACAAAGGCGCCGTCACGCGACGGGGCGTTGGCCGGGTTGTTGGCAAGCTCGACCTGCTTGGCGCGCCAGGCGCGAAATGATGCGGGTACGGTCGTGAAGTGACCGTGGCAATCGATGATCATGTTTTTTCCGTTCGGGTCTTCAGGTCAGCGGGCCAGCGGGTCCACAAACAGTTCGTCGATGGACATGCGGCGTGGCGTGAGACCTTGCTTGAACGCGGTGGCTTCCAGCGTTTCGATCGTCTTGAGGTTCTCTCGCAGACCGTACGGCAGCGGATCGTGTCCGACGATCTTGCGCAACTGTAGATACTTCTTGTCGCTAGCGCTCGTGGCCTCGCCTGAATCGAGACGTGCCAGCCATTGTTTTTTCGCCTGAGCGAAGGCGTCGTATATCGACTTCGCGATCCACGGATGCTCGGCAAGCACTGAGTCCTTGACGACGATCGTGCCGTGCATTGGATAAACGCCAGTGCGAGCGTAGTACTCGGTTTCGAGCTCGGTCGCATTGGGCAGCAGATCCGGATAGTCGGCCTCGACTTCCTTCCAACCACCCGTGGGCGCACCGGTGCGGCCGATACCCGCAGCAGCAGCAAAACCCGCCGACAATTCGCCCGAAGCCATCATTTCCGCCAGCGAGGTGTTCGGCGGCGCATGGATCACATTCGACGGCAACTTGAGCTGAGTGACGTGCTCTTCGTCGTCGACCACCCAGGTCACCTTGGATGAATCGAGGCCGAATTCATCGATCAGGACCTGACGCGTCCAGACGCCGGTAGTAACCGAGTAGGCGCGTACGCCGACTTTCTTTCCTTCCAGGTCCTTAGGGGTGTTGATCCCTGCATCCGGGCGTACCAGCAGCCCGCCATGGTGAAAGCGCCGCACCACGAAGATCGGCAAGCCGACGAACGGCGCGCCATAGGCACGAGCGATGATGTAAGTGGTCGGCGCCAGTTCGCAGACATCGAATTCGACGTCGCGCACCATGCGGCGGAAGGCGCCAATTTGTGGCTGAACGGTGATGAACTCGGCGTCTACGCCCTCGATGGGAATGGATCCGTTACGGATGGCCGATGTGTGCGGGTGCTCAGCGATAGCGATCTTGAGCGGGACTTTTTTGGTCAACTTCCTCTCCAGGTGTCGGCCGGAGTTGGCGCTTCAGCGCTTACTCCGGCCCCATGCAAAGACATTTGCGATTTAGTCGTCGCAGACAGCTGAATGAAGGCTCCAGTGCCGGACGGGTCGTCTCGATGGGGTGAGAATATGGGAGGATGAGCCCCGCGTCCCTACACAAAAATCAGATTCAATGGCACTTTTTTTGATGTGCCGAGGATGGCGGGACGCTCGTGCCGTGGGCTTGTGCACCCCGCGCGGGTACGGTGAAGGTCGGCGGAAAAATCGCCGCCGCCAGACTGCTGCGGCTCGCGACGAAAGAACCGGACGACGATGCGGACATATCAAGCCTCGAGATTGGGGCGGCGGTGCGCCCAGGGCGCAGCTTGCTCAACTTGCGCGGCGAGTTGCAGAAGCGTCGTCTCATCGCTATAGCGGCTCACGAAGTGCGTACCGATCCGCAGACCCGTGTCGTTCCAATGTAACGGCAGACTGATTGCAGGTTGCCCGGTCACATTCTGCATCGCGGTGTACTACACGTAATCGATCAATGGTGCGAACGATTTCTTTGGATCCCGCTCGTCCAGATTGAAGGTGCCGAGCCTCACCGGAGGTGACGCCAACGTCGAACTCAGCCAGACGTCGTATTGCCTGTGGAATGCCCCCGCCCGGCGGGCCGCATCCGGCGACACCGCTGCGGCGCAGTCTCCAGTGGATGGTTTGATCGGACCAGCCGCGAGCAGCATCTCAAGCGATGACGCTTTGGTCTCGGAGGTTTGCATGCTCATCCGCCAACGTCTAGACGGACCGATTACGCCAGCGGCACTGGCCCAGGCCGTGCATCGCTCGCCCAGCCGGTTAGCTCACCGTTTCCGCGAAGCGACTGGCGTGCCGTTGCGGCGTTATGTTTTATGGTGCCGTGTACGCGCGGCGATGGAAATGGCCATGCGCGGGTCGAACCTGACCGAAGCGGCTCACGTGGCGGGATTTGCGGACTCCGCCCATCTATCGCGGACGTTTCGCGCCATGTTCGGGATTGCGCCGTCCTTCATGTTCGAACGTGGGCGCCTGGGTGTTACGTTTTGCGAAGCTACAGCGCGGCAGGGCTGAAGTTCACGCAGCCCGCCGGTAGCCGTTCATCGCCGGACGCTCGGCCATTGGAGGAAACACGTTCCACGAACCGTCGTCATGACGAAAGAATACGATCGAGAGTACACCGCCGGGACGCGATGTCTCGACGCACACCACACACCCACGACGCGAACCCGCACGACAAAGACGGGTGACGCGTGCCGGCATCGCCGGAGTGGGCGCCAGCCACTTGTCGACGATCCAACGCAAAGACTTTTCGGCGGCATACATGTCATTCTCCTTCGAAGCTTCAGGCCATAGAGCCCGTCGTTCGCAACTCTAAGTTCCGTGAACGGCCATCAGGCGACACGAGCGCCCGAATAGGCACCCTTCAATTCGGCTGCGACGAGGGCCTTGAAAAGACTCGCCAATACGTGCAGCCCCGCGCGCGGATGCGTGAGGCAAGTCTCGACTTGCTGGCTGCGACTCTCGCCAGACAGGCACCACGCACAAAAATGCTCGCAATTGTTCGTCAACAGGCGATAGCGGTTTTCGCCCAGACGCGAACGGGCGCGCAGGACGGCCTCGGCGCCCATGTACTGCGCGCAGGGATGACGGCGGATTGCAATCGCGCTACCGGCGGAAAAACGGTCCAGCGTGACTTCAACAACGGGACCGCGGCAGTGGCCCGCGGCAAATCCGGCATAGTGAACGACCTTGCCTGCGCCTGCGTAGATGCCGTGATGTTCGTAGCCACCGCGGCTCGTCACGAGATGCGCGCCGGGCGGTATGTCGCATTCGTCAACGAACGGGAGATCCGACGGGCCGCTAGCCGCGCCACACATTGCGCGTTGCCGTTCGCTACGGATGTCTTGTTGTTTGCTGTTCATGGCTCGCCTCTGTGTCCCGGGTTCCCGCAAGCGACGCTTGCACACATATCCAACACTGTTGCGAACTCTCTTGCATCAACCGGACCAGCGCATTCAAGCCATTGATTTCCCTAAAGAATCAGCAAATCTTCGAAAGTGACCGACGTTCCTATGTCTGCGCCTGGCCAACACTCCTCGTGTCGAACTGTTGGAGGCTGTCCGCCACATCAGGAGCCCGAAGCATTCCACCGCGTCGGCCCAATGTGTTGGGTCGCCAATACAGCTGCGGCCACCGGTGTTGGCAAGGCCCCCACATTTCGTCGCGCCCCACGCTCTGCCCCACGCCGGGATCAACGAATAACTCCCGCGCAATCAGAGGCTTACCGACATACGAACAAAGCACCGCAAAGCTAGCACGTTACTTGCACCGTATCGACCATCTACCCAGTGAACCGCGGTCGCGAGTCGGCGACCACCCCGGAGACTCGACATGGCTTCCATTACGATCCACGACCTTCCCGACAGCTTCGCGCTTGACCACAAGGCAATGGTGATGATCCGCGGCGGAGACGGTGCCCCGTGGCTATATGGCTGGATACAGCCGTTCACGCCCAGTACGCCGAGCGTCGGCCCGGTTGTCGCCAACCTGTACCAGACCACCAACAACTTCTATGCTGGACAGATGATCAACCAGTTCCAGTCGATCAATGTCAACAACACTGGAACGGGTGCGAACATCAACGCTTCCCCCGACGAACGCAGCACGAACCATGCGGCGTAAATACCGTGACCCGTACCAGTCAATTCAGATGGGTATCGGCGGCCCGCTCGGATGTGGGCCGGGTCCGCGAGCACAATGAAGACGCCTGCCTGCAGCAGCCGGAGCGAGCCTGCTGGGCAGTCGCCGATGGTATGGGAGGTCATGCCGTCGGCGACCTCGCGAGCGGCTTGATCGTCGACGCGCTAAGCCGCCTGTCTGCGTCCGACACGATTGCCCGCTACCTCGCGGACGCGCGCAAACGCCTGATTACGGTCAATCAGCGGCTTAGGCAGGAAGCTGCAAGGCGGCAGGTATCCGTGATCGGCAGTACGGTCGTTGCACTGTTCGCATGCGATAGCTATTGCGGCTATCTATGGGCGGGCGACAGCCGACTGTATCTGTACCGCGATGGCCATTTGCGGCAACTGACCCGCGATCACAGCCAGATTGAGGAGCTCAAGGCGCTTGGACTTCTCACTGAGGAAGAAGCAGTCAATCATCCGGCCCAGCACGTAATTACCCGCGCGGTGGGCGCGACCGATCAACTCGAATTCGACACCAACACCCTGGCCGTAGCCGACGGTGACATGTTCCTGCTCTGCAGCGACGGGCTGAGCAACGAACTGAGTGCGCGGGAGATGCAGGCCGCGTTGATCGCGGCCGATTGCGACGCAGCCTGCGAAGCCTTGATCGAGGCTGCCCTTGCGCGCGGCGGTCACGACAACATCACCGCTGTCGTGGTGCGTGCCGAAGACCCCTACGCCACCGACAACACGCTCCTGAATCCCACGCCCTAGCGTTGCAATCTCGGGGCCTTTGCTGCTCAGCCGTTGCCCGACTCCTTGTCATGCGGCTGGCCGTTACGATGACGGAAGTCTTTCGAATGCAATCCGTGTTTCTTAAGCAGCATTTGTAGATGAGAGCGGTTCATGTCGACACGCCGCGCCAGTTCGGCGACGGTGCCGCCGACTTCCTGAAGACCGCGTTCGAGGAATATTTTCTCTGCCTCATCGCTGGCCGCACGTTTGGCGTCGCCGAGCGACATCAGGTTCGACACCACGCTCGCAACCGGTGCGGCCGGGAATGCTGAACTGGGGCGTACGTCCACCGGCAGATGCTCGACATCCGCGGTATCGCCGGCGAGGCACGAGATCCGGTAGATAACGTTGCGCAGTTCGCGGATGTTGCCGGGATAGGGATAGGTCAGCATGAAATCGCGCAACCGTGGTGTCATTCGAACTGGACGGCGCTTCAGGATGCCGGCCGCTTCATCGCTGAAGTAGGCAAGCAGGAGCGGAATCTCGTCGCGCCTCTCGCGCAGGGGTGGCAAGGTGATGTGAATCACGCTGAGCCGGTAAAACAGGTCCTCGCGAAACCTGCCCTCTTCGCTCAGGCGTCGCAAGTTACGGTTGGTCGCCGCGACAATGCGCGTGTCGACCGCAATCGTCTCGTCCGAACCCACGCGTTGGATTTCATGCGCTTCCAGCACGCGCAACAATTTTACCTGGCCCGCCAGTGGCAACTCGCCAATCTCGTCGAGAAAAATCGTCCCCATGTGCGCACTTTCGAACTTGCCCTTTCGATCGCTAGACGCACCGGTAAACGCCCCTTTCCGGTGACCAAACAGTTCGGATTCCAGCAGGTTCTCGGGAATCGCACCGCAATTGACCGAGATAAACGGCTTGTCCGCACGGCTGCCGTTTGCGTGAATCACCTTCGCCATCAGTTCCTTGCCGGTGCCGCTCTCACCGTCGATCAACACGGGCAACTCAGTGGGTGCAGCCTTCTCGGCGATCTCGAGCGCTTCGAGCAGATGTGGATTGTCGCCGAATGTCCCCTCGAAAATGAAGCTGCGCGCCAGCAACGCTTCGCGTCGCGCGCCGCGCGACAGTTCGACGCGCGTGGGCTCAGCCACCGCCTGCACGAAACGCTCCTTGTGCGACAGTTGCATGACCTCGTCACGCAGTACGCTCGCCTGCCTGAGCACCTTTTCGATGTCGGCGCGCTCGAGCCTGGACGCCCAGCGCAACATGGAACGCAGGATTTCGATCTTCTCGATCAATCCGGCGTAAGAGATGGCAGGACTCGGGTCCTCGGTCTGGTCAAGTATCTTCATCCGGCGCTCAACTGTTTCTGTACGAGCTGGTAGTACATCCCCTTGCGCTGAACCAGTTCCTCGTGACGCCCCTGCTCGGCGATAGCGCCTTCGTACAGCACGAGAATCTTGTCGGCGCGCATGATCGTACTCAGACGGTGCGCGATGATGACCGCGGTACGCCCTTTCAGAATGTCGTGCATATTGCCGAGAATATTGCTTTCGGACTGCGTATCGAGCGCCGAGGTGGCTTCGTCGAATACCAGTAGTTTCGGGTCGTGGTAAAGCGCCCGCGCGATACACAGGCGCTGGATCTGGCCGCCTGACAGTCCGATGCCGCGCTCGCCCACCACCTGTTCGTAGCCGAGCGGCATCTTGCTGATGAACGCATGCGCGTCCGCCATCTTCGCGACCTCCTCGATACGGCGCCGGTCCGGCGCGTCGTCGCCGCTCGCAATGTTGTCTGCGATCGTCCCGGAAAAAAGCAGATTGGTTTGCATCACATAGCCAATCTGCCCGCGATAAAACGCCTTGTCGATCACGTTGAGGTCGTAGCCGTCGACCGTCATCTTGCCCTCGTTGGGGCCATAAAAGCCGACCAGCAGCTTGGCGAGTGTCGTCTTGCCCGAACCGCTGCGGCCGACGATCGCCACGAGCTCGCCCGGCTTGATATCGAAGCTGATGTTCTCGAGCACGTATTCGTTTTCGCTGCCACCGTAGCGGAAATACACACCGCTCAGGAT
>Ga0302315_10001171_pt1 | contig 27444 bp, 22 predicted proteins | sample III_Palsa_N3_1_FD_200532 | JGI IMG/M metagenome (GOLD analysis project Ga0302315, IMG submission 200532) | Peat permafrost microbial communities from Stordalen Mire near Abisko, Sweden - III_Palsa_N3_1 | ecosystem: Environmental > Terrestrial > Soil > Palsa > Peat permafrost | place: Sweden...
AAGGCCTGTAAATTAAATGTTTACAGGCCTTTTTGTTTTCTAAAATATGCCAAAATATCTAATTTTTACCATAAAAAAGGTTAGCGTTATGGTGAGCATATCTAGAAAACCGAATGCTCACCAGAAACGCTGTAACTATTTGTATTACAGCCAGTTCATTTATTAAACATCTTGACTGCTAGTGATGAAATAAACAATTTTGTTTCACTTAAAATCATTTGTAATGAGAACTCAAGTTAATTTGCTTTTCTATTTAAAAAAAAGAGCGACCTACAAAAGCGGCCCGGTCACTATTTATCTGCGTTTTACCGTTGAGGGACAACGTGCTGAAGTATCCACTGGTAAGTGCTGCGATCCGGAGCGCTGGAATGGGCAGGCAGGACGTGCTAATGGCACAAAAGAAGATGTGCGGGTTTTGAATATGTACCTGGACACTTTACAGGCAAAAGCCAATGAATTACATTATCTCATGACCGTTAATGACGACGAGGTAACTGCTGAAACCCTTAAGAACCGTTTTATTGGCAAAGTGGAAAAACCGCGCTCTTTAATAACTGTCTTTGAAGATCATAACGCAAAAATGAAAAGCCTTATCGGGCAGGAATTTGAAAAGAGCACTTTGCAACGTTATGAAACCTGCCTGATGCATACTAAGGATTTTATTCAGACGCAATATAACATCTCTGATATACTGGTAAAGAAAATCAACTTTGCCTTTCTGAACGACTTCGAATATTATCTGCGCAGCGTCCGCAAGTGCGGTAATAACTCCGCGATAAAATATATTAAGAATTTAGGCAAGATCGTACGTATCTGTTTGGGAAACGGTTGGCTGACTGTCGATCCCTACCTGAACTATAAGCCGAAACAAAAATGTGTTCACCGGGAAGTATTGACAAAAGAGGAATTGCACCGGATATACAAAAAGAATTTCGGGGTGGAGCGTTTAAACGTAGTCAGGGATATTTTCGTATTCTGCTGCTATACCGGCCTGGCTTATGTTGATGTACACAAGTTAAAGCGTTCGGAGCTGGTTAAAGGGGTCGATGGAAATTTATGGATATATACCCATAGGCAAAAAACTGATTCCTTGTCCCGGATTCCTGTGTTACCCATCGCCCTGAAAATTATAAAATCTTATAATGAACACCCGCGATGGATAGCTGAAGATACTTTGCTACCTGTTATGACCAATCAGAAAATGAATGCCTATCTGAAAGAAATTGCTAACATCGCGAAAGTTAATAAGCTCCTAACCTTCCATATAGCCAGGCATACATTTGCTACTACGGTTACATTAAACAACGGCGTACCAATTGAAAGCGTTGCCAAAATGATGGGGCATATCAGTATTAAAACCACGCAAATCTATGCTAAGGTGATGGATCATAAAATCAGTTCTGATATGCAGCTATTGCAAACTAAGTTGGGTGTTAAAAAACGCTCGTCAATTAAATAATTATTTCAAGCGGGTGAGCAGCAACACTCCCCAAAGCGCTAAGAAAAGAAAAGGTTTGATAATCATATTTATTGGTTTGATTATAAGTTGCAGCTTTAGGGTATTAAGGGCACCTTATGAACCATAAAAATTAAAAAAAAGAGGCTACGGGCAAGGTCGGCAGCAGATTGTTCCATGCCTTTTGGCAAAAGGTCACGAAGTAACGATTTTGATGGGTGAGGCGGCGAAAGCAGCGGCGCTATCCAAGCGACCATGTCTTATTTACCTAGTATTTCCGGGTTTTTACCCCCGCTGATGTACCGGTTGGATTCGCTCCAGAACGCTATACGGCTGCTAAAATCTCTGTTTTTCTATCGTTATGGTCTCCATTCCCTGTTGCTGTTCTGGCACCCATTGTTCACTGACCTATGGGGCGGCGTTTTACTGCATATACTTTTATTGGCTTTCCCCGGTTTTTTATCACCGGTTTATCCCGCAGGGACGCCTGTCCGTCGTGACCAGTTCCCTTACGGTCGGTTATTCTTGGAATGCCGGTCATTTGGTGCTTACTTTGCACGGAAAGACAGGCAGCATTCAGTTAACGCGTATCGATCTGTTCATTTACGGATCAAGCGGCTGCTTTTTAAAATTCCTCTATTTTGAAAAAAACGTTTATTAAAGACGGGATCGCCTATCCGGGTATCATCCTGCTGTCGGTTGGCAATCAGCGTTCAGCCGGACCGCCAAATACGGTTACCACCCAGGAAAACCCTCCTGCGGTTATTCATTCCTGTTTTATTGATGGTAACCTGATGCCGGTCCTGCGCAACAGCGGTCCTGCCAGGCATTGTATGTCTGCTACCGTATGCAAGATCAGCCAGCGGTATTTCAGGGCTTTGGCCGATGAGGCGCCACCCTGGCTCAGATAACGGCCGGGTTATCCCGTATATTGGTTTGTAGACGTGTTGCAGCTTTACATTACCAGGTCAACGGCATAATTCGAAAATACCTGTCACTGAATTTTAAGACCTTCCTGACATCGACCCCTGGCGCCAGCTGGGCGTGGCTTTATTTTAATAATTATTTATTGGTAAAATGAAGTTCGTTTATTTGTCGCTATCTTGATGACCCGATACTTGATCAACTACTATCTTAGCAGCCTATGTTTCCTCCTTTTTCCCGGATTTTCGGCTCCAAAGCTTACCCAGTGCTGGCTTTCAGCATTCTTGCCCTGGCAGGTTCATCCTGCGGGCACAAGACCACTCCCGGCGCTGTCGGTGCGTCTGTTATGCCTGCCGACAGCATCGTTGCCCGGGCAAACCATTTACGCGATAGCGGGGATAGGAGGCGGGCCGTCGCCTATATCGAGGCCGCTTACCGAGGGTACCCGGACGCCAGCCCGCTTGAGCGCTGGAAAAAGTACCGGTTCCTAGTCAGCGCCTATTTAAGCGATCGCCCCGACACGGCTAAAGCCTGGGCCTATACCGACAGCATGCTGCTGGTCTGCAATGGAAATGAACGTTCCTGCCGGACGGTGTATGCCCAAACGCTGTTTGCCAGGGGGGATGTACTGATGGCAGAAAAAAAATACCTCGGGGCATTTAACCTGTATTATGACGGGCGCAGTTACGCTGCCAAAAACCTGGACAGTTGCGAACTGGCCCCATTCAATAGCCGGCTCGCGATGATCAAGTACCGGCAGCTGCGGTTCCGGGAAGCCATCCCTTACTTCCGGTCGGCGCTGGCGGAAAACGGTCATTGCACCAGGCAGAATAACTTCGATAACGCATTTTCCTTGCCGCAGAATTGCCTCAATACGCTTGCCTTGTGTTATGAGGAATTAGGCAAGGATGACAGCGCCTTGTTTTATCTGAAAAAAGCATACGCGCTGACAGAAAAGGGAAAACGCCGTTTTCCAGGCAAAGCCGTCGAAGTAGAGACTGCGCGCGGCATCGTAGCCGGTAACCTGGGCGATGTATATCAATTGACTGGCCACCTGGATTCCGCCCGTTATTACCTTGAAGAATGCATCCGTACCGTTGATCGTCCGGGCTATGCTATCGCTATAGCTGATATTGCCAGGATCAACCTGGTCTTTATGGCCCTGGGCTTGCACCAAACCCCGGCTTTCAGCGGCATCCTCAGCCAGGACGAAAACCGGCTTAAAGCGATCAAAAGCAGTGAAACGGATAAAATCCTGCTGATGGAGTACTGGTACGCGCTAAAGCGGAACTATCATCGCAGTATCCATCAGATGGACTCGGCTTTCTTCTACCAGAAAAAGTATGATGATTATTGCGATTCCTTGCGGAACGCGGAAAGGAATTTGCGCCAGATGGATATGAACAATGTTTTTGCCGCCCGTGCGCAGGAATACCGGCTTTCGTTGCTGGCCAAGGACGACGAGATCAAAAGGAGATCATTGCTGCTGACTATACTGACCGGGTTAACGGCGCTTGCCGGCTTGCTGGTCGTGTGGAACAGCTTGAAGCGCTCCCGCAAAAATGTCGCCGAGCTGACGCGCCTGAACACGAAGATAAGCGAACAAAATAAGCAAATGGAGCAGGCACTCAGCGCCCTGGAGCAGAGCCAGGCCGATAATAGCCGCATGATGAAGATCGTGGCCCATGACCTGCGCAACCCGATCGGCGCCATCAAAATGGCCGCCTCGCTGATCAACAGGAAAGCTGCCGACTGGCCGGAAACTAGTCAGGTACTCGACATTATAACCCGGTCGGCGGACAGTTCCTTACAGCTGGTCAGCGAGATCCTGCAGGGATCGGCCATTGTGGGCGAATTAAAAAAAGATACGGTAGACCTCTCTGCCATGCTGCAGTACTGTGCGGATCTTTTAGCGCATAAGGCAGTAGATAAAGGTCAGCAGATTAAATTGACCACCGAGCCACTCATGCTGGCCGGCAGCCGGGAAAAGCTATGGCGCGTGGTCAGTAATTTAATGGCAAATGCCATCAAGTTCAGTCCCGAAGGCGCTGTTATTGAAGTCAGCCTGGAAAACCGCGGACAATACGCCCGCATTGCGGTCAGGGACCACGGTATCGGGATACCGGAGGGTATGAAAGATAAGCTTTTTGACCTGTTCACCGAAGCCAAAAGACCAGGCACTGCCGGTGAACAGTCTTTTGGCATGGGTCTGGCCATTTCCAGGCAGATCGTCGAAGCACATGACGGCAGGATCTGGCTGGAAAGCCAGCCGGGTCAGGGAACAACTTTTTTCGTAGAACTGCCGCTTTGATCTTTTTTTTGTGATTTTACGGTGAGTTTGACCGCTAGTTGGTTTTGTTTAACCTGTTCGTCGCCAAGTAAAATACCCCAGGCGTGCAGGCTATCGACTCGGTCGAATATGATCTTTAGGACGGCGATCACCGGGATGGACAGGAACATGCCGGGGATGCCCCAGATCATTTCGCCGATAATGACGCCGAGTACGGTGATCAGCGCATTGATCCGTACTTTAGACCCCACGATTAATGGCAGCAGGATATTGCTGTCAACCAAATGGGTCAACACCAGTGTGATGATGACCAGCAGTACTTTTCCGGCAGTCGCGGCGGTCGCAAAGGTGATCAGCGTGCTCAGCAGCAGCGCGGTAAAGATGCCGATGTAGGGAATGATATTGAACAGGGCGGTCAGCAGCCCCAATAACAGGGGGTATGGGATGCCCACGGCCCAGAAAGCGGTGCAAACGACTGCGGCCACGATAACCATCTCCAGCAGCAATCCGGTGATGTATTTCCGGATGATGTACTGGACCTCCTCAATGATGTCATGAACCAGCGGTTTATTTTCCTCCAGGAAAACCGATTCTAGAAACTTCAGGATGAGCCTGCGGTACAGGAGAAAGAAAAAAGTATAAATAAAAGTGAATACAAAAAATAGCAATAATGAAGACAAAGACATAAGGGTCGCCCCGACTACCGCCGTTCCGGAGGACACAAGTTTATCGGCCGCCGCATGCACATAGGTCAGCTGCCTGTCGGCGTTGATGTGGAAGGTTTGGGCCACCCACCCCTGTAGCTGCGTGACCGCGCCCTGTAATTGCGCCTGAAACCTGGGCCAGTCGGCCGCCAGGCCGGCCAGCTGGCCCCCGATCACATACAAGATCAGTGCTATGGCGCCCAGCAGGAGCAAAACAGCCACCATAGCGGCCGCGCTCCTGCGTAGTTTCAGTCTTTTTTCCAAAAAATCCGCCAGTGGCAACAGCAGGATCGCGAACAGGCAGGAAAAGATCAGCGGGGACAATAGTTCTTTGGCGACAATGACGATCCCGCACAAGGCGATCAGGCTGAGCAGTACACAGGCCAGCTTCAGGTAAAAGGGCCAGGCTTTGAGGGGTTGGCTATTCATCGGTTAAGAATTTTTACCCCTGAACAGTGAAACGATCCAGGCAATGAGCGCGATCACGATGATCACGGCGATAATGGCGGAGATGGCGCCCGCTTTAAATATGCCGGCGATCACGGTGCAACTGTCGAGCAGAAGCATAGCAGCCAGCAAAGAAAAGGCCCGGAGGTGTTGGCGTTTTTTCATATTGTTTTAAATTAAAGGTTAGAAATTATTACGGGTAAAAGCCGGGAAGCGCGTTATGGTTTTGTGCTTTCGACCCTTAGGGAGCTGCACCCGGCAGACAGGCAGATCGGGCAGTCGAACGATAGCGGAGATGGCGGGCAAAACCCTTCATAACAAAGCCAAAAAAGTCAATTACGCTGATGGATCGGTCAATTACGGCGACTATTAACGCTGCGTATGTTACGACCTTTACTGCAATTGCGATAGCCGTTACACGGTCTGAAAATACTTATACCGTTTGGTATTAGTTTAGTGTCAATAGATGGGGGCCGCCTGGGGCGGCCCTTAATTTGACCGGTGCTGCAATTTATCAAACCATGAACAGATGCTAAAAAAAACCGCGGCCCTTGGGCTGCTGCTCACCTCGTTATTCGCCGGTGCAATAAAAGCGCAGGATACCGGTCATCCTAACTACATCGTCATACAGCCTTCGGATACCTACAGCGACATCATCGGCAAGGCTGCGCAGGTCACGCCATCGGACCGGCAACTTCGCTGGCAGCAGCTGGAGTTGACCGCCTTCTTGCATTTTGGCATCAATACCTTTACCGGGCAGGAGTGGGGCGACGGCACGGCAGACCCGAAAATATTTAACCCGGCTCGGCTGGACGCCCGCCAATGGGTGCGCACGCTAAAGGTAGCTGGTTTTAAACAGGTGATTCTCACGGCGAAGCATCATGATGGCTTTTGCCTCTGGCCCAGCAAATTCACGGCTTACAGCGTGAAGAACAGTCCCTGGAAAAATGGCAGCGGCGATGTGGTCCGCGAAGTGGCTGATGCCTGCAAAGCCTATGGCATGGGCTTTGGCATATACCTCTCCCCGTGGGACCGGCACTATCCTGATTATGGCGATTCCGCTAAATATAATGCCTATTTCCTGGAGTTATTGAGCGAATTGCTCACTAATTATGGCCGGGTTGACGAGGTTTGGTTCGATGGGGCGAACGGAACGGGTCCCAATGGCAAGGTCCCGGTTTACGATTGGGACGCTTATTACCGGTTGATCCGTAAGCTGCAACCCGGCGCGGTCATTGCCGTCATGGGGCCGGATGTACGCTGGGTTGGGACCGAAAGCGGCTACGGCCGCAAAACAGAATGGAGCGTTTTGCCCGCGGATGCAAATATGCTGAAAGCAACGAGTGACGCTTCGCAAAAAGATGCGGTTTACGCGCCGGCCGGCGACAAATCTGCTGAGGACCTGGGTGGCCGCGCATTGCTGCTGCGGGCAAAGGGATTGGTTTGGTCGCCGGCTGAAACCGATGTTTCTATCCGGCCCGGCTGGTTTTATCACCCGGCGCAGGATAGCGCCGTCAAGTCGCCGGCGGAGCTGATGGCGATTTATTTTGCCTCGGTGGGCCGTAACAGCGTGCTGCTGCTGAACGTACCGCCGGATAAGGACGGGCTGATCAGCGAAAGCGACAGGAAAGCGCTCCGCGGATGGTCAGCGGCCCGTAAAAAGCTTTTTGCCGTTAACCTGGCCCGCGGCGCCAGTGTCTCGGCCAGCAACGGAAAAAATGCAAATGCCATATTAGATGGTAATGCCAAGCACTATTTTATAGCAAATCCCGGCGATAGTTCCGTTAGTCTTACGGTCAAACTAAGGAAAGCAGTTTCGTTTGATGTACTGCTGTTGCAGGAAAATATCAAGGTAGGGCAGCGGATTGAGCAATTTGTCCTGGACTATAAAGACGGCCGGGTTTGGAAACAAGCCGCTGTAGGCACCACCGTGGGGTATAAAAGGCTGCTGCGCTTTCCACCGGTTACCGCTAGATTCGTAAGGCTGCGCATTATTTCCTCGCGCCGAAACCCGACAGTTGCTGCATTCGGCCTTTATAAAGACTAAAAGACCGTTTTTTTATTTTCAGGCTTTTTATCATTGCGGCTGCCGGTTAACGGCGGCCCGCCCGCGATTGCCGGTATGTAATGCGCATCAAGCCGGCAACCATGTCAAAAACGCATGACGTTTGGCTAATAGCACAAGTTTTTTCCCCCTGTATAATCTTCACATTTGACTGACCGCTTGGCATATACGCCAAATGAGAGACAATGCCTTCACCGGCTGTCCATAAGCCGAGTAAACCAATAAAGACGCTTTTTTATAATGATGTACAACGTAATGAAAAACTATTTCCCCCTGGGGCCATAGCGCCCGCGGAAGCATTGCAAGAACCGAACAGTCCATAACAAGAACAAAAATTTATAACCAATTAAATCATGTACGACAATTCTACAAATTTAAATTTCAGGCGACACGAAGGCTTGAAGAAGATTCTGAATTTTAGCGCGGCCGCCCTCCTGTTGGTGGTTGCCGCGGCCTGTCCGTCCAGTGCGCAAGTGCTGGGGCAGCTCAGCAGTGTTCCTCCCGTCAGCGCAAAAATGGCGCCGCAGTTCCACAACGCTGTGGATGTCGAAGGTACGGTAGCGGACGAAGGCGGTCAGCGCCTGGCCGGGGCGACGATCAAAATAAAAGGAACGGCAAGCGCCGCATCCAGTGACGCTAACGGGCGGTTCGCTTTTAAAGGCATCGCGGAAAATGCCGTTCTGGTGGTTTCCCATATCGGCTATATCAGCCGGGAAGTGGCCCTCAACGGCAGTACACACCTGGACATTATATTAAAGTCAGATACGGTGTCTTTAAGCGAGATCGCCGTGATCGGCGTCGGCTACGGCACCGAAAGAAAAAAAGACCTGACCGGCGCGGTGGAAAGCATCAGTGCCAAAGACTTCAACCAGGGCGCGATCATCAACCCGCTTAGCCAGCTGGAAGGTAAGGTTGCCGGCCTGGTCATCACCCAGCAAGGCGGGAACCCCAATGACCAGGGCGCGAAGATCTCTATCCGCGGGCAGACATCGATCAGCGGTGACCAATCCCCTTTATTTGTCGTCGATGGGGTAGCGGTCCCGGGGAACAGCTCCTTGTACCAGGACCTTTCCCCCAGCGATATCGCCTCCTACGATGTGTTAAAGGACGCCTCAGCGACAGCCATTTATGGGTCAAGGGGAGCCAACGGTGTGATCATCGTGACCACCAAAAAGGGTAGAGGAGGGAGTTTTCACATTGATTATGATGCTTTCGCCGGCATCGCCAGCCAGGCCAGATATTACGACCTGCTGACGACCGCGGAATATATCAAAGCGATATCCGCGATCCCGGGCGTCAATTTAAGTACCTATGAGACTGGCGGTAATACCGACTGGCAGAAGGCCATCACCCGTAAGGCGGTCATCCAAAGCAATAACTTGGCTTTATCCGGCGGTACCAAAGAATTTACTTACCGGGCTTCGCTCAATTACGAGGGGGAACAAGGCGTGGTACTGAACAACAGCAAAAGGCAATTGGGACTTCGGTTCAACGCCGAGCAAAAAGCACTGGACGACAAACTGGACATCAGCTTAAATTTGTCCAATACGACCGTTTTCAGGAATGAGCTCACGGACGGCAATGTCCTGTCGCAGGATATTTTTAACGCCCTGCCCACCGAGCCGATCTATAACAAGGATGGTTCGTATAATACGGCGCTGACCGGTTACGAGCTGTCTAACCCGATCGAACACTTGAACGAGATCACCAATACCCAAACCACTTACCAGACCCTGGCTAATGCTACGGTCAATTACCAGTTGCTGCCCGGCCTCAAAGTGGGGGTAACGGCCATCCTCATCCATGATAACACGCTGACCGATTATTTTTCGCCGGCCTTTCCGGTGGAGGGCAATTTGAATAATGCCAGTCAGAACAGTTATAATAACAATACCTATGAAGGCAACGTGCATATCAATTATGACAGGACCTTCGGGAAACATACGATCTCAGCCACCGGCGTTTATGAATATAACGATTTTTATGCCCAAAGCTTTAGCGCCGGTGGAGATACCTACCTTGTACCCGCGCTGACCGATAATAACCTGGGGGCAGGAAACCCGCTGGACAACAGGATCAGTTCTTCAAAAAGTGATTATAAGATCATTTCCTACCTGGCCAGGATCAACTATAACTATGACGGGCGGTTCTACCTGACCGGCTCGGTGCGCCGTGACGGCTCTGACCTCTTCGGTGCCAACCACCAGTGGGGAACTTTTCCGTCCTTCGATGTGGCCTACCGTCTCAAAAGGGATCTTCTGCAGCATGTGGACTGGATCAACGACTTGAAGCTGCGCGCAGGCTTTGGCGTAGTGGGTAATTCGAGCGCTTTGGGACCGTACAATGCCCTGGCGCTGTTTGGGCCGGGCCAGCGCTATTATGACGGTTCGAGCGCGACTTATCCTTATCCCAACAGTTATGGTTATGTGCAGAATCCCAACCCGGACCTGCAATGGGAAGAAAGACAGGGTAAAAACATCGGCCTCGACTTTTCCCTGTTCGATAACCGCCTGTCGGGTGACCTCAATTATTTTAATGACAAAACGATCCACATGCTCTATAACTATGGGGTACCGACCCCGCCCTTTATCTATCCCAGCATCGAGGCCAACGTAGGCAGTATGCGCAATAAGGGGCTCGAGATCGCGCTGACTGGCCAGGCCCTTAAAGGCGATGGCCTGAACTGGACCATCAACGGCCAGATCACCTTCGTGCAAACCAAGGTGTTGAGCCTGAATGGTACCTATGATGGATTCGCTGTCAATACGAACGATATTGTCACCAGTACGACGATAGGCCGCGGCTTTAATTCGGTTCCGATCAGCTATCTGAAACCAGGCTACCCGGTCAATGAATTTTATCTGCCCCACTTTACCGGACTAAATGCCCAGGGCTACGAGGAATTCGACGGCAAGACCCTGGCGCAGGACCCTAACCCGGTCAGTCAGTATGTCGATCCCAATCCGAAATTCAGTTACGGCATGACAAATAACTTTTATTACCATAACTGGAGCCTGAATTTTGTGCTGAATGGCGTTTACGGCCAGAAGATATTTAACAACATGTACTTGCAATATGACTCGCAAACCCGGCTGCCAGGCACCAACATGCTGAAAGAAGCCTTGTCCAATGGCATCAATCCTAAAGACGGAATCGTTATCTCTGATTACTGGGTGCAACCGGCATCCTACCTGCGCCTGAGCCATGCGGCACTCGGCTATGATTTTAAAAATCTGAAGGGCTTTTCCACTTTAAGGGTGTACCTGGCGACGGATAACCTGTTCCTGGTCACTAAATATAAGGGTCTGGACCCGGAATCGACCGGCCTGGTGGACTACGGACAGTATCCGAAACCCCGTACCTTTCTAATAGGCACCAATATTTCATTTAAATAAATTCAGTTCATCATGAAAAAATATCTTATTTATTGCTGCACGGCACTGTTAATAGCCGGGGCGTTTTTACCGGGCTGCACCAAACTCGACAGCAAGGTTTACAACCAGGTTACGCCCAAAAACTTCTTTCAAACCCCCGCGCAGGTGAATGCGGCCCTGGCACCTGCCTATTCGCCGATGACCGCGCTGCCCTGCGGCAATTTATTCCAGTGTAACGAAGTGACAGCCGATGAGCTCATCATTCCTACGCGCGGAAACGACTGGTATGACGGCGGCCAACACCAGCAGCTCTGGCTGCATACTTTTACTTATACCAACCCGAATGTCAACGGAGCCTGGTCCGAGATCAGCAGGGGGGTAGCGCAATGTAATTTCGTCCTGAATATCTTAAATACATTGCCTGCAGCCAGTAAGCCGGCCAATTTCCTGCAGATCGCGGCGGAGATCAAGGTCATGCGGGCCTATTATTACCTCAAGTTCATGGATCTTTTTGGTTCGGTGCCACTGGTGACCGACTTTAATACCGACCCGAACAAAACCGTGCAATCCACCCGCGCGCAGGTATACGCCTTCCTGGAAAGCGAGCTGAAAACGAACGTGCCGCTGCTGCAGTTAAATACCGCGGCGGAATACGGGCATATGACCAAATACGGGGGCTATATGGTACTGGCGCATTTGTACCTCAATGCCCAGGTATATACCGGTACGGCGCAATGGGCCAATGCCGCCGCGGTAGCCGATACGGTGATCAAATCCGGTCACTACAGTCTCCAACCCAATTTCCTGGACAATTTTATCGTACAAAATGAAGGCTCAGTGGAAAATATATTCGTGGTTCCCTTTAATTACCTGTATATCGGCGGGATGGAAATGATCGTCAATAGCTTGAATTACAATAATATCGCTACCTATAATCTGACCGGGCAGCCGTATAACGGCTGGTGTTCGCCGACGCCGTTTTTCCGCTCGTTCACCAGCGATGATGCCCGGGCAAAGATGTGGGCGATCGGACAGCAATACAGCGCTTCAGGCGAGCCTTTGACAGACAAGGCGACCGGCTTAAAAGTAAGCTTCAGCCCTTACGTGCTGCAACTGAGCAATCCTGCCGACAGCTTTAAATTCGCGGGGGCCAGATCGATCAAATATGCGCCCCAGCCCAACACCTATACAGATGCGAGTAATAGCGGCGTGATCTACCGACTGGGCGATGCCTACCTGATCGGCGCCGAGGCCAACCTGCGCCTGGGCAACGCACCGGCCGCACTGACGCTGGTGAATGCCTTGAGGACAAGAGCCGGCGTAGCGCCCTGGACACTGTCCGACCTGACTTTGCCTAACCTGCTGGCCGAACGCGGCCGCGAGCTGGCCTGGGAGGGCTTTCGCCGCGAGGACCTGATCCGGTTTGAAGTGGCCGACGGTATCCCTTATTTCACCGGCGCCAGGTTGCCGGACAAACCGCAGGACCCGGATAAGCATACGTTTATCCTGCCCATACCCCAGGCACAATTGAATACCAACCCGAAATTGATCCAGAACCCGGGTTATTAAGTTTTACCTCTAGCCTATTGCGCCTAAGGGCTGCCGGAGGAGGCAGCCCTTATGATCATTCCATAAGTTAATTTGATGAAAAAGACCATAACCGCAGCATGGTTGCTGTTGGCGTTCCCTTTCCTGGTATCCGGCCGTCAGGCAGGACGTGCGGACATTACCCCGGCCGCTGCCGGGGTGCATGCCGGCACTGGCTCTTTTATGATCAGCCAGGAAACGAGCCTGATAATCCCTGGGATTCATGCGGAAAAGGACGCCGCCATGTTCAATTACTTCTTTAAAAAAAAATATGGATTTGCCTTAAAAGTCAGGCATGCCGGCGACCGGGATGTGATCCGCTTAGCCGTTTCGCGGGACGGGAAGCTACCCGGCGAGGCTTACCGGCTCCGGGTTGGCCCCCGCCGAGTTGATATCACCGGCGGGCCGGGCGGTGTTTTTTACGGCATCCAATCCCTCATCCAGTTGATACAGGAGCATGGCGAACGGTTGTCCGTTCCGGTACTGGAACTGGACGATGCGCCGCAATTTGCCTACCGGGGGTTGATGCTCGACGTAGCCCGGCATTTCTTTGACATGGACGAGCTGAAAAAAATACTGGATGTAATGGCCTCCCTGAAGTTAAACCGGTTCCACTGGCATTTGACCGATGACCAGGGCTGGCGGCTGGAAGTCAAACGATACCCGAAGCTAACCTCGGTCGGTGCATGGCGCGATTCGACCATGATCGGCGGCCTGGGCGAATTCAACCCCCTGCGCTACGACGGAAAAAGGACCGGCGGCTATTATACCCAGGCGCAGGCGCGCGAAATTGTCCGCTATGCGGCTGAACGAAATATTGTGGTCGTTCCTGAAATCGAAATGCCGGGGCACGCCTCAGCCGTGCTGGCAGCTTACCCGGAGCTGGGAAACGGGACCGGGCCCTACCTTACCAGCGGCGTCTGGGGGGGTACATACGACTATTTTGAATCCCGGCGAACCAACCTTTACCTTTTTGGAAAATGTGCTGACCGAAGTGATGGCGATTTTTCCGGGCAAATATATCCATATTGGCGGCGACGAAGTGCCGAAAGATGAATGGAAAAATTCGGCAATGGCGCAACAGCTCATAAAAGCCAACCATTTAAAAGACGAGAACGGGTTGCAAAGCTGGTTCATCGGCCGGATAGACCGGTTTTTAAGCGCGCACGGGAGAAATCTGATCGGATGGGACGAAATACTGGAGGGGGGCCTGTCGCCGAACGCGACCGTGATGAGCTGGCGGGGTGTGCAGGGCGGCATCGCCGCCGCAAAGCAGGGACACCAGGTCATCATGTCGCCAACGGACAACATGTATCTCGATTATGCCCAGTCAGTCGGCGGGTCATCAGAACCGCTGACTATTGGCGGTTTTTTACCCCTACAGGCGGTCTACAATTATAACCCTATACCCGCCGAGCTGACGGCTGAGCAGCAGGGGCTGGTCGCCGGCGTCCAGGGAAATATGTGGACGGAATATGTGGCGACGGCGGGCAAACTGGAATATATGCTATTTCCGCGGGTAGCCGCACTGGCGGAAGTTGGCTGGACCAGGCCCCGAAATAAAAATTATGAAAGTTTTATTAACCGCCGGTTACCTGCTTTTTTAAATGGCCTGGAAAAAAACGGCATTAACTACCGAATCCCGGAAGCGGCCCTTTTCCTCGGTTCCAACGGCCCGGCAGGCAGGAAAGTATTGACCCTAATACCGGCCCAGCCCGGCAGCACCATCTATTTCACGCTGAACGGCTACCAGGCCGATAACACCGCTGAACGGTATGTGCGACCCATCGTCCTGCCGGATACGCATGGCCGACCGTTAACGGTCAATTACGTGGTGGTCACGCCGGGCAACCGGGTCAGCCGCAACTATAGCCTGACCCTCAAATAAATGATAATGACAGCCATAATTATGAATCGGTTTAATAGAGCTATTGCAGGCCTCCTGCTGCTGTTGGCGGGGCCACAGCTGTGGGCTCAGCCCAGCTTGCATAACAGCTATTGGAACATTCATTTCCGGCAAGACGGAACGATGAGCCGGCTGCTCACCTTAAGCCATGGGACCTGGGATTCGGTTTCGCTGGCGAAGAATGACCATAGCGGGGTCAGCTGGTACGTCAACCAAAATGGCGTCCGGCAACCGATACGACTCGCCCGGTACGCCCAAAATGCTTACGATGGAAATTTTAAGGGCATCCGGGTCGGTCTTCGGTATGGGCTCAACGACGACAAACTGATCATTAAGGCGGTGGCGACCAATACGACCGGACAAGTGTTCCGGCCGGAAAAATTAGGTCTGGACATGGGTATCAGCCATTACATGAGCGCCTATCCGCAATGGGACGCCATCTATTTCCCAACCATGCTGCGCTGCGAAAAAACACATTTTTGGGGCTATATGATGAGTCCGGACGGTCGGCTGCTCGGACTGGCTTCCCCCGACCCGGTCGCTTCCTGGAGCCTGAATTATAATTTCGGCTACGGTGACAGGCAGGTGTTTTTCTGGGGGCACCGTATCTACAGTATGAATCTCGACCTGTTGAATACGGCGCCCCTTCCCGACCGCCACCCGCAAGATCTAACGCGCTTAGCCCCCGGGGAAACCAGGCGCTGGACGATTGTGCTGGTCGCTGTGTCTGCGCCAAACCGCGTCCAGCCGGTCTTAAGCCGGATTTGCCAGGCTCCCATGATCCAATTGAAACAGACGACACTGGAGCCGGGAAAGACTTTCACGATCTTTGCAGATCATAACCAGGGGCATGCCCTGCGCGTGTTTTCCCCGTCGGGCAGGACCTGGCGGCTCCGGCCAATCCGTTCGTGGGCAGACCGGGATGAGTTTTTATTCGACCCGGGCACGGTCGCCGGAGTTTATACGCTGGTGGCAACCAGCCACCACCGGATCACGGAAGCGAAAGTGACCATTCGCAAGCCCTGGGGATGGTATCTCCGGGCAGCCCGAGACGCGGCCTTGCAGGATACCCAGAAGGCCAGCTATAACTGCGAAAGCTGGTATGGATTCTACTCTGCTTACCTGGCCCAGCAATATTATCCGGACCGCCGGAAACGGCAGCAAACCGATGAGCGGTTCGGAAAGGTCATTGGCCTGATGTATGACACGGTCGCAGGCCGTCCCTTAGCCATGACTAATGCCAGCCGGATCCAAAACACGAGTACTACGATCGGGATCCTGGTGGATAAATACCGGGCAGAAGGGCAGGGCAGCGACCTGATCCTGGCCAAAAAACTCGCCGACCGGGTGATTCTCCAGGCACAGTCTACAGACGGGGCCTACCGTAACGGGAAGACACACTACACCAGCGTGATCTATATCGCCAAAAGCATATTGGAACTGGCTGCCGCAGAAAAAGAACGCGGCAGGACGGACACGGCCTGGTATGCAGCTTATCTCAGACATCTGCGTTCAGCAAAAAAGGCGGTTGACCAGCTGATGCTTGGCATTGGCGCAATCGCCACAGAGGGCGAAAGCACCTTTGAGGACGGTATGGTCTCCTGTACGGCACTACAGATCGCGGACTTCGCTTTGTTACAGGACGATCCAAAAGATAGAGCACGCTATGCGCAAATGGCGGAAGCCTATCTTACCGCTCACCGCTGCCTGACGCAACTCATAGTGCCCGACAGCCGGCAGCGGAACGGGACGCTACGGTTCTGGGAAGCGCAATACGATGTCATGATGGGCGATAACATGATGAGTTCCCCGCATGGCTGGAGCGCCTGGCGGGCCTATGCCACGTATTATCTGTACTTGCTAACGGGAAAGGAAGATTACCTGCTGCAAACCATGAACGCCGTCGGCACCTGCGTGCAGATGATCGATGCCAGGACCGGTCACCTTCGCTGGGCCTTTGTGGTTGATCCCTATGTCAACACCGTGCAGTCGTGTGAAAACTTTCCCAATACCGGCGCCGACACCTATAACGCTAACCAGTTTAAGGCCCAGGAAGGCCGGACCAGGCCGCGGATCATCGGTGAAGAATATGTAGACATGGTAGCCGGTTGGTTCCATGCCAATTCCAGTGACAACGATGTGCATGAGATATTTAAGTGCATGGAAGAGGTCGCCCTGGGTAAAGCATATATTTTTGAACGGGCGGATGGGGGCTTATTGGCGTATAACTGTCGGGTGGTCAAAAAGGGAGACAGGTTATCCGTCACTTCCGTTGATGACCGCCTGAGCAGGATACATCTCAACTTGAAAAATCGCTATATCCTGAAAATCGCAGGCTGGCCGCAGCAAACATCCGGGCCGGGTATGACCTGGGTTTCGAAAAATAAAGCGGACCCTGTTTTGAAAAAACAACCGGCGCATCCGCGCAAAGAATCAACAAGCTAAGTTAAATCACTTTAATCATTCACTTAAAATTATGAAAATGAACAAGCGCTTTTTATTATCCGTCAATTATTTTTTTGGATTTTGCGTCCTGCTGCTGGTAACGGCTTCCTCTTGCAAAAAGGAAACCGCTCCTGCAGGCCACCTGAACCTGGCACCTCAAAGTTCCTGGTCCGGCAGCGCCGCAGCCTCGCACCTCGATAGCCTGGTCGCTTATAAAGCCAGTAACCACCAGCTGATGATGGGCTATTACCGTAGCTGGGGCGACCGTTGGTCCTCAGATAAGGTCTCTGACCCGATCATGACCCAAATGCCGGACAGTGTAGATATTCTTTCGGTTTTTGCCAACTATACCGCCGACACTTCACAGTTTTGGGTAAAGCTCAAGAATAATTACATCCCCGCGCTGCATGCCAAAGGGACGAAGGTCATCTTTACCGGCGGCTATGCCAGCAGCGCCAGCAGCGCTTCCGATACCGCAGCAATTAATTCCTGGGCAAGAGGTATTATGAGCAGTATCAGTAACTATAATTATGACGGCTATGACTTCGATATTGAAAGTACCGATTCCGGGAATACGCTCGCTTTAGAGGAAGCCTCATTCGCGGCCCTGTCGAAATATCTCGGGCCGGCTTCAGGAACCGGCAAGCTGCTGATCTATGACACGAACCAGAACGGCAATGCCCTGCTGGCCAACGTAGCCGGCAAGATCAATTACGTTTTTTTACAAGCCTATTGGCGAAATACGACGACCTTGAGCAGTAATTTGAGTTCGTTAACGCCCTATGTGGCCAAGTCAAAAGTTTTGGTAGGGGTGGATTTTGAAGACAATAGCGGTGAAGCAGCTGACCAAATGCCCGCTTATACCACCTGGGCCATTCAAAACCAGACCGGCGGTGTATTCTCCTATGGTATAGATAACGAATGGTTTACCGGTAAGAATGCCACCACGAAGGCAGCCATCAAAGCGATGAACCCTACGGGCGCTTACCTGGGTAGTGCCGGAATCATTTCCGGTTCTACCTACCGGATCATCTCAGCGATCAACAATACCAGCGTGGTAGAGGTCAAAGGTGCCGGTACCACGGCCGGTACCAAAATCGATCTGTACAGCATCAATTCACCGGCGACCGGCAACCAGCAGTGGAAGATCACCAGTGCCGGGAACGGGTATTATCAACTGCAACCGGTGAATGCGTCATCGCTCACGTTGGATGTCGTAAATGCGGGAACAGCCAACGGCACGCTAACCCAGCTGTGGGCACCTAACGGGACACTGGCGCAAAAATGGCAGATCGCCCTGGCGCCTAACGGCTATGGTTACAGCCTGACGCCGGGCTGCGCCACAGGATCCAGGCTGGATGTCTCGGGTGGCGTAAGCACCAACGGTACCGCCATGCAGATTTACAGTTCCAACGGGACCAATTCCCAGATCTTTAAGCTGGTAAAGCAGTAAGCACGGAAACAAGTTACAGGTTCTGGCGGCGGCAATTATTTGCCGCCGTTTTTGCTGCCAGAATGCGGTGTAAAAACAGGGGTTTCCGCCAGGTATTCCCTTTGATACTGAACAGGGCTTTTGCCGGTGACCTTCTTGAAAAACTTATGAAAACTGGCTGAATTGTTAAAGCCGCATTCATAGCAGACCTGTTTTACATTCATCCGGTTTTCGATCAGTAACTTACAGGCGTGGCCCACTTTGATCTCATTGACGAACCAGGTATAGGTTTTCCGCGTTTTGGTCTTAAAGAACCGGCAGAAGGCACTCGGGCTGATATGGGCGACAGCGGCGATTTCTTCCAGTTTGATTGGCGATCTGAAATTTTTAAGGGAATATTTGTAGATGGCATCTATGCGGTCATTATCCGGATCTTCGGCGGCACGGGTAAAGACGATCGAGGATAATTGTTCATGGCGGCAACTGGTAGCCAGCGTCAGCGCTTCCATCAATAAAATGATCTTATTCATTTTATTATCATCGAGCATGGCGTCAAAGATAGCCGCTATCTGCTGTTTTGCCCTGCCCTGGACTTTGATGCCTCTTTTTGACTGTTCCAGCACCGCTTTGATCAATTTATTCTCCGGCAGTTGGATAAAATCTTTGCCCCAGAAGTTTTCCTCGAAGTGAACCACCCTTACATCGGTAGCTGTTTTTTCCGGCTGATCAAAATGGCAGTCGTCGAAGCGCCAGTAATGCGGCAAGTAAGGGCCGATGATCACCACGTCGCCGGACTGGAAACGGCTGATGTGATCGCCGACGAATTGTGTTCCCGTGCCCTTTTTGAAATAAATAAATTCGATCTCCGCATGGTAATGCCAGCGGTTATTGATGTTGGGCGCCAGGTCGCGGCGAAGGTTAAATGAATGCACATTATCATTGCTGACTTTTAATAATTGCGGTTTCATAACTGGAGATTGCTAAATGCCCTGAAAGGCCATCAGGCGCTAAGTTAATGAGCCCGGCGCAGATCAGCAGCGCTGCCCGACCAAGAGGAAGCAAGCGGCGATAAACAGTTGGTCCGGCACGACGGTTACGTCATCCACTTGTCGGTCAGCTTTTTAAATACCGAGCGGTACTGCTCGCTGACCGGGATGACCGTCTGGCCGATCGTTATTTGGGACTTGCTGATGCGATCGATTTTGTCCACGGAAATGATAAAGGAACGGTGGATGCGTATAAATGAATCTGCGGGTAGTTTTTCCTCCAGGTTTTTCAACGGACCCAGGGCCTGGATGAAGGCGCGGGGCTGCGCAGTAAAGACCTTAACGTAATCTTTAAAGCTTTCCAGGTAGAGGATGTTTTTCAGGTATACTTTTTGCAAGTCGCGTTCGACGCGCAGGAAAAGGTGGTCCGTATCGGAATAGACACGCGGACCGCTGTCCAGTGCCGCTTTGGCCCGGAAGGCTGCGGCGAGGAAAGTTTCATAATCCAGGGGTTTGAGCAAATAGTCCAGCGCTTTTACTTTATAGCCTTCCATAGCAAAATCCTCGTGAGCGGTAATAAAAATTATGGCGGGCGGGCGGCCGGTTTGTGAACTGATCAGCCTGGAGAGTTCCATGCCGTTGATCTCCGGCATCCCGATGTCCATGAAGATGAGTTGAACATCGTTCGTTTGCAGGGTCATTAGCGCATCAGCGGGCCGCAGATGCGCGGCTACCAGGTGTAGAAACGGGGTTTGTTCTACGTAGTTGCGCAGCGAGAACAGTATGTCAGCATCGTCGTCAATAAGCATGCAATTGATCATAGCGCAAAGGGTTTGTTATTTTTTCATCTGCTAAATATAGGCCAATTATAGCAGACCTGGAATAAAGCAGGCTTCAACCGTGGCGAGCAGATCGGAAACATCAAAGGGTTTGGTTAGAAAGGCGTTCGCGCCGCATTCCTGCGCGATCAGGTCGAGATCGGTCTCCCCGGATATGAGCAGTACCGGCAGATGACGGGTGTCTTGCTGTGATTTGATCTCCCTGCAGATCTCCGCGCCGCCTTTGGCCGAACCCGAGATGCGGACATCCAGTAAAACAATGTCCGGATGGATCTGACTGATATGGCCCGCGGTTTTCCCGGTGGTCGAAACCACGATCTCATAACCGCGCTCCCGGAAGATGATCGCCAAGATCTCCAGGAAATCCTCATGATCATCGATCACCAAAACGCGTTTCGTCATACTGCTTTTTTTCCATCATGGCCGTTAAACCAGTCGAAAGGTTGCGCGCAACGGGAGGTCCCGTGATGAGCTGCCGATATAAAGCTCAAATTCCCCAGCCTCGGCGACCCAGTCCCTGGTTTTGGTATCGTAAAAGGCCAATGCTGATTCATCGATAGCAAACGTTATCCGCCTGCTTTCCCCCGCCTTCAGCCAGATTTTTTCAAACCCTTTTAATTCTTTTACCGGGCGCAAGACCGATGACTGTAAGTCGCCGACATAGAGCTGCGCGGTTTCAAATCCGTCGCGTTTGCCGGAATTGGTCAGCATGAAGCTCACTTGCAATAACCGGCCCCGCCTCAGCGTTGCCGTGTTCAGCGTAAGACCGTTATAGTCGAACTGCGTATAACTTAAGCCATGTCCGAAGGGGAACAAAGGTGCGAGGTGGTTTTTGTCGAAGTGGCGGTAACCGACCAGGACCCCCTCGCGGTAATGCACCTTTCCAGATGCCCGGTCTTCGTCATAGTTCCCGTAGGCGGAGGAATCTTCCCATCGTTTTTCGATAGAAATAGGTAATTTTCCAGAGGGGTTCACCTCTCCGAAGAGAATCTCGCCGATGACCGTTCCCCCTTCCATCCCGGGGTACCAGGCGTGCAGGATGGCGGGAACCTGGCCTGCCCAGCGGCTCATGTTTACGCCGCCGCCGGCGAGCACGGTAACGACCACGTTTTTATTCACCTGGCAAAGGGCATTGATCAGCTGATCCTGGCCGTAAGGGAGATCAAAGCGGCGGTCTGAGCCCTCCATTTCAATGGCGGAATCCAGGCCCCCGCAAAAAATTACGACGTCGGCCATTCGTGCGATCTTTATTGCTTCGGCTGCCATCCAGTCCGGTGTGTAGTCATAACCCAGCCTGATCTCGGATGGGTCACATTTTTGGGTGAATTCCAGCCGGATCTCCACTTTTTTACCTTTTTCAAAAGGGAAAGACAATTGATCATTGACAAAGGACTGCGCGACCGAACGGTCGACCACCAGTTGCTTGTTCAAATACAGCCGGTAAGCGCCCTGAGCGCTTACAAAAACGGTAGCCCCCGCTGTCCTGCCGGGCACGATGTATCCGCTCCAGGCGATCGAATAGTCCCTGCTGCCGAGCCCTTTTACCTGGTGGGCCTCTCCCTGGAAACTAAAATTGATATGCTCGTCGTTCCTGGTCACGACGGGATTGCCCTGGCAGGCGCTGTTGTTGAAATACTGTCCCAGCAGTCCTTTTTGACCATCCGGTGTTTCGAAAACAGCGGTTTCATATAGCTGGCTCTCATAACGGTTGGAAATCCCCTCGTCGTAAAATATTTTAATGTCTTTTCCGGCGACCGCTGAGATGCCCTGCAGAACAGACTCGATCACCCACGGATTAACTTTTGAACTACCACCTCCTCCAAAGGCAAAAGCGTCTGAATGAAAGAATCTGTCGCTTGCCAATACGGGTTGTGCATTCGGACCAATGACAGCAATTGATTTGATTTTTGATTTGTCAAATGGAAGTATGGTATGATCATTTTTTAGTAATACGCAACCTTCCCGGGCAATATCTTTTGCAGTTTCGTTGGCAAAAGTATTATAAAGCGGTATGTCAGCTAATCGCTGCGGCCTGTCGAGGAAACCAAGCGCCAGGCAGGGCCGGTAGATCCGCCTGACCTTGTCGTTAAGGGTATCCATGGAAATTAAACCTGCCTGGATCGCGGGCAGCATTTTTTCCGGGATGAAATACGCATTGCTACCCATCTCCAGGTCGAGGCCCGCGTTGGCCGCCTCCACGGTGGAATAGGTACATCCCCAGTCTGACATCACCAGGCCTTTGAAACCCCATTGCTTTTTTAACAGGTCATTCAGGAACCACTTATTTTGCGTGTTCCAGACCCCGTTGACCGGATTATAAGCAGCCATACAGGCCCATACGCCCGCTCTGGTCACGGCGGCTTTGAAGGCCGGCAGGTAGATCTCCATCAAGGTTCGTTCGTCCACTTCGGAACTTACGGAATAGCGGTCAAACTCCTGCTCATTGGCTACAAAATGTTTGACCGTGGCGATGACCCCTTCGTTTTGCACCGCTTTTATAAAAGGTATGACCAACTCGGACGATAAATAGGGATCTTCGCCAAAGTACTCAAAATTACGCCCGCTTTTGGATGCCCTATAAATGTTAACGCCGGGGGCCAGCATAAAATGGATACCGCGCGAACGCCATTCCTGTCCGTAGGCTTTACCGGCCCTGGCCATCAGCGCCCGGTTCCAGGCGGCGCAGGCCGCAATGGTGGCGGGAAAGGCGGTAGCGCGTCCGTGGATTCCCCAGGAGGCGATCCCGAGCGGGCCATCGGACATGATCAGTTCGGGGATGCCGAGCCTGGGTATCGCCCGGATGTAAAAATCCTGGTAACCGGAAAGCACACCGATCTTTTCTGTTAAAGTCATGGCGGCTACCAGGCCGTCAAGCCGCTCTTCCATCGGGTGGCCGGCCTGTCCACGGGGCGAAGCGCCGGACAGGAGCGGCTTTAAGGCCAGCCCCGCGCTAACCAGTCCAAGTTGACCGATAAATTTTTTTCTGCTGATCATGCTGTTGCTTTTGTTACTTAATGCAACAGGCAGGATTTTCATCGCTGCCTGTTGTACTTTGTGAAAGGTTTGATCTTAAACTGACCCAGCTGCAAATTACGCGAGTATTTCTATTGGACAGTTCAGCGCAAGTGGCGAAATAGTATGTCCAATTAACCTGTAGCCAGATTGCTTACAACTTTGCTGATTGCGCTGAATTCTTAAATAAAATATTTTCTTGATTTGTACCCTATGAAACTCCATCTTTTCCTTATGCCGCTTTTGCTGACGGCAGGTTATGGCCGGTCGCAGGACAAGCCCGTTTACAGGTCAAAAAATTATACTGTTTACCCGGACCGCGTGATACAGGGCAGTAACCAGGCGACCGCCTTATCCCCTACAGCGCTCGTGTCCAATTACCACAGCCCGGCCAAGGCTGCGCCGTTGGCTTCCTCCTGGACGTTGAGCCGGGATATCAGCGCGTTCCCGCAATATCATTCGGGTTATAAACTCTCCGACGCGCTCTACAATATGTCGCTGGAAGAAATGCAAAAAGCCATTGAACCCGACAGCACGTTCCGTACCGGCAAGGAATGGAGCGGTGTATGGACAAGGGATATCAGTTACAGTATCATTCTTTCCATGGCCATATTACAACCCAAAGTAGCTATTTACAGTTTGATGCGAAAAGTGAAAAATGACCGTGTAATACAAGATACGGGCACAGGCGGCGCCTACCCCGTTTCGACGGACCGGATGATTTGGGCGGTCGCAGCCTGGGAAGTTTACAAAGTAACAGGGGATAAGGATTGGCTGGCAAAAGCTTACCAAATTGTCAAGAACTCGGTTACTGATGATGAAAAAAATGTGTATGACCCGGTAACCGGGCTGGTACACGGGGAATCGTCCTTTCTGGACTGGCGCGAACAAACTTATCCCCGCTGGATGCAGCCTGCTGATATTTATGCGTCAGAATGTTTAGGCACGAACGTGGTGCATTACCAGGTAAACAAAGTACTGGCACAAATGGCCCGGCTGATGAATGATCCTGAGGCTATAAAGTATGACAGGCAGGCTAACATCATAAAGCAAGGTATACAAACTTATTTGTGGCAACCGGCTAAAGGTTATTACGGCCAATATTTATACGGGCGGAATTACCTGTCGCTCTCTCCCCGTTCCGAAGCTTTGGGCGAGGCGCTGGCGGTTTATTTCGGCGCCGCTGATGAAAAACAGCAGCAAAGCGTTATCGCCCATACGCCGGTGACTGATTTCGGCATCCCCTGTATTTACCCGCAGATACCCGGCATTCCGCCTTATCACAACAATGCAGTGTGGCCTTTTGTGGAAGCCTACTGGGCGATGGCATCGGCCACCGCGGGTAACGAGGCATCTGTACTACATGCTATAGCCGCCATTTACCGTCCGGCTGCATTCTGGCTGACCAATAAGGAAAATTTCGTGGCAGCTGACGGCGACTATGCCGGCACGCAGGTCAACTCCAGCAATATGCTGTGGAGTTTATCAGGTAACATTGCATTGGTATATAAAGTGTTATTTGGTATAAATTATAATGTCAATAGCCTGCAATTTAAACCGTTTGTGCCTAGGTCTTTAGCCGGTGAACGATCGCTTACCAACTTTAAATACCGCAACTCCTGTTTGGCTATCAGGATAAAGGGGTACGGTAACCAGGTAAAAAGTGTGACACTCGATGGAAAAGCGATCGTTGACGGTATTGTACCTGCTGATCTGAGCGGTACACATACGGTTAACATTATCCTTGCAAATAATACCATAGGCGGTATAAGTAACGTACAGCCCAATTACACCGCACCTGAAACACCTGTTGTTACTGATGATAACGGGCAATTATCCTGGTCGCCAATCAAAAGCGCAACGGGTTACCAGTTACTAAAAAATGGCCGCTATGTGTCGACGGTCAAGACCACACATTTACCTGTTACTGCCAGCGCCTATGCCGAATACCAGGTCGCCGCAGAGGATGCAAAAGGCATTAGCTCATTCTACAGTGAGCCGGTTGCGGTCGTCCCGTCCGGTGCAGGCCAAACCGTCCGGGCAGCGGATTTCGCGTCCGCGGCTAAAGGTGTGGTCAACATCAGCAAAGCTACCAATACCGTGCTGCGCCTGCCGGTGAACATAACCAGTGACGGCGTTTATGCCATTAATTTTGATTATGCCAACGGAAACGGCCCGGTGAATACCGAAAATAAATGCGCCATACGCACATTAACGGTCGATGACCGCTTTGTCGGTACCATCGTATTACCGCAAAGGGGCAGGGAAGCGTGGTCTGACTGGGGATACACCAACTATGTTAAGGTTAAATTGTCTCGCGGAAAGCACATTTTGTCACTTCAATTAGAAGCAGCCAATGAAAATATGAACAGCTTAATTAACCAGGCGATGGTCGATACCATGCAGATTATCAAATTAAGGTAATTTATATGTTCATTTTTATTATAAAAATGAACATATAGCATTTTTGTGTCCATATTTTTCCTATTTCTGTTGCATGTGTCCACATTATTATAAAAAATGGACATTATGATTTTTTTATTCATAAATCTTTAGTTTATTTACACCATGTTCAATATTTAACAGAAACTGGACATGACATATGGCATACGACAGATCAAAACCCTTCAATGACCTACCGTTATTACCTCCGAATTCAGCGATTGAAAATGATGTAGATATTTTAAAAAAATTGGTCACTGCATCACGAGCCTTAGCAGCAGTCAACAGCAGCATTGAGCGCCTGCCTAATCCTTTAATGTTAGTTAATACGATTGCCTTACAGGAAGCCAAGGCATCTACCGCTATTGAAAATATTTTCACAACAGAAGACGCTTTATATCGGGCTGTTTCAGATACTGTACAGGAAGATAAGGCAAATGTGGCCACGAAAGAAGTATTACGCTACAGGGAAGCACTGTGGACAGGGTATCAATTGATCAAAGAAGATAACCACATTGATTTAGACAGTATCATAGGTGTTTTTCGACAGGTTAAAAATTCATCTGCTGGGTTAAGATCACCAGCTTCCTTAACAGTCATTCAGCGAGGACAAAGTGAATTCCGTTCAGGCGAAGTAATCTATACCCCACCCAGGGGGCCAGGTATTTTAGAACAATTGATGGCCAATCTACTGGATTATTTAAACGATGAGCAGCGATACCCAACAGACCCCCTACTCAAAATGTGTTTTGCACATTACCAGTTTGAAGCTATACATCCTTTTCCTGATGGAAATGGCCGAACAGGGCGAATACTTAACCTATTATATCTTGTACACGCCGGCTTACTGAATCAACCGGTCTTATATCTTTCCAAATATATCATTGTAAATAAAGATGATTATTATTATAACCTGGGTATTGTCACACAAAGGGGTACTTGGAAAGATTGGATGCTATATATGCTAGAAGCAGTCGAAAAAACCGCTCAACTAACAACTCAATTGATCAACAGCATACTTGCACAAATGGAAGCCACATTAGCCCATGCTAAAAGTCAAATCAAATGGTATAACAAAGAAGTAAATGAATTGATCTTTAGTCAACCATACATAAAACCCAGACTAATTGGCGACCAATTAAATATAACATCAAGAACAACTCTAACGAAATATTTTAATGAACTAGTTGACGCAAAAATATTAAGCCCCGTAAAAGATGGTAAGGAGCTGTTTTATGTTAATGACGATCTGATAAGAATTTTGGAGGGCTAATAGGTTTCCGATTTATTTTTTAATTTAATACGCCAAACCTTCCATTTTCTTAAGTTTATGCTTACTAATCCTTGATGGTATAATATGACCATTTCCTTTATCTCTCTCTTCATTTGTACGGGAAAAAATATAGAACCTGTAAATCACAGACGACAGGTCTGCGACCTGCTGAACCCACCATCCCTTATTCAACTGTTAAGCAACCAACAGCGCGAGCCGGGTAAAAAGTCAAGGCCGGGCGGGGCCGCTGAAAGCGAACAAC
>Ga0302315_10001172_pt1 | contig 27426 bp, 16 predicted proteins | sample III_Palsa_N3_1_FD_200532 | JGI IMG/M metagenome (GOLD analysis project Ga0302315, IMG submission 200532) | Peat permafrost microbial communities from Stordalen Mire near Abisko, Sweden - III_Palsa_N3_1 | ecosystem: Environmental > Terrestrial > Soil > Palsa > Peat permafrost | place: Sweden...
TTACTATTTATATTTTAAATATTCTAAATACAATTTATTTTTTTGTTGTTGCTCAATCACCTCCTCTAATGAACTGCACTTACTATAGGTAATCAAAGCCTCTCTTAACAAGCATTTATGAGCGACATATTCGCGTATGATTAATCCTAGCAATAATAAATCTTCTGCAGGACAAACCTTCCCCTCTAATAATAATGGGGGAAGGTCACAAAAAATAGGAATTTCGACGCGCACGTCAGGTGTATATATCATTTCTTCTGTGAAAGCTGCATATTCAACAGTAGTTACTGGCTCTAGACTTGCTTCTTCGGCTGCTAGCTGATCTTTATCTTTTGGTTTAAAAAATTTATCGATCTTTGCCTTTTTGATTTGATTTTCCTGGTAATCGCGTAAAAAAGTTTTGTATTGTTTGTAGACTAAAAGTAATAATTCTTCGAATGTTTTATTAGGGTATAATTGAATTAAATTATATAAAGAAATAATTTGTTTTTTTCTTAAAGTTTCTGTATAACATGATTCTAAGTTATTAAGATCATATAACATCTTATTTTCAACATATGTAAAAAGAAAACCATATTCCATTCGGTTTTTAAATTGGTTTTGTGCCTCTTTTTCAAAATATTCAGCCGTACCCTTTTCTACTTTTTCTTCCTCAGAGCCCTCCTCTTCTAATTTCGCTTTACGTCTAAACTCCGAAAGATCGTATTCTTTAGTAACACCATATTTAGGCTCGACTCTAGGTATATAATTAATATTATACAAGCGTATAATATTTGTATCCTCGAAAGGTAGTATTTTATCTACCTCCACAGTATCAACAGCAACTTCACTAGCGCCGTCAATATCAACTTCTGTTTGAAAACGTGCGCCTTCGCGTAATATAACCGTGAGATGGGTGTGACTGTGTTCCGCATCCCGATCATAAGGGTCTTCCCATAAATACCAACGTAATATAAATGGAGTCTTGAAATATGGAGAAATATCAATTCCACCTGAATAAAAATGCCATGGAAGCCGCATGCCCGTATCGTCTAACCATTCTTCTCCTTGCATTAAATCTGTATATATAACATAATATGGCATTGTATAAGTTTGTAAATAATGAGAAAAATATACATTAAATTCTATATGTCCATGAAAATGAATTTCTTGGATAAGACGCTCATGCTGCGCCCGAACAAATTGAAAATGATCTTCAAGCCCGGCAGCACCATAATCGAGCATAAATTCTCGTTGATTTTCCCTAAATTCTTCTAAAGCTTCTCCTTCCCAGTCCTTAATATAAGTATCATAAGGAACCTGTTCATCTACGGGTCTATTGTTAATATATTCATAAGCCGTAAACTCTCGATACATATCATCTGCAACCCACGCTTTAGCGTGAATAAGAATATCTTCAAAATCAAGGTCATCAATTTCTTCTTGAGTCATTCCTACTTCGTCTTCTTCATCCACCGTAATAGTCTCATCATAAACATAGTTACTAGTAATCATCGGCTCATCGTGGGGTAACAATTCCGAAAATATATGATAAATAAAAAATCCAATAAATACAAATGATATTAAAATCAGTGCATCTTCTAACTCTAAGAAAGTTGCTATATCACCCTTGTCATCTTTCGTCCAATACTGTACAAAATCAGGAGTGGTAATGATCACATATATAATAGTAGCAAAAAAAAGTAAATCTTCCGAGAAAGCAAACAACCATTCGTATACCCAAATTACTACATGATGAACTAAAAGGGCAGCTTTCGGAAAGGTAGTGATAATAAATGTAGTAACCGGCAACCGCGCATAAAGTTCCTCAAATATATTATGACCTAACGCATATCGCTGTTTTTTCATCCAATAGCGTTTATAATAGCGTCGGGTAGTCTCCTTCGTATACAACCTAGTTAACCAACGATAGTAATCTGGAGACCAGCCTAATTTTTCCCGTTCCTCTTCTGTAAGTTGTTGTTTCCAAAAAATTTCGACAGACGCTAAGAAACGTTTCAATGGTTCATTAAACCTTGCGGCCATTAACATTTTTTCTTGTCGACGCGTATAAAACCACTCGTCTTCTTCTTTATCAATCTTATTTAATTTATAACTTATCTGTAAATCTGCTTCTTTTTCTTCTGGACCTTTCTCAAAAGGATTATTTAGTATAACACGCTCATCAACCATGCGTTTTGATTCCCTTAACCAGGACCGCATAAACATAAAATCATCTCTTGCTAAATTTTTACGTTTAGTAAACCAATAATACCGCCAGGCATGCGGACGTGCTTCGGGCTCTACCCATACATAACGTATAGATGAAAAATGTTCTAAATCTTTATACATAGGATAAATTAAAAATATATTAATTGGCATAAAAATAAGCATATAACATACAAAAGCGACAAGAAACCCTGAATAAGGCACTATAAAAAACGGTGACCACAGTGTACTCCACTCCTCAACAAAATCACGAAATTTATTGTGTACTAACCCCGATAACCAACCAAACCGTCTACCTGAAATAACAAAAAGACGAGAAACTTTAGGTTGTACTACTCGACCAAAACGGCGTTGTAAATCGCTTTCACCGAAATCCATTTCTCCGGTATCCCAATTATGCACAACATACCAGCTATTAATCGGACTAAAGATAGCGCGACGATAAACACGGGTATTTAACTCTTTTTGAGCAAAAAATATTGAGCTGCTACGCGCCCATCGCAAACGCTCATCTCGATACCAACGGCGAAAGGTTATTTTTCTAAGTATACGTCTAACTTTAAATTTTCTTTTTCTTCTTAAAGGATGACGGACATTAATAAGATCAAGTACGTGACGCCATTCTCGATAAAAAATTTTTCCATAACGATATCTTTTTTTATAACGTTTAGGAAGACGGCGGATCCGATTTTTATTACGTCGGAAAAATTTAGGTAAAAATCTCAATTTTACTCCCTTTGGAAATGGATTATCTAAATAACGCCAATTATACATTCCGACGCGAACATATGGTAGCTTGCTAATCGCACGCACATTTACTTTTGGATGCTTTCTAAGCTGATCGTTTAACAAATAACGATAAATTTTATACCAGTGACGACGCTTTTGGCGATAGTCCTCTAACGAATATCTAACATAATGAAGTAAAGAAGGATATGACTGATATGTCACTCTTCTGTTAAGACTTACTACACCTCTTAATCTTATTTTATGTTGAGAAACTGCTAACGGCCACCATTTTGAATAAGAAGATGAGGCACGCGATTTCATTGAAGGATAAATATGATAGGCATTCACTTTTTTTGTTGGGATAAAGCTTCTTCTACGTCGGTATAGCCGGCGATCAGATCCCCGACCAAAAACGGTGCGTTTGCTAAAACGCTTACCTCGTAAGACACGATCCCGACGTGCCCGATTCCACCAAGCACTTAATTCTATATTACTTTGCATTACATAGAAATTTTGCAATTGGGGCGTTGTAAGTGGAATCAGCGGTTTCATAAAATGAGAAATTAAAGCGTGTTGTGTTTCTTCAGGAACAATATCCTCGATAGTACCTGCCTGCATATTAACCTTATGATAATTATGAAATTGAATATATTGGTTTTGAGGATTATTTAAAGTATATTGTGTATAATAATGTCGGTAAAATTTGTTATAAAAATTACGCACATCACTATTATGAATTTGTCCGAATGTATCATGTTCTTTTTTTGTAAGAAATTGTCCCGACCACGGATAACGACGATATTGTAAATAATCTTCTAAAGGCATCTTACTTGTTGTATACAATTTTCTAATACCCTGCATTAAAAGACTAAAATAACCAGGGGCTGCGACATCCCGTTGCTTATAAGGTGAAAAACGGTCTATTAATGCACCCTTGGCTACCGAATGTTTAAAAGTAAAACGTTGTCTTCTAAAATGTTTTTTTCTGGCTTTAATAATGCTAAGCTCCGGATAATTAACACTGTCAAACCACTCAAGATCCATATCAGATTCTTCCCAATCCCCTTTTAAATATTCCGATAAAAAATACGGCCGATATTGTTCTACTAAACGACGGTAACGCAGGGCAGAAATGTTATGGTACTGTGAAGCTTTTGTGGTATAAAGAGAAGTAAGTTTGCGTGAATTGTAAAAAATATTACCTGGTTCAATGCGACTTGCATCGAAAACTGCCATTTTTGGTACAAAAAAATATTTTTTTTTTCTAGAAAAGCGTATTCTACGTGTAACAGGTGCATGTAAAAAATATAAACCGTTGTAACGAGTTAATTTTTTATTATGTAATAGTAATTTAAATAAATATTTTTTTAAATTAAAATCTTGTTTAGTAACAAAAACAAAAGAATTTTCATGTGGTGTATTCCAGTATTTGGGAAAATATGTTTGGTTTAGAAGTGCAGGCAATGCTCGCTTGAAACCCGGCGCAGACATATACCCATTATTTATTAGTACTTCCCACGAACGATGGCGCATTGATGGTACCGCTTTTATCGTGTAAGGTACTTGTGAAAATCTTTTTTTTTGTAGAAAAGCACCATGTGTAAACTGAGATCTATTACGACTAATAGGGTGATATTTTGTGTTTATATATTGTAATATAGTGCCATGATAAAAATTTGATAAATAACGTTTAGGAATACGGCGGATCCGATTTTTATTTCTAACTAAAAAATGGTGGCGTGAAGGTTTTCCAAAAGCGGTATTAAAATTAAACATGGTCCAGTTACGGGTCTGTTTAGTATGTAATAACATGCTTCTACTACTTACCGGTTTATTTAAATGTAACCCTAAATAACTATATAAACCTCTATTATAACGGCGTCTCCAATATTGTTTACGTCCCCAAAGACGGTGACCGTGTTTTTTAGGAGAAAGACTTGGTAACCAACGCCCCTTCATGTTTCGAAACCATCCTGTATGAAGCCGATGCCCGTGATGAAAACGGCGAAAAACATGTGTAACATCCTTTTTCCGAGCTTTTCTATACCGGTTGGTTCGGCGGCGCTGCGCGCGGCGAGTTATGCGCGTATAGATTCCATACTCCGTATGTGTTGCCCCAAAAATACCACCTTCGTTAAAACTATAACGATCGGCAAGCGCATTTTGAAAAATTAAGCGTCTCGTACTATTAGACAAGTACCAACGCCGAGCTTTTGCAAAACGGTTACGATTTTGCCAAGCAGTCTTCCCCCCTTGATAAATACCCAGAGTACCGTGATCTGTGAGAGGAGCATAGGCTTTAGACTGTAAAATAAACTTTTTAAAGGTAGGCAACCGTTTATCCCACGTTAAAGAACGCTCAACATCAAAAATTTTAGTATGCGAGTACGCGGTATCAAGATCTACCCCATAAGGAGATTTAGCAAACCATGTTTTACGCACCATTTGTTGCCACGTTAAATTAAGCCATAAACGATACTTTGCTTCATAATAAGCTATCCAATTTTTTTTATACGGTAACGTCCGATATAAACGACGTTGCCCTCTTGTAAAATGTAAATAATTTTCACGGGAAGTCCAATCAAATACTGTTGCAGGCTTCGTAGTCCAATGATTATATTTTTTTTTACGCCAACCCCTATAATATAATAATTTCGGAAACCAGTGTAATTTTTTATCTAACCACTTTGTATTTTTTTCAGACACGTACCAGTTTTTGGCCCAACCCCGTACGCGATTGAAATATATTTTTTTTTTTTGTCGATGTTTATGTTTTCGAACTATGTCTCGATGTATTTTAGAAGCGGTAAAATTCGTATAATTAGTCACAAAATGTTCAAACATTTCAGAAGGTAGCCCAAAACGATAAGGTGCAATCTGTGAAAGATCAAAATAAGGTATTTTTCGATGAAGAATAGATTCAATGGTACGTTCTGCGGTATTTAACCCTTTAATAGATGGATTAGTACTTTTTAAAATACGCGGAATCTGGTTATCTCTTAACAATACATTAGACCAAGATTTCTCTAAAAACGATTTTGCAAAAAGCTTAGAAACATTTCTATGCCACATCGGATTATATTTCTTTGTAGCTAAATGTTTAATAACAGGATCAAATAAGACAATAGAAAATACTGCCGTAAAATAATAAGCCAAAATATAAAAAAGTACGAATTGTAATAATACGTAAATTAAAATTAAAAATTTTTTCCACCAAGGATATTTAGGGAAAGTGATTCTCCAAAAAAATCCTAGGCGTGTGTTACTAATGCGAAATGCATTGTATCGTAAACTAAAATATAATTGCTGAAAAAATAAAAACAGTCTCCGACGAATGCCAAAATTCCATAATACACCTTGTTCAATTCCTGTTTGATACTCATACCAAGATTCAGCGGTAGCAGTACCAGCACAATCCTCTGCGCGACGTTCAAATTCTACAGTAGGTTCGTGGGCATTAAACAATCTTCCTATACGCGAGCGGGAACCTATTTTTGTTATTAAGTTTTGTAATTTAATTAGAAAAGTTGAAAATTTTTTAATCATTTTCGGCATTTATTAGGGGATGGTTTTTTATCTTTAAAAGGTTTTATAAATAATGAGAGACCCGAGAAAAAAAAAAATAATCCACTAATAAATATGCCTCCTATTGTTTGTTCTAAAATAGTAAGGTAAGCTGCGGGAGGATTTTTTCCTAAAAAAATTTGCGCAGCCATCAAGTGATAAATACCCCCAAAAAATATACACACTAAATTTTGTGGTAAACGATCAATCATATTAATTAGCTTTTTTCTATTACATTATTTTACTACAATTCCTAGGGCAAATTAAAAAATAACCCCAGAGATGGACAAAAAATATTAAATTGCCTCGAATAGGACTTGCACCTATATCAACTGATTCCAAGTCAATTATTTTTACTATTAAACTATCGAAGCGTATTTCAAAAATAGGGTTTTTAATAATATAAAATTGGTACAAATTATAGAAAATAAAAAAGTTATATATAAATTGCAAAATCCTTTTCTAAATTTCATTCCTTACTATAGCTTATATACACATAACAAACGTATTTTGCATGTACTGTGTTACGACGAACTTTAGGCCATTTAGCTTGAAAAAAGTTATATTATATAACTTTTTCCGACAATAAAACGTACTCCGGAACAGATTTGAACTGTTAACGTCAATGTCTAAAATTGAAATTTTGCCGATTAAACTACCAGAGTCTTTTATAAAAATATTTAAGGGAGACAGACTTGCACTGTCATTATTAGATTCAAAGTCTAAGGTCCTACTATTAGACGATCCCTTATATAATTCATCCTATATCCCGCGCCCACTTTGATGCCAGGTCAATTATTTTTACTATTAAACTATCGAAGCGTATTTCAAAAATAGGGTTTTTAATAATATAAAATTGGCACAAATTATAGAAAATAAAAAAGTTATATATAAATTGCAAAATCCTTTTCTAAATTTCATTCCTTACTATAGCTTATATACACATAACAAACGTATTTTGCATGTACTGTGTTACGACGAACTTTAGGCCATTTAGCTTGAAAAAAGTTATATTATATAACTTTTTCCGACAATAAAGGGATTTAAAAACAGCTTTGCACTTGTTAAATTAATGTCTAAAATTATAAATTTACCGCTTAAACGACTAGAACCTGTACTTAATAAAAATATTTAAGGAGGACAAACATGCGCTGTTATTATTAAATTCAAAATTTAAAGATCCTAACTAGTAAATAATTTTTTATTATACACAGAGAAGGCAGGATTTGCACCTACAACACAAATTTTGGAGATTAGCATTTTGCTTATTAAACTACTTCCCCTTCCAAACTTACAATATTATAAATATTTACATAAAATATTCGACTAAAAAAAAATAACATAAAATCGTATTATAAATTAAAAAAAAATGTTTAGTTAAGGTTTGCTTGTAAAATTTTTGAAAAAGATTTACACAAAAGTTATATAAACGAAAACCACCTGTAGGCCCTATTAATTCTAATATACCTTTATCTATATTTAAAAAAATATGAGTATAATAATAATGAAAATTAAGTAAAGCTACATAATTATAAAACTCATTAAAGTAAAAATTATTTTGAAATAATTTGATTAGTCCTTTACTATACATAGTTAAATAAAAAAAGATAGCATATTTTTTTAAATAAAAATTAGTTTTGAAAATATCATATATTAAAAAAGAAATAATTTGAATAGAGTCTCTAGTATTATAATATATAAGAAAAATACTACAACACACGACACCAATAATATTACAAAAAAGCGGCGCTATTTTAATATAAAAAGGTAAAAATTCATTTTCAAAATACATTTCGTTTATAATTAAAGATAAAAAATTAGTACTATTATATTTAAAAACTTTATTATTAACACTAAACAAGTCACTTAATAAATAACCAACAAAAATACTACCCACCATTAAAATTACTAATACGATTTTAATAAATAAAGGTTGTGTAATAGGTTTACCTTGGGTAGTAGCATATTTATTAAGATATTGCCGTAAAAATAAAAAATAATACAATCTTAATGAATACATACTAGTACAAAATGTCGCTAATAGAATTAAAATATATATAACATTAAATTTTAAAAGATAAAAAACACCCCCCCCATTTAGATAAAGTAATTCAATAATTAAATCTTTACTATAAAACCCTGATAAAAAAGGTAACCCCATAATAGCAATATTACCAATTAAAATACAACTAACAATAAAAGGCATTTGAAAAAATAAATTGCCCAATTTTCGAATATCTTGTTCATTATTAAAACTATGAATAATAGCCCCTGCTGTTAAAAACAATAATGCTTTAAAAAAAGCATGATTTAATATATGAAAAAAGGCAATATGGTATTGAGACAATGTACAAGCCACTACCATATAACCTAACTGACTACAAGTAGAATATGCAATAATACGTTTAATGTCATATAAAAAAATTGCCGTTACTGCGCTAAATAAGGCGGTCAAAACAGCGATAATTAATAAGAGACTTTGCATATTAGGACTACATTCAAATAAAAAAGAAACTCTAATCAGCAAAAAAACACCCGCTGTAACCATTGTAGCAGCATGAATTAATGCAGAAACAGGCGTAGGACCTTCCATAGCACTGGGCAACCACGTATGTAAGCCAAGCTGAGCAGACTTCCCAACTACGGCGATTATTATAAAAAATCCAACAACATCAAAAATATTTAATACAAAATAAGGAGTATAAAAAAAAATAGGAAACGTCTCGAAGTATACGGGAGCTAAAGTATAGAGAACACTAAAGTCTAATGTTTTAAAAATAGTAAAAACACTAACAATAGCAAATATTAAACCAATATCCCCTAATCGATTCATTAATAACGCTTTAATCGCAGCTTTATTCGCTTGAATGCGCGTAAACCAAAAATTAATTAAGAGGTATGAACAAATTCCGACGCCTTCCCAACCTACAAATATTTGAATAAAATTGCTTCCCGTGACAAGAATAAACATAAAAAAAGTAAATAAGGATAGATAGCTAATAAAACGGATAAAATGTGGGTCTGTTTGCATATAAGCAAAAGAATAAATATGTACTAGTATCGAAATAAGACTAACTAGAACTAACATCGCCAACGCTAAAAAATCTAACAAAAATTCCCATTTTACTGTTAATAAGGCCACATTTACCCAGGTACCTACCGAAACAAAATAAGAAGTATTTAATAATAAAATACTATATAAAATTTTACAATTAAAAAATAATGTTAATAATAAATTATATATTGTAAGATAAATAATACCGATTTTACCAAAAAACCGGCCACCAATACTTATAAGTAGAAAATTAAAAAGAGGAAGAAAAATGTTTATTAACATTATATTTGTTGTTTATAAAAAGGATAAGTAATTACAACAGAACCAATCATTGCCACTATTAATAAGACCCCCGCGTATAAAAATAAAATATGATATTCATTAAATAAATCAACAAATTTATTCACATCAAGCTGGTACTGAGCAGTAAATAAGTAATAATTTTGTGATAACAATAAACAAATTAAATTATTAGAAATTTTATTAAACCAATAAATTTTATAAATTAAAAAAATAATAAATGGATTAAATATAAGGGCTTGAATATAAATATTAATATTTCGTAGATTATACATAATAACAACAAACAAAAATAAAACAGTAATTACACCAGTATAAATAATTAAAATTAATAATGCTAAAAATTCAGCACCAATTAGTGTTAATAAAAAAAATGATATTAATGCAATTAAAATAAAACTAAAAACTGCAAAAACAGGATCTTTTTGAAAGACAATTAAAAATAATGTTAAAATCATTAAAAATAATAAAATATTTATAAACCAAAAATTAATATTATTTACTATCATATACATTCTTTATTTCTATTACATTGATTTAGATAGAAACAGAACCCGTAGCTTTAAAATACAGTACGAACAGCCCCAAGCCTAACGCCGTATCGGCCGCGGCTACTGCTAAAATTAACAAAGCGTAATTGTAACCTGCCACGCTGTTGCTTAAAGAACTAATAATAACTAGCAATAAAATTGTAGTTAAAAGTAATAAATCTAAAAAAATTAAAACCATTATAAAATGGTCTAACGCGGCTAATACTAGTATTAAATTAAGTATAAAAAAAATAATAATAAAATAAAAAAAATAATAATAATTTAAGTAATACATCTAATTATGCTCACCTTCGCCATCTTCAAAATTTAATTCGAAATAATCTATAAATTGTAATAACGTTAAAATCGAAGCTAAATCCGTATATGGTTCATCGATGTCACTACCCCCTATAAAAAATAAGACTAAAAGAGTTCCAGCATCATCGTCCTCTTCAATATCTGCATCAAAATCTAAACTTAATTCATCTAAATCATCAATATCACTAAAATTAAATTCATTATGTCTATCATCTAAAATTAAGTCAATTAAAAATATATCGATTAAAACAAAAAACATTAATATTAATCCTCCAAATTTATCTGGTGTAGCCCGCAACACTGCATAAAAGGGTATAAAGTACCATTCGGGCACTAAATGACTAGGAGTAACACTAATTGAGGCCATAATATAATTATCTGGATGACTTAAATAATTAGGTGCAAAAAACACTAATAAACCAAATAATAACATTAATATAAAAAAGGCATATAAATCTTTAATGAAATAATAATAATAAAATTCAACATATTCATCATCCTCCGAAGAAGATTCATCTAAATGTAATATAGATAAATGTAAAATCACTAGAGCTGCAATAATAAAAGGTAACATATAATGAAAGCTAAAAAAACGATTTAATGTAGGATTATCTACACTAAAGCCGCCCCATAACCACGTAGCAATATCCTGACCAACAAACGGAATTGCTGCAAATAAATTAGTAATAACAGTTGCACCCCAAAATGACATTTGTCCCCAAGGTAAAATATAACCCATAAACGCCGTAGCCATGATGGCTAAATATAATGCAATTCCAGACATCCATAATAAATCATCTGCTTCGGAGGAAAAATTATTATAAATATGTAAATAAATGCAAAAAAAAAAAATAGAAGCACCATTACTATGATAATAACGAAATAACCAACCATCATTAACATCACGCATAATATGCTCAACACTTAAAAAGGCCAACGTAATATGTGGTGTATAATGAGCAGTTAATAAAATGCCCGTTACAATTTGAATTACTAAACATAAACCACTTAAAGATCCAAAAGAACTCATATATCCAACAACTGGCGTAGGATAATCAATTAAATGACTATTTAATAATGAAATTCCTTTCATTTTAACAAAACGCATAAAATTTTTAAGCGTAGAGAGCCATGGGAATTGAACCCATTCTATATTAATAGACCTCCATTTTCAAAATGGGTGCATTGCCGGCCTGCTCGGCTCTCTACTAAAATCAACGTAAATTATGCCCCCCAAACATATAAAAAAATAAATAAAAAAATCCAAACAACGTCTACAAAATGCCAATACCAAATAGCCATTTCTAAACCTAAATGATGTTGTCTACTAAAATGATATCTTAAATGACGAAATAAACAAACAATTAAAAAAATAGTTCCTACTAGAACATGAAATCCGTGAAACCCAGTTAATAAAAAAAAAACTGCTCCATAAATACTATCATTAATAGCAAAACCCGCATGTTTATATTCATATAATTGAATTGATGTAAAAAATAAACCTAAAATAATTGTTAGTAATAAACCTTTTACCCCTTCTTTTCGAGAATTATAATATGCTGCAGCCGTAGTCTTAATGTTTTTAAATGACACTTTATTAGTAACAATAACTTTGTGTGCCCACGTGACTGTAACTCCGGAAGATAACAAAATAACCGTATTTAACAAAGGTAACGCCCACGGGTTTAATACAGGAATACCTAACGGAGGAAAAATACACCCAATCCAAATAGACGGAGAAACACTCGAATGAAAAAAAGCCCAAAAAAAACCAAAAAAAAACATAATTTCTGATAAAATAAAAAAAATAAAACCTAAGCGTAATCCATATTGCACGCGGCTACTATGTTTACCTTCAAAAGTTGCTTCTACAACTACATCCCAAAGCCAGTTAATAAATGCATAAAAGAATAAAAAAATACCAACGGGTTGTAACATAACAAACCAAATTGAATTTAAATTATATTCATGAAAATAGAGAACTAAAGTAATCAATAAATTTAATATAGAAAAAGAAATTAAAATAGGCCAGGGAGAGACCCGCACTATATGAAAAGGATGTTGCGTTTGTTTTGTAAATAACATTTCGCTGAAATACCCATGACAGGAGTTGAACCTACAACCATTCGCTTATCAAGCGACTGCTCCACCTTTAAGCTACACAGGCACCTTAGTTTTGAATGAGACTTTCACTCATATTTTAAGTTTTGCAAACTTATGTAATAATATTATACGATCAAAACACAAACACTCTGAAACAGATTTGAACTGTTGACTTCGAATTGAAGGCTCGAAATTTTACCAACTAAACTATCAGAGTCAAAATTTAGGGCAAACTAACCTTAACTTCAAATAAGATGCCATTTTATATTAAATTTCTATTACCAGCTTAGATAGCACCAATAACGTATTTAAAAATTAATTCGAAATATGCACAAAAGTAGTAAAGAGAATCAAATATTTTATTTTAAATCATCTAAAAAATTACTGATAGGATCAATAACCCGGCCAATTAGGTAAAATCCTACATTAATTAATAGTTCCATAAAAGTTCGTTCTGCAATATCCCCTTGTTCAACATCTCTATCATTTCCTAAAATCGTTAATCCAGAAATAAAAAACTCTAAATTAAGAGTTACTGACTTTAAAGCCCCTAGGGTAATTAACTCCCCAATAAAAGTTATATCTATCCCTGAAACCCGAGCCACCCCGTCGATGGCTGTTAAAACTATACCGATCTCCAGGCTTACCTATAAAATATTTCGACTACCGGACGGGGAACAGTAGTAAAAGGTAAGGCCGAGGAGCTAGACACTTTTTCTTATCGATCAATTTCTCCAAAAACAATATCTTGCGTTCCAATAATAGTAACTAAATCACTTAGCATATGATCGCGGGACATAAAATCAATACCTTGTAAATGAAAAAATCCAGGTGCCCTAATTTTACATCGGTAAGGAATATTACTACCATTAGAAACTACATAAACGCCGAACTCCCCTTTTGGGGCTTCAACGGCGGTATAATTAATTTGCTCCGATACATAAAAGCCTTCTGTAAATAATTTAAAATGAGCAATTAAAGCCTCCATTGAATTTTTCATTTCCCAGCGAGCTGGGGGTGTAATTTTTTGATCATCTGTACGAATAAGGCCGACAGGAATTTGATTAATACATTGAACCATAAGATATAAACTTTGTCGCATTTCCTCTACACGTAATATATATCGATCATAGCAATCACTATTTATACCAACAGGCACTTTAAAATCTAAATTATTGTATATTTCATAGCTTTGAGTTTTTCGTAAATCCCAACACATCCCGGTAGCACGTAATATTACACCCGTAAACCCCCAGGTAGTGGCTTGATTATAATCAACAACTCCAACGTTAATTAAACGTTCTTTCCAGACCCGATTATTAGTTAATAATTCTTCAATTTCATTAATCCGATCACTAAATTGATTACAAAATAGATTAATATCTTTTAATAATCCAAAAGGCAAGTCATGAGCCACACCTCCAGGCCGAATATAGTTAGCATGCATACGGGCACCAGAAACTCGTTCATAAAATTCCATTAGTTTCTCTCTCTCCTCAAACGCCCATAAAAAAGGCGTTAAAGCACCAACATCCAAAGCATGCGTCGTAATAGCCATTAAATGATTTATTAGACGAGTAATTTCCATAAATATTACACGAATATATTGCGCACGAATTGGAATTTTAACTTCTAACATTTTTTCAATTATTAAACAAAAAGCTAATTCATTAGACATAACCGAAACATAGTCTAATCGATCAAAGTACGGCAAAGCTTGTAAATACGTTTTAAATTCAATTATTTTTTCTGTTCCTCTATGTAATAATCCAATATGAGGATCAGCTTGTTTTACCCATTCTCCTTGCATTTTAATAATTAAACGAAGCACCCCATGCGCCGCGGGATGTTGTGGACCAAAATTTAAAATAAAAGGGCGAAATAATATTTTTCGTTTTTTCATTTTTTCTATTACTTTTTTATTCATAAGCCATCCAAAATTTAATACTACACATCCCGTATACAATAGGACAATGAATCATATCATACAAAATAGGATGAGACATATATTTACTAAAACCCATGTGACCTAAATGCAACAGCAATTTACGGGAACGTCCGTGTCTATCAAAAGGCCCTTTAATCATTATTTTAAAACCTTTAAAATAAGGTTTTAAAAAAAAAATAGTACGTAACACATTAATAATTATTTGCATAGTCGCACCATGACGCTTAAATGTGCGTTTTATATGGTAAACTAAAAATGGCCATAAAAACAGCGTGTTAGCAAACGTAACACTATATTGTAAAAAAAACAAAAAATCAAATGCCCACTTGTTTCGTTTACGTAAATATTTAGAACGCTTTGATAAAATAGCATATTCCTGGCGTAATAATTGGTGATTAAAAAGATATTTATATATTGATTTATATAATAAGTTTGTCTGGCAGCGAAAAAAAAAGGCGAAATAATAAGTAAAAAAAAAATTAAATGTAAATGATTGCTTAATACGGCGTAACTCGTTTTTTTTTATACGTAAAGTTAAGCGTTCTTGTCCAGTTATTTTTTTTTTTTTTAAACGTTTATACTTAAAAAAAGGTTTTTGAAATCTTTGTTCTAAAAAGCGTGCGTACCGTTCGTTAACCCACTGTTGTTTTCTTTTCTTCTCACGGTCTGCCTCAACCATAGCCAAGTGGCGTCCGCCTAAATAATTATAATAAGACTTAGCCGCCTTATCGTGCAGCTTATTTATATGCAAAACATCTGCAATACCTTTTTTAATCAAGTGTTGTTGATGTGCTTGTTGTACTTTGTAATACTTATTTCGAGAAAGAAAAACTTTTATATACTTTTGTTTATAACGTAACGTAACGCGGTAACTTTTATTGCACTGCTTTCGAAAACGTTTCTGTACAATAAATTTATTTTCGGCTAAGATACGCTCCTCATGAATTTTTTGTAAGACCTCTGTTTTTTTTCTTTTTTTCAACCACCGGATATCTCTGAGCAAATAAGAACGAAAAAATTTATTCTTAGGCAATTTAGGCTTTGCCGTTTTTATATTAGCATACTTATAAAAATGGTTATCTGTGTCTAATTTAAATTTAGTTCTAGAAAAAGTATTTATTAAAAATTTAAAATTTCTAAAATTAATAAATGTATTATACTTGTTATTTCGTGAATATTTTTTAAAATAACAACGCAATTGATATAAAACATTATATAATGGAGAAAATACTAAAAAGCGTCTCTGCGACATAGATAGCTTATTTAATTTATTAAGAATAAAAAAAATATTACTTTTTTTGAAGTCATAAAAAATTTTTCTGCTACGTAAATCAAGAGGTCTTCGAAAAAAAAGTTGTAACCGTTTTTTTTTTAAAAGCATTCTAGTTAAGAAAGAAAAAAAATTAGCAAAATTTATACTTTTAGTCGCCCCCGGAAAATATTTTCTATACCCCAAATTAAATAATCCAGAAAAACGAAATACAAAATTTTTATAATATTTACGAATATACAAATATGTTTTATAATAATAAACCTGCAGTAAAATCTTATTATTAACAAATTTAAATTTTTCAATATAAAAATATACACCATATTTATTAAAAAACCAAAAAATTAAATTTTGCATAAAAATTTCTAAACGAAAAGTTTCAAAATAATTAGCAGGCGAATATTCAGTAAAAAATATTTTATTATGTATATAAAATTCTGCAGGGCTAATTTTTCGTTGAGCTAACAATGATTGTTCGATACTTTGTTACCCGCTTTTGCTTTTTGCGGCGTATTTTTGTTGCTTTACATCCGTTATAAGGTAATTTTGTTTTATCAATTAAACTATATAAATAAATGTGATGTTTACCAAGTTTTTTAATAATATCTCTTCGTAATTTATCCAAATTGCGCAACCGCGGATGACGGTAAGTAAACTTTTTATTAATATTAGCAAAACATAAATTTATTTTATTAATTTTTTGTAAAGCTAAATATTCTATAATCGCATTAATAAAATCTGTTAAATACTCATTATCCGATTTAGATTGCTCTTGTTTTTGCAGAATACCAATGGATTTAATAAAAAAAGTCCGATAAGATTCCATTTTATTTTTGGAACGTACTGGCATTTTAATGGACGCAAAAATGTTTTTAACACTAAAGGTAATATATAAACAAATAATTAAAGCTGTTTTTCTATTAAGAAAATAAAATTAAAAAGCTCATCATTAATCCAAATAAAGCAATAGCTTCTGATAATGCAAAACCTAAAATAGCATACGTAAATAATTGCTTGACATGTTCAGGAGTTCTTGAATAAGCATTAATTAAGGCAGCAAAAATAATTCCAATACCGACGCCTGTTCCCGCAATTGAAATAGTGGCTAACCCACTTCCGATTAATTTAGCAGCATTTAATAACATGTTAGAAAATTAACTGCTAATCACGTATAGGAGTGGCTGGAATTGCACCAACACTTGTCTGGGGAATGAGCCCGACGGAAGCTGAAACCTTCTCACTCCTATGAGAACAAAGGGACTTGCACCCTTACTAGGCACAGCTAGGTTATCGCTTAGCAGGCGAGCACTTTTCTATTCAGTCATATTCTCAAACTAATGTAAGTCAAGATTGTTAACACTAACAACACAAATAGGCATAAATCCATGATTAATACCACATAACTCACTACATTGTCCGTACGCAGTTACATTGCGTGTAATAAATAGTGGGGTTTGATTTAAGCGTCCCGGGATACAATCTACCTTAATTCCAAAACAAGGAACAGCCCAAGAATGAATAACATCTGCACCAGTAAAATTTAAACGTAATTGAACACCTACGGGCAAATATAATTGTCGATCTACTTCTAATAAACGTAAATCGCCAAAATGTAAGTCGTCTTCCTGTTTCATATAACTGTCAAATTCTACATTATAAAAAATCGAATTATGAAATTTGTGTGTAAGATGATTAATTTCATATGTCCAATACCACTGATGACCAATAACTTTAATAGTGATTTGAGGGTTATGCATTTCTTCTAAAGAATACAATAATGCAAAAGACGCAGTCATAATATTACAAAGTAACAAAGTAGGAATTAAAGTCCAAACAATTTCTAATAAAATATTATGTGTTATTAAAAAATAATAGTCTTTATAAAATTTGATATTAGGAAAAGAAGTTTTTTCATGAAAAATAATAACTGTGCGTACTAACATAAATAAAACAAAAATAGTAATAAAAATTAAATAAAACATCATATCATCATGAAATATAACAATAGATTCCATTGACGTACTAAAAGGCTGTTGAAATCCATATTGATAATCAAAAGCATGTAATTTATGCGCAATATGCGAAAAATTATTAACTTCGAAAGCATTTAATAGTAATAAACTATTTTTATTGCTAATCGTGGCTTTTAACACTACTGGATTAGGGAGATGAGAATATAGTAAAGTATATACAGTTATAACTAAAAAATAAATAAAAGATACTGTGGTTAAAACTGCACCAAAAGAAGATATAAGATTCCAATGTTCAAAAGCTGTTGGATAATCCGGAATCCGTCGTGGCATGCCTGCTAGCCCCAAGAAATGCATAGGGAAAAAGGTGATATTTACCCCGACGAAGAATAACCAAAAATGAATTTTAGCAGCGATTTCGTTGTACGAAACTCCTGCAATTTGCTGAAACCAATGATACCATCCCGCAAAAATAGCAAATACAGCCCCCATAGATAGTACATAATGAAAATGCGCGACAACGTAATAAGTATCATGAAAAGCAATATCTAATCCAGCATTGGCTAACACAATTCCAGTTAGTCCACCTAAAGTAAATAAAAAAATAAAGCCTAACGCAAATAACATAGGAGTTTTTAAACTAATGCGACCACCCCACATTGTCGCGATCCAACTAAAAACTTTAATCCCGGTAGGTACAGCAATAATCATGGTTGCCGCCGTAAAATAAGCGCGTGTATCAACATCTAAGCCTACAGTATACATATGATGAGCCCAAACTACAAAACCAAGCACACCAATTGAAACCATAGCATAGACCATACCTAAATATCCAAAGATTTGAACTTTATTTGAATAAAAAATAATAACATTACTAATAATACCAAAACCAGGTAAAATTAAAATATAAACTTCTGGATGACCAAAAAACCAAAATAAATGTTGATATAACACAGGATCACCACCACCTACAGCATCAAAAAAAGTGGTATTAAAATTTCTATCTGTTATAAGCATGGTAATGGCCCCTGCTATAACCGGAAGGGATAATAACAATAACCAGGCTGTAATAAAAACAGACCACACAAACAAATTCATATTGTGAAATTTACAGTGTGCATGTCGCATATTCATAATAGTCGTAATAAAATTAATAGCCCCCATAATAGACGAAGCACCCGCAATATGTAAGCTAAAAATAGCAAAATCTACGGAAGGCCCCGCATGTGCAATGCCTGCACTTAAAGGTGGATAAACTGTCCAACCAGTACCTACTCCCGGATCAAAATAGCTAGAAGCTAATAATAACGTTAAAGCGGGAGGTAGTAACCAAAAAGATAAATTATTTAGTCTTGGAAAAGCCATATCAGGCGCCCCAATCATAAGCGGTACAAACCAATTCCCAAAACCCCCAATTATAATAGGCATAACCATAAAAAAAATCATAACAAAAGCGTGTGCAGTAACCAATACATTATATAATTGATAATTGCCATGTAAAATCTGACTGCCAGGCATTGCTAATTCCAGTCTAATAATAAAAGATAATGCAGTACCAACAATTCCACTAAATAAACCAAAAATTAAATATAAAGTACCAATATCTTTATGATTTGTAGAAAATAACCAACGTTCACAAAAATTTAAAATTTGCGTAAATATCATTAACAATTCTAAATAAAAAAATTAATTTAGAATATTATCTTTATATTAAATAGGAATACCGTAAATACCCGGCGTTAATTTTATCATATTTTTAACCGAAGTTAAAAAAATATGAGCTTCCCGTGTAAACATTTGATAAGTAAAATTGTCAGCATTATCGTAAACAATTGTATAAAGTGTTTCCGCGTTAAACCAGGCAGTTTCATGCGTTAAACCTAATAAAACCATAATAAAACGCTTAAAATAATAAATTTGATTTAACTTATTTACGTAAGCATCAAAATAATTATTTAAAGCAGCATATAAAGTAATAACTTCTTGCAATAAACTCATATACTTAAACATAGGTTGTTTTAAAATTAACATTAGTAATGTACCTTTATTTACTACTTCTAATAAAGCATCATCAACCGCATCTGAACCAAAAGCTAAGAAAGCGGCTGCTGATTTATATTGAGCAATATCTAAACGCATTCTTGAAGCAATACGTTTCATTAATTTAACTTGTGCAGCAGAACCTACACGACTTACAGATAACCCTACATTTACAGCAGGACGTTGCCCTTGATTAAACATTGTTGTTTCTAAAAGAATTTGTCCATCAGTAATAGAAATTACATTAGTTGGAATATAAGCAGATACATCACTTCCTTGTGTTTCAATAATAGGTAAAGCTGTTAACGATCCTCCACCACAACTATCACTCATTTTTGCCGCGCGTTCTAATAATCGAGAATGTAAATAAAAAATGTCTCCAGGGTACGCTTCTCGACCAGGTGGACGTCGTAATAGAAGAGACATTTGACGATAAGCAACAGCTTGCTTACTTAAATCATCATAAATAATCAAAGCATGCATGCCATTATCACGGAAAAATTCACCAATTGTACAGCCAGTATATGGCGCTAAATATTGTAAAGTAGCTGAATCAGAACTAGTAGCTGCAACAACAATTGTATATTGTAAGGCATGTTCTGCAGTTAAACGATTTACGATTTGAATAATAGAAGAACGCTTTTGCCCAATAGCAACATAAATACAATATAATTTATTTTTTTCATCTCGTAAATTTTGTTGATTTTGATTAGCAATTGCTTCCATGGTAATCGCAGTTTTACCAATTCCGCGATCACCAATAATTAACTCTCGTTGACCTCTACCAATTGGAATCATACTATCAACAGCTAAAACTCCAGTAATAACAGGTTCTTTTACAGAAGCACGCTCAATAATACCAGGGGCTTTTAATTCTGTAGCTCGAAATACGTCAAATTGGACACCTAAATCCATTAATATACCATTTACTTATAAAATTGAGCGTATTCAAATAACTTTAATTTTACAAGATGATAGGTATTAGCTGTATATTTTATTTTAGATTCTGCGGGAAAAGGATGACCTTGTATATATAATTTGGTAAAGCGTCGAAAGGGGGCCTGGTACAAGTTAATATTAGGATATTCAAATAAAATAGCTTGCGCAGTAAGTACACTAGTAATATAATTATTTAGTAACCAAATTTTATTTGAAGAATAATCTGCCATAGCCTTCCAATAATATTTAAAAAATCTACGCAAATATCGCGGCAGTAGTAAAATTTGAAATTGTTTATAATAAAATTGTTGATATATAAAATACGGAATGTGAATCATATCATATAGGCCCACAATATGATGACTATTACTAATCGCATTATCATTAATAAAAACTAAACGGTAATAACATAATTCCGCGGCAATATGTAAAAATGGAATTATTTTAAATTTAACTAAAATAGTATTTAATTGTATTTCAAATAAGATAAAAGTTTTGCGTGTAAATAAAGATAAACTTGTTTTAATATTATAATAATAAAATAACTTATCCTGTAAATTGACCCGTTGCTTATAATTAAATACGTTATTATTTAAGTAAGGATTTAATAAAGAGTGAATTTTTAAATATTTAGAATTCTGTTTTTTATATACTATTTTTTTAGACATCTGTAATGTTGTCATATACTACTCAATTTCACTAACATAAATTAAAGTTAATGTAACAAAAACATACGTTTGCAGAAAAGCAATTAATAATTCTAAAATAGTAATAATAAAAATAATTAAAACTGGAAAAATTACTAATACTTTCCAAAAAGCTAATAATCCACAAGCAATTAACCCAAAACTAGCTAAAATTTTTAATAAAGCATGCCCGGAGGTCATATTAGCAAATAAACGTACCGATAAGCTAACAATACGTGATAAATTAGAGATAAGCTCAATAAGGATAATAAAAGGTGTAATCACTATAGGTGCACCTGCCGGTAAAAAATGATTTAGCATTAAAATTTTATTACTATACCAACTATGCAACCAAATAGTGAATAACGATAACAAAGCCAAAAATATGGTGAAAATAATTTGCGCAGTTACTGTTTGCGAATACGGTAAAAGCCCAAACAAGTTACAAGCGAAAATAATAGAAAAATATACAGTAATAAATTCATTATAATTATAATTTTTTTGACTAATAATATCACTAACAATAATTTCGTCATCAAAATCTAAAACATGATCACGTCGCGCCTTTTCAGTATAATATTCAAATAATTGCCAGCAAATTAAGAAAAGAGAGATTAAAAAAAGAGCCATATCTAGTTCTGTTTGTCCAAAAAAAATATCAATAACACTATAGCAAGCTACTGGAGGATTTTCTAATACATCAAATTGCGCTAAAGGACCATACATATAATTAATTTTTTATGTTAAACCAATGAGGAAACGGAGGAATAGAAAAATGTCTTTAACTTATTTAAGTTTGACAAGTTTAATTTCTTTTATTTTAAGCTCTAAATATTAAATAATTGAATTAAATTAATAAAAAAATGTAATTTTTCACAAAATTACAAACATTATTACTAATTAAATAATTATAAATATTTTATTCAAATATATATAAAACTGCTCATTCACGCTTAATATGCTTTCAGCCTTTATTAGCTTACCAAATGTGCCTAAATTAGCGATGCCTTTAGTAAGACAACTAAATAAGTATAGATTTATGCTACTAATTCCTCTCGTACTATTATTGACTTGTTTTATATATTGGGTAACACCAGATAGGGACTAAACTGTTTCACAACGTTTTAAACCCAGCTCATGTACCGCTTTTAATAGGCGAACAGCCTAACCCTTGGTAACTTATTCATTACCAGGATGCGATAAGCCGACATCGAGGTGCCAATCTTTACCATCTCTTAGGACGATAAGGTAAAATAAGCCTGTTATCCCTAATGTACCTTTTATCCATTGATCGATATTTTTTCCATTAAAAAATACCGGGTCTTTATGACTACAATTTTGAACTATTCATGATTATATGTCTATAATAATGTTTAATTTATTTATACCATTAATTTAAGTAATAAATTTCTTAAAGAATATCTAAATAAAATATTGTTTATTCTCGTTATTTTTTAGAAAATAGCCGCCCCAGCTAAACTACCAATTATATATTTTAACATTATTGTCTTCCAAAATGATTAAGCTTTAAAATATTCAGATTAATGAAAATCATTGTTAACTAGTATCACAGAGCCATTAAACAATTTCTAGTTCCTATAACAATATTTTAACAGCTATATATAACTATAGTAAAGGTATATAGGGTCTTTCCGTCTAAGTGTTATTCATACTGTATCTTCACAGCAAATCCAATTTCACTAAAAAAACAGCTAAGACAATACAGCAGTCGTTATACCTTTCATACTAGACCAAAATTATTGGCCAAAGGATTATGCTACATTAATACCGTCAGAGTTACAGCAGTCACTTGGTGTGCATTATTTTCAATATTTTGACATATCTCCAGTTCCACAAATACACCGTTGGACAGGTATCGAACTCTATACGTAATAAAAATTTTGCAGAGTTCTGTGTTTTTATTAAACAGTCGCTACTATCGATTTAAGATTAATACATTGTTTATTCTAATTTTTGATAACTCAAAAATTAAAACTATAATATATCCGGCCTTCTCGCGAACTTACAGCCTCATTTTGTAAAGTTCCTTAGCTATTATTAACTTTATTCTTCTGGGTCTTCCCGACCTATCCATCTGTGTTGATTTGCAGTACGGTTTCAGTATAAAAATATTTCTTGTAAAAATCAATTAATGTCAACATTTTTGTCTAAAGTTTAATTGTAAATAAATTAATTTTTTAAATATACAGCAATTTATACAAGCCTATAGATATCATTTAATAAACTATATTATTAATATTTAATCACCGGTATTTCAATAGGCGGATTTCCCTGACCTACCAATCCTGAGATGTACAAAGATAAAAATTATAAATCATTTTATTAAACGTTACTCGTATTAGCATATTGTTATTAACATATGTTAACAAATTCCATAATTTGTCGTTATAATATTATTAAATCTTCAAAACTACCCTACAATTTCAATAAAATGTATTTATAATTTTAGAAGTTATTTAGATTTTAAAATTGTTAGTAGATTAAAGCCAAAATATGCTTTAAATATGTTTGTCAACGTTTATAAATAGATGGATACTGTCAAACCCACTGCTTGTTTGTATAAGAAAAAACCTACCTTTAAACACTGAATAACATTATAAATCCTTAATTAATAAACTGAGATGTTTCTCTTTAAACTATTAACCTTAGCGCTAACAGTTTGTCTAGTATTTTAAACTTTATACTAATTATAGTGAAATTAACTTAGTAAACTTTTAATTTTAACAAAATTAAATATTATAATTATAATATCTTTTGAAGCTATTACGAACCAAGTTTTATCTTTTTAAAGACCCCGATATCACTTGTCACTCTACCGATATTATGAAGAAAATACCGCTATACTCAAATATATTTCGTCGAAAATCAGCTGTAATCAAGTTTGATAAGCCTTTCACCCCTATTCACAAATTACCCAAATCTTATGCGACAGATATTGGTTGGAGCCTAAAAAAAATAATTTTATTTTGCACTCTATTCATAAATAGATCACTTGACTTCGGATTTTAATAATAAAATTTTATGATATAATTAACCATAATCAGAATCGAGCTGATATCTACAAGGTATAAGCTTGTCATTTTACCCTTAAACTATACGGTCCTTTATTTAGATATTAAGTTAACTCACCAAAACTTTATGCTTTTTTTTATATATAAAAGTATTTTTTAACAAATAAGTTGATAAAATTTTTTTATGAAAGTGCACCCCAAATAAGTATTTAATTTTATTATTATCATAAATCCATTTAAAAATTCGATCTAAAACAATTTTCATTTTAAAAAAAGATTTTTTATCCCGAATAAATTTTAACCAATCAAAAAATTTAACATGCTTTACCCAAACAGAATCGTCAATTTTTAAATGAGGAAGTTTTTTAAATCCACGTAATTTTTCAAATTGTCGCATACGTTTTAAAATACCTTGCGGAGCTACATTTTTCGCATACTTAAAAGTATAAATAGTTTGGAAATATGTTTTTACTAGTAATAAATATTGCTTAAAAAATAACTTATATTTGTTAAGATTAATACGATCAGATTTTATTTTATAAACAGCTGTTGATAAATAATTTAGTTGTTCAAGAAAGGTAGAAACCAAGAAACCTCCCCAAAATAAAAAATCTAAAGATGATTTAACGTGGTGCGGCCAAAATTTATTATAATATTGAGGAGAACGATAATCTTTTATATTATAGCCATTCACCATAGGAATTAAAGCTTGTGGGGTAAAATTAATGAATCTGCCCACAAAATATCTCCGATACTTACTAGGAGTAAAAGAACGGAACTGTTTATACTTAAAATATGCCTTAACGCGTGGCAAGTGTACTGCAAAATTTATATTGTTATATGGAGCATGACATAACTCTATAACCCTGCGAAATGTTTTTTTTTTTAAATTATTGAAATTTGGACGAGAATCTGCTCCTAATTTAGGTAATGTATACAAAGTTAAAAATAATAAATGAAAATATCTTTGATAATTAGCCGCGTGTCGTCTAGCATTCCGCAAAAAATGGTTTTTAAACCGCCACAATATTTTTTTTCTATAAAAAAAATTAATATAACGTTTACGTAATAGCCGAGTTATCCTAACAATTCTTAGAGGATTATACATTCGAAGAAAACGCTTAATTACCCGAAAAACCTTTTTGAACTTACGCTTCACCTTTCTCCGTTTAAATGTGCGAACAAGGCGTAATCCCAAAGCGCGCCACTTACCCGCAATTTCGTGTAAAGGATCAGTAAACGAAGTCGCAGTATTATCTTCTTGTAAAACTAAAGTAGTAAAATTACTAATTTTTCTAAACATAAACAGTTTTTTACTCTTAACTCTGTTAGTTAATACGCCATTAATATAAAACCGATTGACAACATTGCCTGTTAAACGATGTAAAAAATAAAAAAGTTTTGTTTTGTATTTACGACGACGTAATAAAGATACGGAATTATTTAATGGTAATCTTTTTTGCGTTATTGTGCGACGAAACAATTTAGTATAATATGTTATTAATGATAAATAAAAATCAATACGATGCAGACGAGATAATTTAGAGATTTTTCTCCGCCAGTACAGTTTTAGTCTAGCTACGTTGGAATTGCCCGCATTTCTAAATTTTCTTAATTTAAAAGGAACGACTTTTTGTAACCGGCTTACGCGCATAAAAAAAAGTGTAGGAATTAAGTCTAAATAAAATATACGCCAAAAAGGCCCGGGCATCGCGCCTAAACGTCGATGACGAAATTTATAGAATACTTTCGCAACACTACGACGCTCCTCTGCATCTAATCCAATATAAGAATGTAAAAAATATGTTAAATAAACACGCCAAAATGCGGCTTTTTTATACGAGGACAAAAAACCTTCTTGAACAAATTTAATAATATAACAAGGTACAGGTGTACGCTTGCGTGTAATAATTTTATTTATTTTTTGTAATTTTTGCGCCCGTGATTTTTTTGGGCTACCAGCGGTGGGTTGTTGATTGCTATATTTAACATTATTATAATTTCGATTATCATAACCTTGTTTATTTACGTTATCTACTTGTGGTTTGTTATATGTACTATTATCATATTGTTTATGTACCTTAGCAGATTGTTGATTGCTATATTTAGTATTATTATAATATTGCTTATTTACCTTAGCGGCGTGTTGTTTGCCATATGTAATATTATTATAAAGTCGATCATAATAACCTTGTTGTCTCTTTAGGCTCAGCACGTATGATTTTGTATATTTAATATTGTAAATTCGATAAGCATAACCTCGGGTATTTACGTTACCTACTTGTGGTTTATTATCTTTACTATTATCATATTGTTTATGTACATGAGCGAATTGTTGATTGCCATATTTAATATTATTATAACCTGGTCTATTTACGTTATCCACTTGTGGTTTGTTATCTTTACTACTATCATATTTATTATGTACATTTACTGATTGTTGATTGCCATGTTTAACATTATTATATTTTCGATTATCATAGCCTTGTCTATTTACACCCCCACGTGGCTGAGCATATTTACTATTATTAGCATATTCGTTATTTACAAGCAGAGCATATAAATTGCGATATTTAACATTATTATATTTTCGATTATCATAACCTGGTTTATTTACGTTATCCACTTGTGGTTTGTTATATGTACTACTATCATATTGTTTATGTACCTTAGCGGATTGTTGATTGCCATATTTAACATTATTATAATTTCGATTATCATAACCTTGTTTATT
>Ga0302315_10001173_pt1 | contig 27402 bp, 28 predicted proteins | sample III_Palsa_N3_1_FD_200532 | JGI IMG/M metagenome (GOLD analysis project Ga0302315, IMG submission 200532) | Peat permafrost microbial communities from Stordalen Mire near Abisko, Sweden - III_Palsa_N3_1 | ecosystem: Environmental > Terrestrial > Soil > Palsa > Peat permafrost | place: Sweden...
ACCTGTCGGTCGATCGGATCAAAATCTCAGGCAGACAATGGAGAGTAACGGGAGAGGCGTATCTTTCGATCCCTGAATCTACAACTTATCCCGTAGGGTACGGCGATCGTATCGACGCTACAGGCTTTCTCGTTCGCCCGCGCGGGGCAACAAATCCTGGAGGTTTTGACTGGGCCGGGTATCTAAATCGGCGCGGCGTGGGCTGCACTATGGCCGTGAGTTCGCCAGCTGCCGTGCATCAGGATACTGCAGGTTCCGGCAGCCTGCTGCGCGGTGCAAGCGCCCTGAGATCGAGAGTCCAGTCTAAGTCCGCCGACGCTCTCCCTGCAGCACAAGCAGCCGTTCTCAGTGGAATTATGGTAGGCACCGGAGCCGCCATCCCGCCCGATCTGCGCGCCGATTTCGTGCATACCGGGACCGCCCACATTCTTGCCTCCGCCGGCCTGCATGTTGGGGTGCTCCTGCTCTGCATCCTTGGACTTGCAAAAGCCGCAGGCGCTCCAAGAAAATTAGGGGCGGCTCTTGGAATAGCCGCCCTCATCGTATTTATGTTTGCCGCCGGCGGGAGGCCGGCTGTAGTGCGAGCCTCGATAGTCGGGATCGTCTGGCTTACAGGCAAACTCTTCGAACGCGAGCCGGACTTCCTGACAAGCCTTGGCCTGTCAGCGGGAATTATCCTCTGGTGCCAGCCTACCGCACTCCTTGAGCCAGGATTTCAACTGAGCTTCGCGACAGTCGGTATTCTCTGCGCCGCCATGCCCGGCTGGAAAAGACTGACCGAAACCAACTTTGGCGTGATAAAGTTAAAAGGAGTGAAACGGACAGCAGCAACATGGATTGTGGATCTAATAGGCGTCGCGATCTTCGCCGACCTGGGCAGCCTCCCTATCGTAGCAGCAAACTACAACGAGATTTCCATCTGCGGCATCCTGGCGAATATAGCAGTCGTCCCACTCGTCTTTCTAATCATCCCGATAGGCTGCCTCGCCGTGGCTTCACCCGGCATCGTTTCAATCGCCCTGTTCAAACTAGCAGGGCTCCTGGTCACCTGGGTGGACGCGACGGTACGCTTTTTCTCGAACGTCCCGCTTGCCTACATTGCTGTGCCCAGCCCATCGCCAGTCACGATCATTCTGTACTACGCCGTTTTACTCACAGTTGCAATCTTACTGGATCAAAAGACTCGAGCCATGGAGAAGTCCATCGAGGCTCATCCCCTTTGAAATTGCTCCCCTGCCTCTTGAACTACAACGCCTTGATTTCGGGATCGTTCGGAAAAGCCTCTTTTACTAGTTTTAAAAAGGCAGATCTATTCCCTATCTGGCCATACCAATCGGTGTATCCGTGGCCCTTCGGTACGTGACAGGCGACCACCATTTCGTTGCAGTGAAAACACTGAACGATGTCTACGTATCCCTGCGGCGACTTCAGCCTTAGAATTGTGCCAGGATCGAGGATACACTTTGTATCATCGTGATAGAAGGATTGTCGGCTCATCAGCAGGCTTTGAAGTTGTCGCAAATAGTCGCCCGCTTCTACAGGACCGATTTTAGTCACTTGGTAGTAATCATAAGGGGCAAGCTTTTCCATTTCCTTATCTCCTTCTGGAGTAGTATCGTCGATCATGGGAAGCTCGACCCGGAAGGTTTCGACGGATGTGGCACTTTGAACCAGCGCCACGGTCTTGGCATTAAGCGGATACGGAACAGGGAATGTTATGCCTCCGATGAAAAACTCTGCAGCAACAATTAGAATCACGACTGCCACAACGATACCGATCACTTTAAGGATAATTTTCATAATAGGTGGAGATGCACGATAATAGTTTCGAATTCCTACGAAACTTTGAATTACTGGTGAACATCATTGGGAAACGCTTCTTGCGAAAGTTTTAGAAACGCATTTTTCTCATTGATGTTTCCGGAGTAGCTTCCTATACTCTGGCCTTTTGTATCGGTTTCAAGTATTCCAACCTGATTACAGTGAAAGCAAAGCTCAACATCCATGCTGCCGTTTGGGGAAATCAGCCTCAAAATTACTCCGTAATCTGGAACACAGCCAATCATGAGAGGATCGGATATCCCATCGCCCAGAATAAGACTCTTTACATCTGTCAAATATTTTCCATGCAGTGGGGGAGATTTCTGTATCACCAGAGAGCCGCCAATTGTCTCTATTCCGCTCCGGTCTACAGTAGGATCTTTTGTTGGGTCGTAATCCGAGTCAACCCGAAAGACTTGAACGGACGTTGCTTCGCGAATCATCCTGATACCCGTAAAGCCTAGCCTTTTGGCGGTGTCGGGTGCAGGGCAAAACAGTGGGTATCCGCTCAGTGCATTCTTTAAGGCTGGGTCGGAGTACAGAGCCGTAAAGGTAATTGTAATAAGTCCGGCTGCTACTAAGGAAAATCTTCGAATTAAAGTCTTGATATGTCCTGTATTTGCGGTTGTTCTTGTCCCCATATTGGTATTGTACACACAAATTCGGGTAGAACGTCCACGGAATTTGAACTTAAACTGAGGATGCCGTCGTGAATCTGGATCTTACTCAACCCCCCGACTCTGTCTTTGTTGCGACTGAAAATGGTTCGGCTGTTATGACAGCCGCTGGAACCGCGGCATGGGCCCACGCAGACACTGAGGTGAAATGCGCTCTGGCGGCAGACGGCCTGTCCGTTGTGCTTTCGTCCCCGAAAACTGCTGTGTCCAGACTGCGTTTGCACTGGCGGCAGTCCTTTCCCGCAGGAACCCGTTATCTGGGAGACCACTGGGAGCGCGGTTATGGTGATCTGGAATGGCGGGGACTGGTTCCGGAGCGCATTATGCCCTGGTACTTCCTCGCTCACAACGACGGCGGAACTTATGGCTGCGGTGTCAAAACCGGAGCTGGAGCCCTGAGCTCATGGACCGTCGATTCAAGCGGCATCAGCCTGTGGCTTGATGTCCGATGCGGTGGTTCCGCCGTGGAACTTGGAGATCGGGAGCTGCATGCAGCAACGGTTGTCTCCCAGGGATATGAACCGGATCGATCGCCGTTCTCGGCGGCATCCCTGTTTTGTCGCCTTCTCTGTGATGCGCCAAGGCTTCCCGGGTTTCCCGTCTATGGCGGCAACAACTGGTATTACGCCTACGGCCAGAGCTCCCACGGCGAGATCGTTGAGGATAGTAAACTGATTGCTGAACTCTCTCCCGCATCAGGCCCGCGCCCGTTTATGGTCATCGATGACGGCTGGCAGACATCCGGCACATGCTGCGGAGGCGGACCATGGATCTCCGGCAATAGCAAGTTTCCCGACATGCCGGGACTTGCCCGCGAGATGAAAGAGATTGGAGTAAAGCCCGGAATATGGACCAGACCATTGCTCACCGAGGATGACCTTTCCGCAGAGCTTATCCTGCACCGGTTTCCGCCGAACGAATCAAACGGGGCGGCTGTGCTGGACCCAACTCATCCGGACGCTCTCGCCATCGTGCGGGAAGACTGCAAACGGATAGCCTCCTGGGGCTTCGATCTGCTAAAGTTCGACTTCAGCACCTATGATATTTTCCGAAGATGGGGCTTCGAGATGGGATCGTCGATCGGAGGCTGGCGCTTCCACGACGGGTCCAGGACGACAGCCGAGGCCATTACAGGACTCTATCAAACAATACGCGAAGGTTCGGGAGAAATGCTCCTTATCGGCTGCAATACGATTGGGCATCTTGCGGCGGGGTACGTTGAAATTCAACGCACGGGAGACGATACCAGCGGCAAAGAGTGGGAGCGCACGAGAAAGATGGGGATAAACACCCTCGCCTTCCGTATGCCGCAGCACGATGCCTTCTTTGCCGCCGATGCAGACTGTGTCGGCATAACGCGTCAGATGCCCTGGGATCTCAATGAGAGATGGCTGGAGCTCCTGGCCGCAAGCGGCACGCCTCTCTTTGTCTCCGCGGCTCCCGATGCACTAACCCCGGAGGTGAGGCAGGCGCTCAAGGATGCATTTGCTATAGCCTCGCAGCCGCAACCCGCGGCGGAACCCATCGACTGGCTGGATACGACCTGTCCTGAAAGCTGGAAGTTTGGAGACCATGTGAGGTCGTTTAGCTGGTCAGATCCGGGCATCGGTGATCTATCCAGTTAGACGCAGTCGATCAGGAATGGCGCGTGCCCGGTAGTTTCAGAATCCAGTGGTGCGTGCCAGTCAGCCGAGTATGCACCCATATTACGACAAGATTTGCTCTCTCCGGGTGGGTGGATCTTAAGAGTGTATCGATACTGTAATTCAGCCTGCGGACTATCAAAAAACGCCGGCCGCTTGAGATCTCAAGCCAGGCCCTTTCATAGGCGATTGTGGAAGGAACCCACGGCTTATCCGGCAGGCTTATGTGTTCCAGAAACTCGGCGAAATGTAGAGCGTCTTCGAGATGCTTGTTCTTGGCCGGAGGAAGATAGTTTGCTGCGTGTTCGTTGAACAAGAGCCGATACTGGCCGCCCAGCGCCGCCACGGTTTCGGGAAGCAGCTTGGCTACCTCCCCGCGGCGCTTGCTGCGCAGGGAGGCCGCGAAAAACTCCAGTTCGGCAGCCGAGAGATGTTTGAGATGCTCAAGGTCTTCGTCGCTGAGCCCGCAGGCGCGCTGCAGGGCTTCCGGATCGTTCTCCAGCATCTCACGAAAGGCCGGGTCGGTGTAGAGCCGGGCAAGAGCCGCCTGGACTTCTGCTAATCCCATCTCTTGTGGAGCTTTCCAACCTCCCTTGCCCGGGCCACCTCGGCGGCCAGCTCGGCAAATGGAGGAATGTTTTCGTCGCGCTCAAGAAGGACGCCCTTTACGGGAGCGCGCTTTACCACTTCATTCAATAGATCCCAGATTTCGTCCGGTGTGGGTTCGGAATGGGTATCGACATAGACATTCTGCGACCAACGGCCGCCCACAAAGTGGAGCTGCACGATGCGCTCCACGGGGATGCTGTTTAAGAACTCCATGGGATCGTAATCAAAATTGATCGAGTTGATGTGGAGATTGGTGACATCTAACAGTAGTCCGCATCCTGTGCGCTCGATCACTTCTGAGAGAAAGTTTGCCTCCGTCATCTCGGCGCCCGGCAAGTTCACTACGTACGAAATGTTTTCGAGAATGAACGGTGTGTCTATGATCTGCTGCACCGCGCCTATGTTGCGGCAGAGAGTATCGACGGACTCCCTGGTGAATGGAAGCGGGGTTAGATGGCCGATATCCACGCCGCCTGCTCGTGTAAAGGCTATGTGTTCGCTCCACCAGGGCGGCTGGATCTTGTCTATCAGTTTGGCGAACTTGCGGACATAATCCAGGTCAATGCCTTCTGCGCTGCCCACGGAAAGGTTTATCCCGTGCGGAATCAGCGAGAAATGAGCGGCCAGAAGTTCGAGCTCCTGTGCCCCTTCAGGAGTTGGATCCAGGAAGTGGTCGGCAACAATCTCAAGAAAGTCGACGGAGGATCGGTTTAAAAAGAGTTCCGTGCGGAACTGACTGCGGTACCCAATCCCGGCGCCCAGAGCAGGGAGTGCGGAAAAGTTTGAATTAACCATTAACCCCCTCCTCCGCAACCGCCGCAACCCCCTCCGCCGCCTCCACCACCTCCGCATCCGCCGCCCCCACCGGAATCGGAACCCGATCCACACCCGCTTGAGGTTCCAGACTGGCTGAACATTTTGGCATATGTTGCTTGATCGGTACCCGCCAAAGCAGCAAATCCGAACAATCCCACTACGAGTAACGGGGATATGTCGGAAGATACAGCCACAGGCGGGCCAGGCTTTCTTCGCAGTTGATTAAACGCAGTTTGTATGCTCTTTAGATGTTCTTTGCCACGACGACTGAGCGCAGGCGCTTTACAGGCCGCGTATAGGAAGATGGGGCCCAGAACTGCGAGACAGATTAGGAAACCAACGTTATTATGGCCTGTACTTAATGCGGCAACCAGCTTGTAGAGGCCAAGCGCCAGGATTGTTAAAATACCACCCTGCCTTATGACGGCGATCCGGGACTTTTCCTCAGTTGTCAGGACAAATCGATTGGCCGCTGCACTGTTTGCATAGGGCAGACATAGCTTTTCAACAGAGGTCATGACAGGGGATGTCAATACTGTGTGTGGGCTCTTTGGGAGGTTAAAGAATCGATACATTTCGCTGTAGGCATACGGCATCTCAGTATCTGGCTGAGCCTCTGTTGCGCGCAGCGTGCTCGGCTTATTGGCGATTTGCAGCAGTATGTGTCTTTGCAGGAGATCGTAGATAATTAGACGAGCTACTTCTTTGCTTCCGCCCCGAAGGTAAGCGATCTCAAACGGATCGGGCTTAGCCGGCATCAAGATTGGGCGAGCTTGCAGGGATTTGTCGGCCTCACCGACCAGAAACACACATACGACAATAGTTATCGTAATTACAAAAATATAGAAAATCAGAAAATAAGGACCGTACATGGTCCCGAGAGGGTTGTTGAAGATCCATCCCACGGTCGTATTCTCCTGTATATACTGAGCAACCGTTCCACATAAATTATGACCCACTCAGCATTAAAAAGTTGCAAACGCAGTTCAGACAGGGCCGGATATAAACGCAAACGAGGCAGGCTCAACGTGAGCCTGCCTCGAAATTGGATCGTAACTCTGGTTGCGTCTACTGGAGGAAGCCGTACTCGTAAGTCGCTCCGACATACGACGTGTTTGGCGAGGTCGTTGTGGACAACGTGGCGTACAGGCCGTTAACGAACCCTGACGAGGTGGTCAATACGATTTTGGCAATGTAGGTGTCCGTATAGATAGTTGCGGGCGTGGCCAGGTAGTGGTACGTAACCGTCAGGAGATTTCCGTTCAGGTTATAATTTCCTACTGCAGTTTCGGTTCCGTTGGTCCCGGCTTCATAAACCTGATTGGCACCGAAGTAGACCTCTTGATTGGTTGAGCACGATATACCCTCGGCCGTACCGGGGCAGGTTATCGTGGTGCCCGGCTGGTGGTCCACACCTGCTGTTTCAAGGTCTTCTAAGACCCATGTTCCTACAATATTTGGGTTGGATTTTCCGCCCCCACTGTTTCCGCTGCCTCCGCAACCCGCAGTGGTTGCCAGAGCCATTATTGCTGCTGCGGATAGTACAAGCTTCCAGCGACCGGTTGTGTTGTGCATGAAATCTCCTTGGATCGCTGCCGGACAGGCCGCGCCTTAAATATTAGATATTTTAGCTATTGTGGCGTAATATTCCTGCCTTTGCAAGATTCTTTTACTATCGTATGTCTTCAATAGCCGTTCTCGAAGCTCACTACATTCTCCAAAGCTTCTCCAGCCGCAAACCGGCGCAGGTTATCGATAAAGACTTCTTTTCGCCGTTTGGCCAGGGCTTGTCCTCCGCCATGGGAATCGTGAGGGGTGACCAGAACATTCGGTAAATCCCAGAGCGGGCTGTCTGAGGGCAGAGGCTCTTGCGTGAAGACATCCAGACAGGCGCCTCCGATGCGCTTTTCCTGAAGAGCGATGGTCAGGGCTTCCTGATCGATAAGGGCGCCGCGGGCAATATTGATGACCCAGGCCGTGCTCTTCATTTGGGCGATCTGTTCCTTGCCGAGAACTTGCGTGGTGCCTTCGGTGAGCGCTGCAGCGAGCACTATGTAGTCGCTCTCTTTGACCAGGCGGGATAGTCCTTCCTGTCCTGTCAATACTTCCTCGACACTGTCCACGGGTTTTTGCTGGCGTCGAAATCCCAGAGTGCGCATGCCGAAGGCTTTACAGCGGGTCGCGACACCTCGCCCGATGGGTCCCAGTCCGATGATCCCTACAGTGGAACCGTATAGATCCCCCTGGATCTCATCAATCCATTCATGTTTACGCTGATGCTCCAGAAACTGCGGGACACGCTTGGCTATCGCGAGCATCCAGGCCAGAACGTACTCTGGAATGGCGATGTCGTAGGCAGGTCCGGAGTCGGTAAGAATCAGGTCCTTTTTCGACCTGATTTCAGACTGCAAAATCCAGTCGACTCCAGCGCTTCCCACATTCAGCCATTTGAGTTTGGTTGCCGTCCGCGCAAGCGTTTCGAGACGATTTCGAGGATACCAGAACCATGCTATGGCGTCTGCCTCTTCAATTCCGGGAATAGTGTCCTGGTTCCCATCGAAAGAGATGATCTCGGCGTCAGGAGCCGCAATGGCCGCGTCTTTAGCATAGTCTGCGTACAGTGGCTCGGCAATAAATATCTTAGTCATGGGTTATTCCGCTTGCTCTTTGAACTCTATACATACTACCCGGCGCCGTTCCTGTACTCCTACCTGGAGCGTATATTTTATGCATATTCTCGATCTCTCGCATGATGAGCAGCCCGGATATAAAGGGTAGAATACACGGGAATCTAACTCAGCCATAACAGATGGGCGGAACACAAGCTGTTAGGACGACATTGAACAAGGAATGATCTCATGTTTTTCATGTTTCGATTATTACTGCGCCGCCCAGCAAACTGCACCGACTGACGTACAGGCCGCGCCGAAGATGAAATCCATGGACGTATAGACAGATTAACCGTATATAATCGAGGAAGCAACAATGAATCCACAACAGCCATACGATCCGAATCAGCCGCCGCAGCCGTATAACCCGAATCAGCCTCCACCGTACAATCCCAATCAGCCGCCTAACGTTTATCCTCCGCCTCCGTACTATCAGCAGAATCAATATCCCGGTTATTTGCCGTCGGCCAATGGAGGCACGATCCTATTTCTAGGCATTATTTCGTTTTTTTGCTTTGGAATAGTCCTCGGCCCTGTGGCCTGGGTTATGGGGAACAGCTCTCTTGCATTAATTGATTCGGGACAGGCGAATCCCATGGAGCGCGGCAACGTTGCCGCCGGGAGAATTTGCGGCATGCTCGTTGCTCTGATTGCAGCCGGTGCGCAATCGCATCCGTAGCGTTGCAAGAAGAATGGACCAACCACCCAGAGGCTTGTTAATGTGTTGGCTAAACGTCTTTACGTAATTTTTGTCTTCTTCGCTGCAACACTCCTTCTTACCTCATGCGCCTCTGATCCGAATAGGGGGAAGCTGCGCGTGACGGTGCTGGATGTCGGTCAGGGAGATAGCATTCTCGTTCAGACACCAACAGATCGGGTTATCTTGATCGATGGTGGTGGGGCGAATGAGGAGATGAGTTCGGAGGCGGCCGAGCACAGAGGGCATAAGAGCGCCGATGCAGATTCTGAGGACGATGACGATGCGCCGAGCGATCCTCACGATGTGGGGCATCGCGTAGTCATCCCGGCCCTGCACTACCACGGTATTAACCGCATCGATTTGTTGATTTTAACTCACCCACACGGGGACCATGTTGGAGGACTTCCGGCTGTTCTTAACGACGAGCAGGTGGGGACCGTTTTAGATGGTACAGTTCTCCCCTATCCTTCCAAAGCCTATCGGCGCTTTCGGTTGCTTGTGGCGTCGAAGCATATCCCTTACTATCATGCGGCTCGTGGCATGCACATTGATTTTGGTGATGGTGTAACGGGAATGGTCTTAAACCCTCCTGCTCACGGCACGCCTTACGGCACTGGAAGTGACAATACCACGGTCAATAATTATTCAGTCGTTCTTCGCTTAACCTACGGGAAAACTCACATTCTCCTCGATGGGGATGCCCAGAAGGAGGCCGAAGAATCCATGATCGCGTCGTGCGGCGATGTCTCGGCGGACTTCCTGAAGTGCGGGCACCATGGCGCAGGAAATGCGACCACCGATGTCTGGTTGAACGCCGTTCGTCCGAAGTCCGCCGCTATTTCCTGCGGTCTGCACAATGTCTTTGGGCATCCGCATCCGGATACCCTTGCGCGGTTGAACGCTCATGGTGTGCAGATCTTTAGAACGGACCACAACGGGGCGATTACGGCGGTTAGTGATGGAAAGACCGTTGCGGTTACCTGTGTACAGCCTGGGGCTTAAATCAGGTTCCCCTAACGCTTCAGGGTATACCGGAGGTGCTTTTCAGTTGAGCGAACTGTGCGCTTGTCTCGGTGTGCGCTTGTCCGTTTAGGAGAAGTACAGGGATGCTGTCCTGAACCGGCGGCTGTTCGTCATAAAATGTCATGATCAGTGAGACATCCGGGAAAATATCGGGGCTTTTACCAGACAGTGAGGCATTCCAGGCAAACGGAACCTTATTGTTGGGATCGATGAAAATTGAACTATCATGGTTGTAGGACAGAAGTTGAGAGTCGATTGCAGCAGACGTCGTACCGCTGGGCAATTGCTCGTCGTAGTCTTCTGTGTACTGTGCAAGAGCCAGGCCTACCGCTTTCAAGTTGCTCAAGGTTTGAGTCTGATCGACGGTATTTGAATGAGAACTGCCTCCGCATCCCGTGACAACCGTAGACACACTGCCCAATACAACTGCCCCGACGAGTATTGCTGTGATGAGTTTACTATTCATTGTATTCCTGATGTAGTCTTCAATTGGGCGAACTCTGCATCCGTTACTGTTTCATGTTTGCCACTTAACAGTACGAGAGGAATACTGTTGTCGACAGGAGGATCCTGGTCATAGACCATTACGACCACTGAGTAGTCTGGATAGCTGGTGATGACCTTTCCGGCAAGGGACGCGTTCCAGACAAGCGGCAAGTTGGTGTTTGAATCAACGAAGACGGAACTATCTCGCGTATACGGCATCAATTCAGCCTTAAATTGAGTGGAATTTGTGGCAATCGGCATGTGTTCGTCGTAGTCGATTGTATACTGGTTCACCGCAAGGCCGAGCTCCCCAAGATTACTTAGCGTCTGGCTCTGATCCACTGGTGTGGAATGGGAAGAACTGCCTCCGCATCCTCCGGCGAGAATCGGCACGATGGAAATCAGAGCTATGGCGAGTGCTGCATAGCCGGGGTATTGGTTGTCTTTCATGGACACCTCCGGATACGTTATTCAATTCTTTCATAATGTATTCCTTTCTGTTCACACTATCCATCATTATTGTTCAAATCCATACCACTTGACAAAGAAGCAGGCAGGCCTTACAATAGAAAACATCTTCCGTAAATGTTTACGGTGAGGTGATTTACCTAAAACAGAGTGCTTTTAGTCACTTTTTAATAAAATTATGTCCAGTGTCGAGCATTGAATGGAGGAACCTCAGTCAATATTTAGGACCATAGTTAACTTGATTCCTTAACATATAGTTTTGGTGATAGTTATCATCGCTAGACATTTCGTTGCCGCTTATCTGTTTCGGACAATCCGCCTGAAAGAAGAAAGATAAATGAAATCTAAAAAATCCTTGCGAAGCCTGGTTACTAACACGTCCGCGGGTACACGCGCGTGTTTGACTGCGTTCTCTATCATGTTCGGAAGTGCTCTTGCGCTCTTCGGAACGGCTCCGCACACGGCGAATGCCGCGTCTCTTGCAGGGATTGCCGTGCCCGCCTATTTTTCCCCGGAGGGAGACCCCAGTGACTGGGCACAAATCACTGCCTGGGGACCTTCCACAGCCAATGCCGGTCCCGTTAAGATCGCCATTATGGTGGGAGGGTATGAAGGGCCGCCGAGTAATGCCCCCACGGCAACTACATGTACCTACGTCACCGACACGAATTACGTGAATGAGATTACTGCGTGCCATACGGCCGGGATCAAGGTGTATGGGTATGTACACTGCATGGCGGGATGCCGTCCCTATGCGGCCAACAAGACCTGGAACGGCCTGTACGACAACGGGGTGAACGCTGACATTAACAACTGGTTTAACGTCTATCATGTCGATGGAATTTTCCTGGACGAAGGCCCCGGCGTGGGCACATGGAGTGCGGCTCTTCCGGAATTTCATCCCTACAGCGCGCCTTCAGGCACATATGTTCAGCCTATTTCCAAGAATATTACAGGCAATGGCTACTACACTCCAGTGTACAACCTGATCTGGGGGACTCACAGCGGCGCGGTTATCCTTAATCCAGGAGGGCCGACCGATGCGGGCTATATGAATGTGGCCAATATCATCTGCGTGATGGAAGAGGACTACAGCGCTTATATGACCAACGCATGGGTGGCCGATCAGTTTGAGTCTGGAGGGGGATTGAGCTGGGTGACAGAATATCCCGCGTCGCGTTTTATGCACATCATAAACAGCATTCCCTACGATACTCCTCTAGATGTGGACAATGCCGTCGAACTGGCGATCAGCCGGCATGACGGGTATATCTACTGCACGGATGAGAGCTATTCGACGCTGCCTTCACAGGTGTCGGGAAGCTCTGTGTGGGGTGAGAATATCTGGGACGCGGGGCACTATTAAGTTCAGCGATGAGATGCCGGCGGTTAGTCCTTTGTGATTACTGTCGGCGAGTTGTAGATTTGTGTCTGGGCGGATTGAGGTTCTAGTCTTTAATTGGGTAAAATGGGGATAGTAAAATACGCGCTCATGAGTCAGGGGATGGCTACGGATCTTTAAAATCCAGGAGGACGGTTCGATTCCGTCTGGGCGCACCAGTGGCTTTCATGCCAAAATTAACGAAAGGAGAACCAGTTCGCATGTTGTAAGCTTCCAATAAATCACCTCCATTTTCACCTTGACGCCACTAGTGTGGCCTGGGATTTATCCCAACAACCAACACACTCATTAACTCAAGGAAAATGGAATGAACACTTTATCGAAAACCGTCACAGGCACATGGTTTAAGTCGCCTGAAGGCTATAACGACCTGGAGAGTCGTTGGAGCCAGATCGTAAACTCTCCACAGCGCAAGCAGCTCACCGCTGCGGATCACCTGATCTACGCCCTCCTTCGCGGCAAGGACTGGCGCAAGGGCCTTTCTCCTGTCAGCGCGCGCAAGCTCGCACACGGAGGCTGGTACTGCTCCGGTATCTGCGTTTCCCTCTCGCATCTCAAAAGCTCCTATAATTCCGCCTGGAATTCGTTCCTGACACGTATTGGCGACGGCGTGGTCGACGAAAACGCCATTGGTGTTTTGCGCTCGATTATTGTCCCCTGTCCCGCAAAGAATGTCCTGCCCGCGTGGGCCTACGACGAGGCGGCGGTACTTGTTCTGTTGCCCGAAGCGGAGGTAACTCATGTCTGAGGGATAACTGAACGTTTACGTTTACGTGCTGGTGCGTACCGACATCCCTCATGCAGACCAGGTGGTTCAAGCCTGCCATGCCTGTGTAGAAGCAGGGGTCCGTTTTCAACACCCTGGCAACTGCCGAATGGCGCTTCTTTGTGTGAGAGATGAAGAGGCGCTGATCCGGGCAAGAGAACGTGCTGAAAATGCCGGCATAAAAATGCAGACATTTTTTGAACCCGATCCTGTGGATGGTGAGGACCATCCGATGGGGTTTACAGCGGTCTGCAGTGAACCTGTCGCGGGGGATCAGCGGAAGGTCTTCCGCAAGTACGCACTCTGGAAAGGGTGACTGTAGAAGGCCAGCATAAAACGAGCCCAGGGCAACGCCCTGGGCTCCAATTTGTCGCCGACATTATGGCGTTGTTGATAGATATATGGGCTTAATCCTCTGAGTGAGGGATTCCTTATTATACTAAACGGGCAAAAAGTATCATAAGGACGATCCTTATGGTAAAGAAGTATCATAAGGTATCAAAGGGACAGCTGGCAAAGTGCCAATTCAAAGGACCCAAGCCATGGAATTCGGCAAACCTGAGACTACGATGTCCGATCTCGACCTCTCTCGGCCTCCGATCAGAGCACTCAGGGAGATAGCGACAGTATTTGGTATTCTTGACTTTATATGGTTCGGGATGACGGCCTGGGGATCGCTTACTAAGCCTGGCCTCACTTCCGAGGATGTACTCGGGGGTGTGATTTGGGGAATGATAGCTCTTACGGCAATCGGTTTTATCGCTGGCGGGTTAGCTCTTAACAGACAGCAACCCTGGGGAAGGCCGCTTCTTTGCGGATGCGCGATCGTTGGGATACTACTCACGGCGGCGTCCGTACTTCCGCTCTATAATGGAACTATTGGGTACATTAGGTTAGAAAATCACGGTGACCATCCGATGGCCTGGTTAACCGTAGTGGCTTACCTGATTGGTCTCATCATCGACGCGTTGCAAATAGGTTATTGCGCAACCCTGTTCGTATACCTCGTCTGGGGTGCCAAATCAAGGACATCTCAGGCGAATCAATCATAATTCATCAAAGCCCTTATCGTCATCAGCAGTCTTCCTTGCACGGGCAAGAGCAGCATTTCCGAAGGCTTTACACTGGTAGGACTATGGCCACGGAAAGTCAGGCGCCGACATGCCGATTGCCGGACTTGAGAGCACCGCCCAGACCATGGCCATGGTAAACTCGCCCAGGATCATGCCGAGCATGAATGGGCGCAATCGCCTGTAGGCCTTCAATCCGCCGTACCTCATTACAGGCACCTTTATTAACCAGGCAATCAGGCAAGGGAACCAGAGCACGATCATGGTCCAGGTTGGCGCCATCGCATAGCCGAGTGGGTTAAAGGGAAACCATGGAAGGATAGCGCGAAGGCGGACCATCACGGTAGTGGCGACGAATCCTAGAACAACACCCCACCCTGCGGAACTGTCAAGCCGGACGTCAAGGCCGCGGATTGCTGAAGCAGCCCTTCCGTACATGTTCGACGCATCGGCGTCAGGATAGGCATACAGGGACACATTACCAAGTTTGTAGCTGACATAGAGAAAAACGACGGCTGCGACAACGAAGGAAACCGTGCCTGCTGCTATAAAGGGTCCAAGCAGCGCACTGCGCTTAAGTTTGACGTCGCCTGCCATACGTTGAATGTCCATGAGCGGAGAAAGCAGCACACCACGCATGTCGCGGGCGAAGGCAGTGTTGACCAGGGCGGTGAGTGTTGTATTTTCCGCTCCCCAGGACGATACTGGAGCAACGAATTGAATGAGATGGGTTGGCAGAAAGCTGGTTTCCGTAATAATCAAACCTGCCTCGTTGACGGCCCGGCTCATGACGACGGCGATGAAGAACAAGTAGATTCCCATCACTGATGCAGCCAGCCAGGGGCTCATGCCGGCTATGGCGAGCCATATGATTATTCCCGCAAACCCGATGATAAGGCCGATGCATGCCGCGCGATACGAAATCACCTCGGTCGAGTCGTCGAGGACCTTATCTTTAGTAAACGCCGTCTTTAAGACGTTCTGGAAGTGGCTGCGTCCGAGGGTAATGTAGGTAATTACAAGCACAATATAGGCGCCTGCAGCCTGGTGACCGGTAAATACGCTGGCGTCGTGCGTTCCAATAGGCACCGGCGCGCCTCCTAGCATCACCATCGCGACGTCTTCGATTCTGGTCAAAATAAAGAAAAACCAGAGCGAAAACAGGAGATCGTTGGGCAGCAGGTAGCCGAATCCAATGGCGGCAAACGAAATGAATATAGAAGTGTACTCAATTTGATTGAATGGCTTTGACTTCCACAGTGGATTAAGGGGAAATGTTAGTTGTATGCCCGGCAGGAGTGGATAATTGGCATGCAGGCCATTTATAAGGAATATAAGCGCCGTAAAGCCAAATCCGAACCACATCATCCTGTTACGCATGAATGGCACGCCATCCAGATCGTCCAGGATCATTGCAACGGGCAACGCAGTCAGAGGAAATGCAAGGCGTTCGTTGTCCACCCATTGACGCCGGATGATAACGGACAGACAAAGAAACACACAAACGACACAAGCCACAAGGACGAACATGGCGCACAACGGGCCGATCCAGGCAGCCCAAGGAATGTGCTGTCCGCGCGCGAGGCCCTCATAGTATTCGCGAAGCCCTTCAGGACAGGAGGCTGTCGGCGTTGGCGCGAAGGGAAGCAACCAGGCCGGCAGGTGCCGTGTCAGGAGCCCATTATAGCCATTTGCATCCGTAGAATGGTAGGGCAGGAACGCTAGAGGAGGAATAATTTTCTCGATGACGCCCCGGGTCGACACCATGACGCCGATGAGCAGCATGCTGTAAATGATCAGCATGTCCCCTGCATTGAGCAACTCACGTTTTGCAATCCTGGAGAGACCTTTGTTGAGCAGCACCAACAGAAATAGAGCTACGACGGCAGGCGGTGCAAGTTGCAGCACACCAAATTGTATGGTCTTGCTAACCATGTCGGCGCACACTGCGATGGCTGAAATCGCTACAACGAGAGGTATGCCAAATACAAGCGCGCGGGCCCGTAGTCCGAATTGACGCACTTTGACTATCGGCTCATGTGCTGGTGATGGTGGGCGTTCGATTAGTATGGGCATAGTTGTGTAATTAGGAAGCACGCCTTCATCGGAATGAAGACATGGCACCCGGACAAGGCAAAGCGAAAGTCCTGATTACGATTGACTATCTGCCAGCGACAGACGTGGATTGGTTGACGTTACCCGCCATGCTTCTTCTTCCGTCAAACCACAAGCCGATATGAGATTGTCAAAAGCCTTTGGCATCGTTACAACGGACCCGATTAAATGCGATCCGTCCGGAGCCATAGCTACAAGATCCTCTCCGATGGTTACATTCCAATTAAAGTACCGATAGCTGCCTGGCCCTAATCCGGCCGGTGCGACGGCATCTGTAACCACGATTGCGCGGCTCGTGCCCACGGCTCGAAGGTAATTGGACAGCGCCGGAAATGGGATATGCGCGCCATCCGCGATGAAACACACCCATAGGCGATCGGACATGCTTAAAACCCTCTGAATAATGTTATCGTGGCGATGCATGAGCATTGGAGTCGCATTTCCAAGGTGCGTGAACATAGATAAGCCGGCGTCGACGGCCTTGTGGAGATCCTCGATGCTTGGATTGCAGTGGCCTGCGGAGACAACGACATTTGAATCCACAAGCATCTTCGTGACTGCTTGACCCGCGTCGTGTTCAGGTGCGAGGGTCACTACTCGAACCAGGCCATTGCCCGCGTCGAGCAGACTCGACATCTCATCTACGCCGGCCGGGCGGATGGCATGCAGCGGATGGGCGCCGCGGTATCCGTTTTCCGGACTCAGGAACGGTCCCTCGATATGAAGACCGTAAATGAGGCGGCGAACTGCGGGCATTTCTTCTCTTAGCCGAACGAGGTTTCGCAGACGACTCGACATCTTGTCCAAATCGTCCGAGATGATCGTGGCAAGCACTCCTTCTACCCCGTCACTTTCCATGCGCTCGCACGCTTGGTAAAGCATTTCGGCGGTCAGGTCGTCGCTATTAAAATCGACACCGCCATAACCATTGACCTGAAGATCGAAGAATCCGCGCATTATTTACCACCTCTGCAGATTATCATACACCTGAAAATGCCCCGAAGCCGCCATCAACCGGTATTACCGTCCCTGTCACAAAAGCGCTTGCCTTTGATCCCAGAAAGAGCGCAGCTCCCATTAGGTCTTCCTTAACACCCAGCCGACCCATGGGCGTGTGTTCGATGATTGCCTCGCAGCGCTTCGTTGGCTGCTCACCTTCGTCAAAGAGGAGATATCTGTTCTGATCCGACAGAAAGAAACCGGGGGCAATCGCATTGACGCGTACTCGTGGACAATGCTCCTTTGCTACAGTTACAGCCAACCACTTTGTGAAATTTTCCACCGCAGCCTTTGCCGCGGAATAGCCGACAATGCGCGTAAGAGGGCGAGTGGCGGCCATAGACGAAACGTTGATGATCGAACCGCCGTCAGGATTTTTTATCATGCTCCGGCCAAATGCCTGACACGGTAAAACGGCTCCGCCGAACAGGTTAAGAGCGACTACATCTTGGATCTGCTCAACGCTCAGGTCAAAAAATGTGGATTCTGAGCTTGTCGTTGCTCCCGGATTATTGCCGCCGGCCATGTTGATCAGGACATCTGGGGAACCATGCTCGCTCTCGAGTACATGCGCCGTCTTTAACAGCCGGTCTCGATCCATCACATCCGATTGGTAGCTGAAGGCAACAATATTATCGGCTGCAAGCTCTTTAACAAAAGAAGATAGGTCGCTGCGGCTTATCAGAATCAACCTGGCGCCGGCGAAGCCGAACCCACGGGCGACTCCTCGGCCAAGATCGCTGCTCGCACCGGTAATCACAACGGCCCTGTCCTCAATATCGAAAAGTCTACTAAGATAAGTCATTTGCTTGTCCCCAAGAGGTCAACGAGATCCTTGAACACTTCATATTGTGCGGACATCTCTTCGGCAAGCTTCGGATCCGGTTGGTATAGCTGGCCGGCCTCAGTCATAGCGCAGCTCGCTTCCCGCACGCTCGAATAACGGCCGGCAGCGGTGTGACCGACCATTGCGGCACCGAGGAGGCCAGGTTCGGAACTACACGACACCTGGACATTTGTGTCGAATGCGGTCGACAGCATCGTCATCCAGAGTGACGATCGGGCGGCGCCGCCACCAACCCGGACCGTTCCCAGAGGTATATTATTGCGCAGCAAAGCGTCCCGCACCAGACAAAGTGCGAAGACAACTCCCTCAAGAGCCGCTCTCAGGATATGACCTCGATGGTGGTTGGCTCGCAGACCCGAAAATACGCCGGAGGCCAGGCTCCCAATCTCGGGATTGCGCTCACCGCTTAAGAACGGGAGCATTACCAGTCCGGCTGAGTTCTTGACGGAAGCAGCCTCTTCGGTCAGCTCCTCGTACGTACCCCCCAGTAAGTTATCTCGGAGCCAGGAGAGGACAACACCTGCGTTGTTGATCGCGGCGCCCGGCAGCCAGGTGTCTTGAGCAAGGTAGTACGTTTGCAACGCCATGGACGGTCCGGCGTCGACGGTAGGCCGGCGTCTTGCCGTACGCAGCATGGCTGTCGTTCCGAAGTTGACCACGCTATCGGCTTCGAATACACCGAGCCCAAGAGCGACTGCCCCGCCATCGTAAACACCCGGTACCAACGACGTACCGATCCTTACTCCGAGCAGATCGCACGAAGCGTTCGAGATTTGGCCGATGACTTTGTCGGACGGCACCAAATCGGGCAGATTTGTAGTGTCCAACCCGACGGCGTCTATTGCGGCGGGATCCCATTCCAGGCTTTTCACGTTAAGCATCTGCGTTGCGCAGGCAGTACTCGGCTCAGTAAACGGTCGTCCCAAAAGGCGAAAGACGAGGTAGTCCTTCACACCGAGGAACAGCTTGGCTTGCTTGAAGGTATGAGGGTCCGTCGACCGCAGCCAGTCGATCTTCGCCAGGGGATAATGATAGAGGGGCGGACACCCGGTAACCTCATAAATCCGTCGCATGTCAATTCGCTCGCATAACTGGTGATGCGTCGTTCTGGCGCGAGTGTCGAGAAGGGTGATGATGCCCGTTAGAGGGTTATAACTGCGGTCGACCGCAAGCATGCCAAGCTGATAAGCCGACACCGAAACGGTGTCGATACGGTCGCGGTATTCCATCGAGACCTGGCGGCTCACTTCACATGTAACCCGAAACAGGCATTCCGGATCGTGCTCCGCCTTGCCGCTGTCGTCGGTAATAAGTACCTGCGCCTGCCTCGCATAGCTCAGCAGCGTACCGCAGTGGTCGACGACGGCGGCGCGGATGTACGAGGTCCCAATATCGATCGCCAGCACGAGTGGTGACTCAGGCCGCATATGTACGCCTCAACACTTCGGGGTTTACAACTTCTTCCGGTAAGCGTCCGTCTGCAACGCGCTCAACATCCTCGACCATCTTTTCACCCATCAAGCGTAAAGACTCCATGGTGTAGGCTGAAATGTGCGGCGTAATGATAACGTTGGGGTACTTGAATAATGGATGGTCGGAACCAGCCGGCTCGTTCGAGATGACGTCGATTCCAAGTCCGGCGATTTTTCCGCTCTCGATCGCCCCCATCAAAGCGGCTTCGTCGATAAGTTCACCGCGGGCGGTGTTTATAAGAAACACGCCGTCCTTCATTATCGCGAACTCTCGTTCGGCAAGCATTAGCCTGCTTTCGGCCGTAAGCGCGCAATGAAGAGATATGATGTCGGATTCCCGGATGAGCGTTTCAAGTTCGACCTTTTCGGCGCCGGTCCTGGCAACCTCTTCCGCAGTTTGGTATGGGCTATAGGCGACCACGCGCGCCCCGAAACCACGCGCGGCGATTTCGCAAACACGGCTGCCGATGTTGCCCGAGCCGATTACGCCCACCGTTTTCCCTTTGATTTCGAAGCCCACAAACCGCGCTCGATTATCCCATCGCCCACGTCGAACGCACGAATCTGCCTCGCCCGCTTTCCGCATCACCTCAATCATAAGTGCAATGGTGTGTTCGGCAACGGCCTCTCGCTCGACCCATCCTGGGACCTTAGTCACGGTGACACCGTTCTTGGTGGCGAACGTCAAATCGATATTGTCATAACCAATCCCATGGCGTGCGATCAGGCGGGTCCTGTCCTTGCGACTAAAAAACGATTCAGAAAAGCGGGGTGCGACACTCGCAATGATAAACTCGCAGCCGTTGAGCGAATCGGCCAGTTGCTCGCCGCCAATGTGAGGAGGGAATTGAAACGATTGGACGACACCGATGTCGGCAAGGCGCGTTATATGGTCAGGAAAGTGCAGTCCGAAACTGCTGGAATTCACGATCGCTATCTTGATATTCTTTGAAGACATGATTAGAGCCACCTTAGTGAGTAAGAAATGCTTGACCAAGATACTCCATTAGTTTTTTTGAGTATTGAGGAAATACTACTTCGGGTTCGATAAGGTTTGGCTGCCAAAGCTTTTCCCACTCAACGCTGATGGTGCCGTTGTAGCCTTGCTCAAACAGTTTCAATACAGATTCTCGTATCGGCTTATCCCCTTCGCCGAGGAGACAATACGTATCGTCTGAGGAGCGAGAATCCTTAACGTGGACAAAGCGCAGAAATGGCAGCAATGCGGAAATGGAATCGGATACAGACTCACCGGCTACAACCGAGTTATGGACGTCCCATAAAGCGCCTACGGCTGAATGCCGCACTCGACTAAGTACCTCGGCCAACTGTATTCCTGAAACGTATGCATCATGGTTTTCGAGCAGAACGGAAACATTCCTATCGTATGCATAGTCTCCGAGCACAAATAGCTCTTCGACCAGACGGTCCGTTGCTGTTTCGCGGCTCTCGCCATCCGCTGCCTCACCTCCGAAGACACGAATAAACCGTGCGCCGAGAGCCTGAGCGAGGTTGATGGCGGCCCGAGCCTCGGCCCGCGACTGCTCAATACCCTTCAAACTGGCTAATTGTGCCGAGCAGTCGATCGCAGATATCGCGAGACCCACTTCGTCAAACTGCCGTTTAGTGGCCGCAATCGCATCCGGAGTCGCAAAGTGCGGAGAACAATTGATATCGAGGTGACCTTCGAGGCCCCGGAATTCGATGCCGTTGTAGCCGTATTGCGGACAATTGGCCAAAATCTCGCTCAAACTCCAGGTTGGACATCCCAACGTAGACACTGATATTTTCATGAACTCTCCCCCTTAAGGCGACGCGTCGCTCGACAAAATCGCTCAATTATCCAACATTGTATTTGCTATAATCGGCTTACATGTCTGTGTGTCGGCCGACTTTGACGGCCGTGTTGGCGCTAACTATTCTGCCTAGAGCGGGAATGTGACAGGTTGGCCGGTGCGGGCCGATTGATATACTCCGAGGACGAACTCAAGCGCCGCGCGGCCCTCTTGGGCTCCGGTTAGGTGACCTTTGCCACTTTGAATAGTTTCGATAAAGTCGCGGAACTGTAAGCTGTGATTGTAGCTTCCGACGGCCGCGGGATCGGATGCGGTGGCCGTCGATTCTGAACGGACCGCAGCCGCTTCGTATTGTTCGCCATCTACAAACTGCGCGGACACTATCTCTTGATTCGCAATCCTCACCGACCCCTTGGTCCCAAAGATTTCGAGCGTGGTTTGAAAACCTGGATAGGCGCTGGTGGTTGCCGTTAGCGTTCCAATTGCGCCGCTCTCGAAGACAATGGCCGCGGTAACGACGTCCTCGACCTCGATATTGTGTCCCCGAGTTGCTGAATACGCCGAAAGGGTTTTGGGACTGCCCATCGCGCGTCGCAAGTTGGCGGCGTAGTGAATACCCTGGTTCATCAGAGCCCCGCCCCCATCTAGAGCCCACGTCCCACGCCAATCACCAGAGTTGTAGTATTCCTGCGTGCGATACCATTTGATGGTTGCCTCGCCATACACAAGATCGCCGAGTTTGCCTGCGTCGAGCCACTGTTGCAGTTGCGTGAGGCCGGCGCTGTAACGTGTTTGGGAAACACACGTAACAAATAAGCCTCTATCGGCGGCTTCCGCCATAATCCGGTCAGCCTTGGCAAGGCTGACGTCGAATGGCTTTTCGACAATAACGTGTTTGCCATGCCGCAGGGCTTCGAGCGCGTGCTCAGCATGCAGCCCCGAGGGCGTGGCTATTGTGACGACATCTACACGATCGTCAGCTAGGAGGTCGCCGATACTGGAGTATCCTGTCACACCGAGTTCATGAGCGGCCTCCGTCACACGGTCAGGAACGACATCGCAGACGGCTACAAGCTCCGCCTCGCCGGCTATGCTGCGTATAGCAGCGGCATGCCAATGATGGATGACACCGCAGCCAATGATTCCAAAACGCATCTTTTCCATAAATAAAAACCTCAAAACAGGATCACTATACGTATAGTATTGCGAATTATAACACTGATTCTTGCAAAGTGTCAAGCTAGAGCAAGAAAATATATGGGCTATGGAGCGATCGACGATTCAATCAATGCGGTGACCACCGTCCGGTCGTCCATTGGTTTAGTGGCTGGGAATCCTAGACAGCGGTCGGGGTCTTCGCCGATCATTTCCGCATAGGCAAGTTCCCAATCGGCAATGGTTATACCGTCCGGCAATTTTGCGTAGCCGTCGGTAAATACCTCTACTGACTGCAGCGATGCTAGCGGCAAAGTTACTGTGCGAATAAACCTGTCGGGAGTGCAAGTTCCGTCGATGACGCCGTAACCTAGCGGATGCGTATCGTTGTTTTTGTAAGCCGACTGCATTCGGAGCAACGGCATTATGAAGTCGCGGCTTCCGTTGACGTCGCCGGTAAGGGCTATATAGTGCGCCCTTGCGGCGGCCGTGAGTTCGTCGATCGCCATTCTATGCGCATAAGTCGTCCCATTTGGGCCGTTGACGCGCACGGATGTATCGCCAACCATAGTGATTACCATCGTGTCGCCACACAGTCGAACGCATGCGAGCGTACAGGAAGATGGGTGGTAGGATGAACGCGCAACCACGGCATTCAGATCGCCGACCAGTTCGGTTCCATTGAGCGAAGAGGCAGCAGCCGTTTCCGCAACGATTTGGGCGACATTCCCAGCGGAGATCCGCGCGACGGCCCCGCCTTCGACGTGCTTCGTGGTGGCGCCGTCCGCAACAGCAACAGCCGTAGATGTAACTATAGCAACATCTTCACTGGGGTTAAAAGCGTTCTTTGGCACAGAGAGTACGCCAACATCTAAGAATCGGTAGACATTCATAAGCGGGTTAGAATCTGGCGCAGGCAACGTCAGGACTGTACCCGAATTCTACCACAAAGAACATCTTGACATATTTTGGAAGGCGTGATACTATACGTATAGCGAAGGTGATTACATCATTATTTCCCTGACGAAACGCTAATAGGTCACGCCCAGATCGGGAATAAATTTACTATCGGTTTTACGAAAGGAACGTTCAACATGGCTACTTACAAGAAGTCTGGATTTACTCTGATCGAGTTACTAGTCGTTATCGCGGTTATAGCGATACTCGCAGCCATTCTCTTCCCTGTGTTTGCACAGGTTCGTGAAAAGGCGCGACAGACAAGCTGCCTGTCCAACGAAAAGCAGATCGGCCTGGCGATGCTGCAGTATGTACAGGATTACGATGAATACCTGCCGCAAGCCCAATTCATCGACGCCAATGGCAAATCGTGGAACTGGTCAGGGCTCATCCAGCCCTATGTCAGTAACGGCGCCGTGAATACAACGGTGGCGGGAGGGGGAATCGACGTCGGACAGGGCGGGGTTTGGGCTTGTCCGTCGTTCCCGACTTCAGAGTGGAACAACTACGGCCTCAACGATGCAATTTGTCCGACGCAGAATGAGCTTGTGGCCAACGGTGGAGTATATAATATCCAGTCATCCGTGATAATTTCCGCACCTTCGAGCACTATCCTCGCTTTGGAGAAGGGATTTAGTTATTCCACGCAATACGCTTTTCCTATCTTCTTCTCGGAAGCCGACTCCTGGACGGACTATGCGTCGCCTAGCTTCAGCTTACCGGCAACGTGCCCTGCCAATAACGCACCGTCTGGCCAGAACCTTGAGCCGGATGACGACTGGGACGATTCGGCTTCCGCAGTCAATGCTAATGACACCTGGGAAGGTCCCGGCGGATCGCCGCGTTTCCGCCATCAGCTCACATGCAACAGCCTGTTTTGTGATGGGCATGTTAAGGCAATCCACAAGGGACAGATGGACTGGTGTCAGTACATTTATGTGCCTGGAGCTAGTGACGTCAACTAGTTAAAGAGGAAGTAGACCATGGCCAAGGCTCACCTGGTGCTCGCTGTATTGCTTATGGCCACGTTGACCGGTTGCTCCCAGTCGCAGACAGCGGAGCAACCAGGTCAGGTGAGCCAGGCGGCATCGAAGTCCAATCAAATTCAAAACATACAAAAAGATCCGGCTTTGTCGGATCAGCGGAAGGCCTTTATGATCGCTCGGATTACGAAGGCTCAAGCGTCGAAGCCGTAGGGGTATATTCACCCGAATTATCGGCCGCCTCCGCCATACGCGCGGAAGCGGCCGTCTTTCTTTTGCCGATATATACAGAGAGGTTATCTTGCCTGATTTACTAGTTCCGCTCTACAAATTGCCGCCGCTCGAGCCCGTCATCAGTTCGCTGGCGGCAAAAGGCATAGTTATACGACGCGCGAACACCTTTGAACGCACGCCTATTAATAATTTTATCACCGAGAACTTTAGCAAACAGTGGTCTGATGAAAATGCAGCGGGGTTAAGCAGACAACCAGTTTCCAGTTTTATCGCCATTGAGGCGGGAAGCATTATAGGCTTTGGGACTTATGAGTCGACACGTCGTGCTTATTTCGGTCCCACGGGCGTTGCTTTGTCGCATCGTGGGCAAGGAATTGGTACCGGCCTTCTACTTGCTTGCTTGCACGGTCTGCAAGACCTCGGGTATGCCTACGGCATAATAGGCAGCGCCGGTCCGGTTGATTTCTACTGCAAGACAGTAAACGCAATCGTCATACCAGACAGTGAATCTGGTATCTACACTAATCTGCTTAAGAAACGCGTGGAGTAGATCGCTTCTCAAGAATGTACAGATGCCCGGCGTACGCAAAAGGCCGCTTCCGAGATATTCCCGGAAGCGGCCTTCGATCGTGCACGCCGCGGCAGGTTAGCGCCGGAGCTTGCAATTACTCTTACTAATTGTTGGGCACAACATGCACCTCATTCGACTTACTGCTCGTACCCGCGCTATTGACGGCAGCGACCACGTAATAGTATGTATTGCCCGCTGTAAGGCCGGTATCCGTATAGCCCGTGGACGTGATGCCTGTTGCAACGGGAGTCGAAGATTCAGTTCCAGAACTATAACCGCGGTAGACGTTGTACGAGGTCGCTCCACTGCTGGCCGTCCACGAGAGTATCGACTTATAAGCGCCAGCCGTGCCGCTAAGGCTAGTGGGAGCCGCGGGAATCGTTACGCCCGTCGGGACCGATGAAACCTCATTCGACTTACCGCTCGTACCCGCGCTGTTGACTGCCGCAACCTTATAGTAGTAGGTATTGCCCGCAGTAAGGCCGGTATCAGTGTAGCCCGGCAAAATGATGCCTGTTGCGACCGGCGTTGAAGACTCCGTACCGGAGCTGTACCCGCGGTAGACGTTGTAGGAGGTCGCGCCGCTACTGCCCGTCCAGGTGAGCGCAGTCTGGTACTGACCTGGCGTACCGATCAGGTTGGTTGGAGCAGCCGGTACCGTCGCCGTCCCTGCGGCTGTGTATTCGAAGTTCTCTATTGCGATGTTCAGAGTCTGGGAGGGCTTGGCGCCATAGGCCCAGACGTTGAACAACCACGGGCATGCGGGCTGAGGAATCGATTGCGTGGTGCCATTGTATGTCCAGGTCACCGCGGCCGTGCTCGTTGGGGCATTTGTAGCAACGACGCCGGACCAGATGCTCTCGGTTACGCTGGTGGAAGTCCAGTCGACGCGGCAGGTGGCGACCGTGCCGGAAGTCCAGTTCCAGAGATCGGAGGCGGACTGCCCCGTAGTCACACCAGTTGTCGGATAAATTGCAAAATCCCCGTTGTCGGCGACGTCGGCTACGTTCCAATTCGAGAACTCTACGTCAATCTCGTTCTGTCCGTCAGTTCCAATGCCATTCTGCGGACCGTACAGGAAGCCAGCAAGAACGATCTGCTGCTGCATGGCATTTATGGGGCCGGAGAACACCCAGTAGAAGCTTCCGAAGCCAAAGTTGTTGCTGGTGCCAATTTCCGATCCCGTCCATGTGCTGCCGGACTCGGAAATGGCCAAGTGAAGATATCCGTTGGAATCGACAGATACGTTGCTCGGATTGGAGTTAATTTCCCCGTCACCCATTGCACTGCTGCTTTCGTTCCATGTATAACCCGCCCAATTGACGCTCTGCGCTTGAGCCTGTATCACGCTGCCTGCCATTAGCACAATGGCGCCAAATACCGGTGTGAACATTTGCCGTTTTAATTTCACGATCTGCTCCTTGTAAGGCGACGCGTCGCAATTAACGCGTCGATATTGGTCGTGCTTCACATCTGCAGCTTGCGGTAATTATGTAGCTGTTATTGTGACGCATTACCTACGATTAAGTGACTTTTCGTTTACGCCAACACTATCAACCGAAATCGAAATTTCTCCCTCCTCTATGGTTCGAATACCTCACCGCTATACGTATAGTTTCTCGCTATACGTATAGTATCACACAGATAAGCAATCTGTCAATCCTTTTCTTAGATTAGTAAGTACGGCAAACCGCTACGCGCCCGCGATGTGCGCGGGCGATCGTTTGTGCGTTTTGGATGAGGGGCTACGCGGGCACTCGGTCATCCTGGATGGGTGATATCTGGCGCACCGGACTTTGTCGATCCAGTACTTGAACCGTGCGTGTTCGGAGCAACGATGCTGATTCCTTATCCAGATACAAGGTAGCCGCCGAATGTTCCTGCAATATCGACGCTGGAACGTCCGCCGTTACAGGACCCTGTACAGTGTCGCGAACGGCAAGCGCCTTACGTTTGTCCGGCACGGTGCACACGATTTTCTTTGACTGGAAGATTTGCGGCGCCGACATTGAGATCGCTTTGGTCGGAACTTCGCCAAGCGTTGGGAACCACCCTTCACCTAACTGTTGACGACGGCAAGCTTCGTCCAGGTCGACAATGATGTAGGCCTCACTGGTTGTAAA
>Ga0302315_10001174_pt1 | contig 27394 bp, 25 predicted proteins | sample III_Palsa_N3_1_FD_200532 | JGI IMG/M metagenome (GOLD analysis project Ga0302315, IMG submission 200532) | Peat permafrost microbial communities from Stordalen Mire near Abisko, Sweden - III_Palsa_N3_1 | ecosystem: Environmental > Terrestrial > Soil > Palsa > Peat permafrost | place: Sweden...
TGCCCACCTGCCGATGGATGGCATCGCCGAATCGATCCGCAGCGGACATCTGTATGCGCTGGCGATCACCGCCACCGGCTATCACTCGGGCAAGGCCTTCACCTTCATCCAGGGCAAGCCGGGACATCCCTTGTGGAACAAGAGCCGGCGCGTGGCCCTGCCGGTTGCGCTCGGCGTGGAGCATATCTATGCCTCCGCCGCCATTCCCCTGGTGTTTCCGCCGGCGCCGATCGTGGTGGCCGGGGCCACCGCCTACTTCGGCGACGGCGCCCTGCGCCTGGTGACGCCGCTGAGTCCCGCCATCCGTCTCGGCGCCGAACGCGTGCTGGCCATCGGCGTGCGCAACCAGCGCGCGGCCGACGACCTGCTGCGCACCGAGCTGGCCTCGGACGCCGACGTGGTGGAGGCCCAGGCGCGCCTGCGCAGCCCGCCGCTGGCCCAGGTCTGCGGCGTGTTCATGAACGCGATCTTCCTCGACCATCTCGATGCGGACGTCGACCACCTGCGACGCATGAACGAGCTGGTGGCCGGTTCCCAGTCCAGCAGCGCCCGCAAAGCCACCGTGCCGAGCCGCATCAGCGAGCCGATGCGCGTCGTCGAACCCCTGATCGTCTCGCCGTCCGAAGACCTGGCCATGATCGCCCGGTCCTTGCAGCACCGCATGCCGCGCGCGGTGCGCTACCTGATGGAAGCCCTAGGCACCCCGGATGCGCAGAGCGCCGACCTCACCAGTTACCTGCTGTTCGACAGCAAGTTCACCCAGGCGCTGATCGATATCGGTTATCGCGACGCGGCCCAGCGCATCGACGAGATCGAGCAGTTTCTGCTGGGAGCGGAGGTGCAGCCGGCCGAGGCTGCGGCGGCGAGCGCGAACTAACGATGGCGCATATACGTCGATTTAGTTTTTCTAAACCGACGTCGTACAAAAAATCAATTGTTGCAACGCAGCATCCGGTGTTTAATACGCCCATGAAGTGAGTGGGTCAGAAGGATCCCGCTTCAGAAGTCTCCTCCAGATCCCGCACCTAATGGGATCTTTTCAAGCCGCCCCCCAACGGGCGGCTTTTTTTTGCCCGTGGGTTTTTCAGGCCGCGGACTATACCCGATGCGGGCGCTCGGGTGAACGCGGACGACAGGGCTCTAAGCCGCCGCCGCTTCATCCCAGGGATGCGGATGCCCCAGATTGGTATGCAGCACCAGCTGCTTGACCAGATTGCGCAGCGAGGCGGCGTCCCATTCGCCCAGCTTGCCCAGCACCTCCGCCTCCAGCGCCTTGGCGGCGGCAATCAGCTCCAGGGTCAGCTGGCGGCCTTCGGGCGTCAGGTAATGCTGCGCGCCGTCGCCGCCGCGCAGCAGGCCGCGCCGGCACAGCCCCGCCAGCAGCTCTGGCGTCGCCGCCTGCCCGGTATAGGCGAAGTGTGCGTTGATCCGCGCCAGGTCACGGCCATCCTGCACGCTGAGCACCGACAGCACGAAGTACTCGACATCGTCGAGGCCGTGACGGACCACGTTCTCGCGCACCCGCTCGTAAAACTGGAAATGGGCGCGGGCCAGCAGGTAGCCGAGGAAATTCTCGTCGAAGCTCGCTTCGCCGGTTGTCGCCTGCGACAGCGACAGGCTGGCGCTTTTGCGCGTCGCCAGGGCGTACTTGCCGGCATGAAACACCAGGGGCGCCGCTTCGCTGCGGTCCAGGGCCAGCACCTCGCCGACGAAGATGATGTGATCGCCGCCTTCGTAGCGGAACACGGTCCTGCACTGCATGCGCGCGGCGCAGCCCGCCAGCAGGGGCAGGCCGGCAATGCCTGCCTCGATCTCCACCCCGGCGAACTTGTCCTCGCCGCTTTTGGCGAAGCGGTTGGAGAGGGCTTCCTGGCCGGCGGACAGGATGTGCACCGCCCAGTGCTCCGCCTGATTGAAGGCGGGCAGGCTGCGCGCGCTTTTGGCGAGGCTGAACAGCACCATCGGCGGATCGAGCGATACCGAGTTGAAGCTGTTGGCGGTGATGCCGATGCGCGCGCCGTCGCCATCGCGGGTGGTGATGACGGTCACCCCGGTGGGGAAGGCGCCGAGAGCGCCGCGGAATTCCCTGGGGTCGAAATCTCGCTGTTGTGCCATGCCTGTCTCCTTGCAATGCCGCCCTGATCGTTGAAGATTTACAGCCGCGCCGAGATCACCAGCGTGGTGCCGCCCGGCGCGAGCAGCACCGCGCGCGCCTCGTGCGGACCGCGCTGCGGCGGGCGCACCACGCTGGCGCCGGCCGCGACCATTGCGGAAAGGCTCTGCTCGATATCGTCCACCCGGAACGCCGGCGCCGCCGCGGTCACGATGCGCTCCTCCCGCGCCGCCAGGCCCAGGGTGAAGCCGCCGGCATCGATGGCGCAGTAGCGGTCGCCGTCGCGGAACTTCACCGGCAGTCCGAGCGTGTCGCGGTAGAACGCCACCGCCGCATCCAGATCGTCCACCGGGCACAACAACAGATTCGCTTTCATCGCAGCACGCCTTGCTTGAGGTGTGGCGATGGTGCGCGCCGCCTGGCCACAGCGGCATCGTCCACGGGGACTACGACCCCGGGCGGTACTTGAATAGTCTTGTTGGATGATGACGATGCGCGAGCAACTCGCGGACACTCCGGTCTTACCGTTCGCCGCGCGAACCTGAATTTCGAAGGGAAAACCATCATGAGCAATACAACCGGCAGCGCCCAGCGCGTGGTGGCGCGTTATCTGTTCACCGGCGTCGCGGCGACGATCTGCACCGTGGCCGCGATGGGATCGTGGGTGTCCCTGGCGTTTGCCGGCATGGGCGCGGCCGGGCTGACCGCATCGGCGGCGCGTCAGCGCCGCGGACGCGTCAGCTAGGTTTGCTGCTGCCTGCGGGAACTCAAACCGCTTCGAACTCGATCAGCAGATCCTTGGTATTCACCGTGATGCCCGGTCCCGCGTGAATGTGCTTCACCACCGCGTCGCGCGGTGCGGCGATGACGGTTTCCATTTTCATCGCTTCCAGCGCCATCAGCGGTTCGCCCTTGGCTACGCTCTGACCTTTCTGCACCGCTACGCGCACCACCATGCCCGGCATCGGCGCGCCGATCTGATTGGCGTTGCCGTCCTCGGCCTTGGGGCGCTCGGAGGCCGACCTGGCGGCGCCGGCATGCGGCACGCGCAGCGTGCGCGACTGGCCGTTGAGTTCGAAGAACAGCTTGGATACACCCTCATCCTCGATGTCGGTGCGGCTCTGCAGGCGGATCACCAAGGTCTTGCCCGGCTCGATGTCGACGCTGATCTCCTCTTGCTGCTCCGGCAGGCCGTAGAAGAACACCGACGTCGGCAGGGTGCTGACATCGCCGTAGAGCTTCTGGTGCTCGGCGAAATCCTTGAACACCTTGGGATACATCAGGTAGGAAGCCAGATCCGTATCGGATAGCGCGATACCCAGCGCCTTCTCCGCTTCCGCCTTAGCTGCGGCCAAGTCCACCGGCGGGATCGACTCGCCGGGCCGCCCCTGTAGCGGCGGCTTGCCCTTCAGCACCTTGGCCTGCAGCGCCGGCGGGAAGCCGTCGGCGGGGAAGCCCAGTTCGCCCTTCATCAGCGAGATCACCGACTCGGGGAAGTCGATGGCCTTGTCCGGATTCTGCACGTCCTCCGGCGTCAGGCCGTTGGCCACCATGTACAGGGCCAGGTCGCCGACCACCTTGGAGGTGGGCGTCACCTTGACGATGTCGCCGAACAGCTGGTTGACCTGGGCATAGGCGTTGGACACTTCCGGCCAGCGCGCTTCCAGCCCGAGCGAGCGCGCTTGCTCGCGCAGATTGGTGTACTGGCCGCCCGGCATCTCGTGGCGATACACATCGGAAGTGCCGGAGCGGATGTCGGCCTCGAACGGCGAGTAGAAGCGGCGCACGCCCTCCCAGTAATCGGACAGGCGCTGCATCGCTTCCAGGTCCAGGCCCGCGTCATGCTCGCCGCCGACCAGGCTGGCGGCGATGCTGCCCAGGTTGGGCTGCGAGGTGAGGCCGCTCATCGCGTCGAGCGCGCCGTCCACCGCATCGCAGCCGGCTTCTATGGCGGCCAGCACGCTGGCCGCGGCGATGCCGCTGGTGTCATGGGTGTGGAAATGGATCGGCAGGCCGACTTCCTGCTTCAGCGCCCGCACCAGTTCGCGCGCCGCGCGCGGCCGGCACACGCCGGCCATGTCCTTGATGCCCAGCACCTGGGCGCCGGCCTTCTCCAGCACCTTGGCCAGGTCGACGTAATACTTGAGGTTGTACTTCGGCCGGCTGGCATCGAACAGGTCGCCGGTGTAGCAGATCGCCGCCTCGGCGACGCCGCCGGCTTCGCGTACCGCGTCGATCGGCAGACGCATGTTCTCCACTGCGTTGAGGCAGTCGAAGATGCGGAAGATGTCGACGCCGGCCTGCGCCGCCTGCTGCACGAAATAGCGCACCACGTTGTCGGCGTAATTGGTGTAACCCACTGCATTGGCCGAGCGCAGCAGCATCTGCAAGGGGATATTCGGCACCGCCTCGCGCAGATCCGCCAGGCGCTGGAACGGGTCTTCCTTGAGGAAGCGCAGCGCCACGTCGAAGGTGGCGCCGCCCCAGCATTCCAGCGACAGCAGCCCCGGCAGCATGCGCGCGTAATACGGCGCGATGGCCACGATATCCTTGCTGCGCATGCGCGTGGCGAACAGCGACTGGTGCGCGTCGCGCATGGTGGTGTCGGTCAGCAGCACCCGCTGCTGCTGCTTCATCCACTGGGCGAAGCCGTCCGCGCCCTTTTCTTTCAGCACGTCGCGCAAGCCCTTCGGCACCGGCTGGCCCAGGTCGATTTTCGGCTTGATCGGCGCGGCGAGCGGCAGGGCCGGGGCCTTGCGGCCCTTCATCTCCGGGTTGCCGTTGACGATGACATTGCCGATGAAGCGCAGCACGCGGGTGGCGCGGTCGCGCCGCGGCGCGAACACGAACAGCTCGGGCGTGTTGTCGATGAAGCGGGTGATGCACTCGCCGGAGCGGAATTGCTGATGGCCGATGACATTGGCCAGGAATTGCAGATTGGTGGAGAGCCCGCGGATGCGGAACTCGCGCAGCGCGCGGTCCATGCGCAGGATCGCCTCGTCCACCGTCGGCGCCCAGGCGGTGACCTTGACCAGCAGGGAGTCGTAATAAGGCGTGATCACCGCGCCGGAATAGGCGGTGCCGCCGTCGAGGCGGATGCCGAAGCCGGCCGGGCTGCGGTAGGCCACCAGGCGGCCGTGGTCCGGGGTGAAGCCGTTCTCCGGGTCCTCGGTGGTGACGCGGCATTGCAGGGCATGACCATCCAGCTTGACCTGGTCCTGGCTCGGCAGCTTGGAGTCGGGATCGCCGATGCGCGCGCCCTCGGAGACGCGGATCTGCGCCTTGACGATATCCACCCCGGTCACTTCCTCGGTGACGGTGTGCTCCACCTGGATGCGCGGATTCACTTCGATGAAGTAGAAGTGGCCGGTGTCCGCGTCCATCAGGAACTCGACCGTGCCGGCGTGCGAGTAATTCACCTGCCGGCACAGCCGCAGCGCGGCGCCGCACAGCTCCTCGCGCTGGTCCTGCTTCAGATAGGGCGCCGGAGCGCGCTCCACCACTTTCTGGTTGCGCCGTTGCACCGAGCAATCGCGCTCGAACAGGTGGATCAGGTTGCCGTGGCTGTCGCCCAGCACCTGCACCTCGACGTGGCGCGCCCGCCGCACCAGCTTCTCGACATAGACCTCGTCGTTGCCGAAGGCGGACTTGGCTTCGCGCCGCGCCGACTCCATCTGCGGCGCCAGTTCGGCTTCCGACTCGATCACGCGCATGCCGCGGCCGCCGCCGCCCCAGCTGGCCTTCATCATCACCGGATAGCCGACCGCCCCGACGATCTTTTTGCACTCGTCCAGGTCGTAGGGCAGGGCGCGGGAAGCGGGCAGCACCGGCACCTGGGCCTGCTCCGCCGCCTTGCGCGCGGCGACCTTGTCGCCCAGGGTCTTCAGCACCTGCGGCTGCGGCCCGATGAACAGGATGCCGTCGGCGGCGCAGGCCTCGGCGAAGGCCGGATTTTCGGAGAGGAAGCCATAGCCTGGATGGATCGCGTCGACCTGCGCATCCTTGGCGGTGCGGATGATGTCGGCGATATCCAGGTAGGCGGCGATGGGTTTGGCGCCGGCGCCCACCAGGTAGCTTTCGTCCGCCTTGAAACGGTGCAGGGCGAAGCGGTCCTCGTAGGCGTAGATCGAAACGGTGCGGATGCCCATTTCCGCCGCGGCCCGCATCACGCGGATGGAAATTTCGCCGCGATTGGCGACAAGAAGCTTGCGGATCCGGCGGCCGGATTCGTTCGCGGAGGACATGATCGGTTCCTGAGGCGGGTTTGCGCCGACAGATTACCGAATTGTGTCGCCCCTTGAACCCTACGGCAGCGTATTGCGCGGCCGGTAAGAGGCATTGTTTTGGGGCATGGGCTGCAACAAAGTCGTCACACGCATTGCCTATCGTTGCAACAACCGTGGAGTGCGGCTCTTCCTCCCGGTTTGCCGCGCCGCTTCAGGTGCCGGCTTTTTTCCAGACACGGATGTCCAGGTGCCAATCAATCGCAGGGAATTTCTGTTGCGCAGTGGTCTGGCCACTGCGGCACTGGCGGTCAGTCCGCCCGCATTCGAGGCCGAATCGCTGCCGCAGCTGCCGCTGTGCGGCGGCGGCGCCCTGCGCAAAGTGGCATTCCGTTCCCAGCCCCTGCCGTCCGGGGCGCCGCTCAACCCCGTCACCCTGGCGCGCTTCGTCGATCCGTTGCCGATCCCGTCCGTGCTGCACAGCGCCGGACTGCGCCCCAGTCCGGAGGATCCCCGGCTGAAGCTGTCGTATTACCGCATTGAAATGCGCGAATGCCTGGCCAAGCTGCATCGCGACCTCAAGCCGACCCGCCAATGGGGCTATGCCGGCAGCGTGCCCGGGCCGACCATCGAGGCGCGCAGCGGGCAGGGCCTGCTGGTGGAATGGGTCAACGCCCTGCCGCGCAAGCATCTGCTGCCGGTGGATTTCAATATCCACGGCGCCGAGGCCAACCAGCCCGAAGTGCGCACCATCGCCCACGTCCACGGCGCCAAGGTGCCGCCGCAGAGCGACGGCTACCCCGAGCACTGGTGGACCTCCGGCAAGTCCGCCACCTTTCACTATCCCAACCAGCAGGACGCGGCCACCCTGTGGTACCACGACCATGCCATGGGCATCACCCGCCTCAATATCTTCGCGGGCCTGCTCGGCATGTTCATCGTCCGCGACGAGGTGGAAGACGCGCTGGACCTGCCGCGCGGCGCCTATGACATCCCGCTGATGCTCTACGACCGGCGCCTCGACCAGCACGGGCAGCTGTATTACATGACCTCCGGCGACCCGCGCGCGCCCTGGGTGCCGGAGTTCTACAACAACACCATCGTCTGCAACGGCAAGCTGTATCCCTATCTTGAGGTGGAGCCGCGGCGCTATCGCTTCCGCATGCTCAACGCCGCCAACGGCCGCTCGTTCTACCTGACCCTGTCCAACGGCCAGGGCTTCCAGCAGATCGGCAGCGACGCCGGCCTGCTGCCGCAGCCGGTACCGCTGCATCAGGTCGAACTGTTTCCGGCCGAACGCGCCGATGTGGTCATCGACTTCTCCGGGCACGCCGGCGAACAGATCGTGATGCGCCAGGGCTCGCAGGACGTGATGCAGTTCCGCGTGCGCCGCGACGGCGGCAAGGATGCGGGCCCCCTGCCGGCCAGGCTGCGGCCGCTGACGCGGATGGCCGAGGCCGAGGCGGTGAAGACGCGCCTGCTCACCCTGGGCGAGCGCGATGACTATGCCGGCAATTCGACCCTGGTGCTGCTCAACGGTACCCATTGGGACCAGCCCGTCACCGAAAAGCCGGTGCTGGACAGCGTGGAGATCTGGAGCCTGCTCAATCTCACCGCCGACGCGCATCCGATCCACCTGCATCTGGTGCGCTTCCAGATTCTCGACCGGCGGCCCTTCGACATCTTCGCTTACAACGCCAGCAAGACCTTGCGTTACACCGGCCCCGCCATCCCGCCGCCGCCGCACGAGGCTGGCTGGAAGGACACCGTGCGCACCGATCCGGGCATGGTGACGCGCATCATCGTGCGCTTCGAGGGTTATGTTGGCCGTTACGTCTGGCATTGCCACCTGCTCGAGCATGAGGACAACGAGATGATGCGGCCCTATGACGTGGTCGGGAACGGCTAGTACGGCTCCGCGGTGCCCAGGTTTCACAAAAGGGAAACCGCAGCGTCACATGACAAGGGCAGACTTCAAGACTCGTCACCCACAACAGGGAATGTGCTCGTGATTAATCTCTTTCGTAAAACCAGGCTGCCCGCGTTCACCGGTGCGGCGGCGCTCGCCGCACTCAGCGTCCTCGCTGCTTCGTGCTCCGATGACAATAACGGCAGTAGCAGTAGCAGTAGCAGCAGCGGCGGTAGCAGCAGCGGCGGTAGCAGCAGCGGCACCAGTAGCAGCAGCGGCAGCAGCAGTAGTGGCAGCAGCAGCGGCGCCAGCAGTAGCAGCGGTAGCAGCAGCGGCTCCAGCTCCAGCGGCAGTTCCTCTTCCGGCGGCGCGGTCGTCGGCGTCGCCAAGACCCCGATCAAGCACGTCATCCTGATCATCGGTGAAAACCGGACCTTCGATCACGTCTTCGGCACCTATACGCCGCCGGCAGGCCAGACCATCTCCAACCTGCTGTCCAAGGGCATTGTCAATGCCGACGGCACGCCGGGTCCGAATTTCTCCCAGGCCCAGCAGTACACCGCCACCACCACCGGCGTCACCTACTCCAACAGCCCGACCAAGGGTGCCCTTTATTCCGTGCTGCCGCCGATGATGACCGGCGGCGCGCCCAAGACCCCGAACTTCGCTTCCGCCTCGCAGGCTGAAACCGTCGAGCCGGCCCTGCCGAGCCAGCCGGTCAACTACTACAACTACCTCGCTGACGGCGGCACCGGTCTGGCTTCCGATTCGATCGATACGCGCTTCACCAATGCGACCACGCTGCCCAACGGTCCGGTGAACAACCACGCCTTCATCACCGACGACGCCTACGCCAGCAGCCCGGTGCACCGTTTCTTCCAGATGTGGCAGCAGGTCGATTGCAGCAAGACGGCCATCTCCGCGCAGAATCCGAGCGGTTGCCAGAACGACCTGTTCCCCTGGGTCGAAGTGACCATCGGCGCCGGCAACAACGGCGCGCTGCAGCCGGTCGGCTTCAGCAACACCAGCACCGGCGAAGGCTCCACCTCGATGCAGTTCCTCAACTCAGCCCAGGGCGATGCGGCTTATTTCACCACCCTGGCGCAGCAGTACGCGCTGAGCGACAACTTCCACCAGTCGGTCATGGGCGGCACCGGCGCCAACCACATCATGCTGGGTTACGGCAGCCCGATCTACTACGCCGACGGCAGCGGCAATCCCGCCACGCCGCCGATCGGTCAGATCGAGAATCCCAATCCGCAGGTCGGCACCAACAATTACTACACCAACGACGGCTACGGCAGCACCACCACCGGCCAGGGCGGTTCCTATGTGAACTGCGCCGACAACACCCAGCCCGGCGTGGCCGCGATCCTGAACTACCTCGGCTCGCTGTCGTACAAGGCCTTCAACGCCGGCGATTGCCAGGCCAACCAGTACTACCTGGTCAACAACTACAACCCGGGTTACCTGGGAACCGGTGAAGCGGCCCCGCTGGGCGCGACGCTGTACACCATCCCGCCGACCACGCAGAACAACATCGGCCTGCTGCTCACCAAGTTCGGTGTCAGCTGGAAGTACTACGGCGAAGGCTTCGACGGCGGTGCGGAAGACGGCGAAGGCGGCACCTTCTGCAACATCTGCGATCCGTTCCTGTATTCCACGCAGATCATGACCAACCCGGCCCTGCGCGGCAACAACCAGGACATCGGCGACCTCTATGCCGACCTGAACAACGGCACGCTGCCGGCGGTGTCGATCGTCAAGCCTGACGGTCTCCTCGACGGTCACCCGGCCTCGTCCAAGCTCGACCTGTTCGAAGGCTTCTGCCAGAAGATCATCACCGAGCTGCAGGCCAATCCGGCGCAGTGGGCCGACACCGCCGTGATGATCACCTTCGACGAAGGCGGCGGCTATTACGATTCCGGCTACATCCAGCCGATCGACTTCTTCGGCGACGGCACGCGCATCCCGATGATCGTGGTGTCGAAGTACTCGACCGGCGGCAACGTGGTGCACACCTACTACGATCATGTCTCCTTCGACAAGTTCGTCGAGTCCAACTGGAACCTGGGCGCCACCATCTCCAGCTTCAGCCGCGATAATCTGCCCAATCCGACCACCGGACCCAATGCCTATGTGCCCGGCAATCAGCCCGCGATTGGCGATCTGATGGACATGTTCACCTTCCCGTCCACCTGACCGTAAGCGGTATTCAAGCGGAAGGGCCGGCAGCCGCAAGGCTGCCGGCCTTTTCCCGTATCGGGCTCCCCATCATCAGTTCCAGCAGCAGGATTCCCCATGATTTTCAGCAGATTGTTCGCAGCGCGCGGCGTCGGCGCGCTTTTGCTTTTGTGCAGCGCCGCCGCCGGCGCGGATGCTTTCGGCGCCATGCCCGGCCTGTGGAGCACTACCTATCAGGTGGACGGCAAGCCGGCGCCGGCCGATGCACAGCCGCACTGGCATTGTGCCGATGAAGCCGCCGATCCCTGGCTGGAATACGCCCAGCTGCGCGTGCCGCAGGGCTATTCCTGCAAGCGCGTCTCCTTCAACCGCACCCTCACCGCGCTGAAATGGCGCCTGGAATGCAGCGGGCCGAGCAACTTCGTCAACGAAGGCTCGCTGGTCTTCGACACCCCCAAGCACTACACCGGCGAAGTCAGCATCAGCGGCAACCTGATGGACTACCCGGTCCAGACCACCATCAAGCTGGAAGGCAAGCGCAAGGCTGCCTGTACCAGCCCTTCCGACTGAGTCCCCGCTGTTCCCGATGCCGCGGCGCCGCTCCCCGCATAGCGCCGCGGGCGTCCATCCCGCCGCCCTGGCCATCGCCGGGCGGGCAGGGTAGCTGCTGCCTGCACACAGGCAGCGTAGCCACAGCCCCCGGTCCCGCATGTCAAAATAGGGGCTCCGAGCGCGGTTCCGGGCCGGGGCGGCGCTAGTCCGTATTGGGGATGAGGGTGGTTGAGGTGGCGGGCAAGATGTGAAACCGCGCACCGAGCAAAATCCCGTTTGCACAGACCAGGGCCGCGGCACGGGCGGTGCGGCCGCGCCGGCGCTGCACATGGACCTGTCATTCACCTCAAAGGATGCAAGCTAAAGACATGACCGAGCAGAAAGCCACCAACGTCACCTGGCACGACGGCGAAGTGACGCGTGCCGACCGCGGCAAGCTGCTGGGCCACGCGGGAGCGACGATCTGGTTCACCGGCCTGTCCGGCTCGGGCAAGAGCACCGTGGCGGTGGCCCTGGAGAAAGTCCTGCACGGCCAGGGCAAGCTGTCCTACCGCCTGGACGGCGACAACGTGCGCTTAGGGATCAACAAGAATCTGGGCTTTTCCGCCGAAGACCGCGCCGAAAACATCCGCCGCATCGGCGAAATCGCCAAACTGTTCGTCGACACCGGCGTCATCGTCCTGTCCAGCTTCGTCAGCCCCTACCGCGCCGACCGCGACCTGGTGCGCCAGCTGCACGAAGACGCCGGCATGGCCTTCATCGAAGTCTACGTCGAAGTGCCCCTGGCCGAAGCCGAAAAGCGCGACCCCAAGGGTCTGTACAAGAAAGCCCGTGCCGGCCTGATCAAAAACTTCACCGGCATCGACGACCCCTACGAAGCCCCGGAAAAACCCGAACTGGTGCTGCACACCGACCAAATGAGCCTCCAGGACGAAGTCCAGGCCCTGCTCAGCCTGCTCCGGCAGCGCGGCATCCTGCCAGCGTAGTGATGAGTGGTCAGTGATTAGTGGTTAGTAAGAGCGCAGCTCTCGACCGCCATCGATCACCCCACTAACCACTAACCACTCATCACTAGCCACTTGGTTTTCCCATGATCCAGCCCCACGGCAGCCCCTCACTCCAGCCCCTGTTCGTCTACGACACGGTCAAGCACCGGGCCCTGCTCAAAGAAGCCGAGAGCCTGCCCAGCCTGCTGCTCAACTCCGCCGCCGCCGCCAATGCGGTGATGCTCGGCGCCGGCTACTTCAACCCGCTGCCCGGCTACATGAACCTGGCCGACACCCTGTCGGTGGCCGAACACCTCAAAACCAGCACCGGCCTGTTCTGGCCGGTGCCCATCGTCAATCTGACCCAGGACAAGAGCATCAAGCCTGGCCGCATTGCTCTCAGAGACCCCAATGTCGAAGGCCACCCGGTCCTGGCTGTGATGGACGTCCAGGCGGTCGAATCCATCAGCCAGGAGCAGATCGAATTCGTCGCCAAGCACATCTTCGGCACCCTGGATCCCAAGCATCCCGGCGTCGCCACCTTCACCAGGCTGGGCGACACCCTGCTGTCCGGCCCCATCCAGGTGCTCAGCTTCAGCTACTTCCAGACCGATTTCCCGGACACCTTCCGCACCGCCGTGGAAATCCGCAACGAAATCCAGGAACGCGGCTGGAACAAGGTCGTCGCCTTCCAGACCCGCAACCCCATGCACCGCGCCCATGAAGAACTGTGCCGCATGGCCCATGACCGTCTCGGCGCCGACGGCATCGTCATCCACATGCTGCTGGGCAAGCTCAAGGAAGGGGATATCCCCGCCCCGGTGCGGGATGCCTGCATCCGCAAGATGGCCGAGCTGTACTTCCCCAAAAACACCGTGATGATCACCGGCTACGGCTTCGACATGCTCTACGCCGGACCCCGGGAAGCCGTGCTGCACGCCATCTTCCGCCAGAACATGGGCGCCAATTACTTCATCGTCGGCCGGGATCATGCCGGTGTGGGCGACTACTACGGCCCCTTCGACGCCCAGACCATCTTCGACACCCATGTACCGAAGGATGCGCTGAAGATCGAGATCTTCCGCGCCGACAACACGGCCTACAGCAAGAAGCTGGACCGGGTGGTGATGATGCGTGAGGCGCCCGACCATACTCCGGAGGACTTCATCAATCTGTCCGGCACCAAGGTCCGGCAGATGCTGGGCGCTGGGCTGGCGCCGCCGCCGGAGTTTTCACGACCGGAAGTGGCCAAGATCCTCATGGCTTACTATCAATCGATCGGCGGATAAATCCGCCGGGGCCAGGAAATCGACGCGAAGAAAGGAGTCCAGTCATGATCGATCAATTGGTCGGAATGTCGCTTGAAGCCGGTGAGGCTATCCTTGAGATCTACGCGCGCATGAAGCCCGAGGACGCCAAGATCAAGGGCGATGGATCGCCGGTCACGCAGGCGGATGCGGTGGCGGAGGAGATCATCCTGTCACAGCTGGCGAAGCTGGCGCCGGGCATTCCCGTGGTGGCCGAAGAAGCTGTCGCCGCCGGCAGCATTCCGGATACGCAGGGCCGCTCCTTTTTTCTGGTCGACCCCCTGGACGGCACCAAGGAATTCCTCACCCGCAACGGCGATTTCACCGTCAACATCGCCCTGATCGAGGATGGTGTGCCGGTGCTGGGAGTGGTCTATGCGCCGGCCCTGGGCGAGATTTATGCAGGCGGCCGGGGCGAAAGAGCGCGTCGTGCCGAAGTCAAGGACGGCAAGCGTGGTCCCTGGAAAAACATCCAGGTGGGGCCGGCTCCAGAAAAGGCGCCCAGAGTGATCGCCAGCCGCTCGCATCTGAGCGAAGAAACGAAGGCATTCATCGACAAGTTTCCAGGCGCCGAATTCGTTTCCGCCGGTTCCTCGCTCAAGTTTTGTCGCGTTGCCACCGGCGACGCCGACGTGTATCCGCGCCTGGCGCGGACCATGGAGTGGGACATCGCCGCCGGCGATGCCGTGCTGCGCGCGGCGGGGGGCAGCGTCACCGATCTGGACGGCGTGCCCATGCGCTATGGCAAGCGCAACCAGGCCAGCGACACTGACTTCGCCAATGGCTGGTTTGTGGCCAGTGGAGGGTTCAACTGGAAGGTCGCAGGAACAGTGGGTCGTAAATTCCCTGCTTGACCATTTGATCCAGTAGATGCTGAATCTGCCCTCTCGGGCCATAGCGCTTCAGAAAGATGTCGCACATCGCCGAATACTCCGGCGTCACCAAAGAAATGAGAATCCGCGCCAGCCAGGGCCTGGCGTAGTACGCGTCGACCAGCTTCTCGATCAGGTAACGGGTACGGATGCCGACCATGAAGCATTGGACGCCATTCCTGCCAACGTGGCTGATCTGCGTGGCAGGATCGATGTTTACAAGGCCGATGAAGTAGCGGTCCTGCGGCGGGGACTGCTCGATGAGCGAGGTGGCAGGCAGCGTCTGCTGCTCAAGCTGCTGGGCGGCGCGAGGCTTGAAGTTGCCAGGGCTTACGATGGGGCAACGCAAAGAACGGATTGAACGCCGTTTACGTTTGCGGGACAGTCCCTGCCGGCGTCCCGCATTCACCGCCGCGGAATCCCGGCGGAGATGGGTTGCCAACGCGATATTTCCCAGCACTATTGCCGTCAGGCCAAGGGACGGCTGCTTCAGTTCCTTGGTGCCGGTCAGGTGCAGCGCCTTGGCGATTGCAGAAGGAGGCGTCGATTCCAGGCAAGAACAATCACGGGAAAGCAATGTCATAGGTATAACCTATGAACGAGTTGGTAAAAGAATAATTTTCTAAGTGCACGTGCAAAGGCTATGGTTGGCTGAATTATCCCCAACACCTAACAAGCGGAGGAAACATGTCAGACGAATCCAAGTGCCCGGTCGCCGGCGGCCGCAAGCACTCGCTGGCCGGAGCCCAGACCAATGCGGGCTGGTGGCCGAACCAGCTCAATCTGAAAATCCTGCATCAGAATTCCGCGCTGTCCGATCCGATGGACCCGGCGTTCGACTATGCCGAGGAGTTCAAGAGCCTCGACCTCGACGCCGTGATCAAGGATCTGCACAAGGTCATGACCGATTCCCAGGACTGGTGGCCGGCCGACTACGGCCACTATGGCCCGTTCTTCATCCGCATGGCCTGGCACAGCGCCGGCACCTACCGTGTCGGTGACGGCCGCGGCGGCGCCGGCTACGGCACCCAGCGCTTCTCGCCGCTCAACAGCTGGCCGGACAACGTCAGCCTGGACAAGGCGCGCCGCCTGCTCTGGCCGATCAAGCAGAAGTACGGCCGCAAGATCTCCTGGGCCGATCTGATGATCCTCACCGGCAACGTCGCCCTCGAGTCGATGGGCTTCAAGACCTTCGGCTTCGCCGGCGGGCGCCAGGACCGTTGGGAACCGCAGGACGACATCTACTGGGGCCCCGAGGGCAAGTGGCTGGGCGACGAGCGCTACAGCGGCGATCGCAAGCTGGAGAGCCCGCTCGGCGCCGTGCAAATGGGCCTGATCTACGTCAATCCTGAAGGCCCCAACGGCAATCCGGATCCGCTCGCCTCGGCCCGCGACATCCGCGACACCTTCGGCCGCATGGCGATGAACGACGAGGAAACCGTGGCGCTCATCGCCGGCGGCCACACCTTCGGCAAGTGCCACGGCGCCGCCGATCCCGGCAAGTACGTCGGCCCCGAGCCCGAGGGCGCCAGCGTCGAGGAGCAGGGCTTCGGCTGGAAGAATACCTTCGGCAGCGGCAAGGGCGAGCACACCATCTCCAGCGGCCTGGAAGGCGCCTGGAGCACCACGCCGGTGAAATGGAGCAACGGCTACTTCGACGCCCTGTTCGGCTACGAGTGGGAACTGACCAAGAGCCCGGCCGGTGCGCACCAGTGGACCGCGAAGAGCGGCGCCGGAGCCGGCAGCATTCCGGACGCCCACAATCCGTCCAAACGCCAGGCCCCGTTCATGCTCACCTCGGACCTGGCCCTGCGCATGGACCCGATTTACGCGCCGATCTCGAAGCGCTTCCATGAGAATCCGCAGGCCCTCGCCGATGCGTTTGCCCGGGCCTGGTACAAGCTCACGCATCGCGACATGGGCCCGCTCGCGCGCTACCTCGGCCCGCTGGTGCCGAAGGAAGAATTGCTGTGGCAGGACCCGCTGCCCGCGGTGGCCCACCCGCTGGTCGGCGAGCAGGACATCGCCGCACTGAAGGCGAAGATCCTCGCTTCCGGGCTGACGGCCGCGCAGCTCGTCACCACCGCCTGGGCCTCGGCCTCGACCTTCCGCGGCTCCGACAAGCGCGGCGGCGCCAATGGTGCGCGCATCCGTCTTGCGCCGCAGAAGGATTGGGAGGTGAACCAGCCGGCCGAACTGGCGACGGTTCTGCACCAGCTCGAAACGATCCAGCAGGAGTTCAACGCCGGCGGCAAGAAAGTCTCGCTGGCCGACCTGATCGTCCTGGGCGGCTCCGCGGCGGTTGAGGAGGCGGCGAAGAAGGCGGGATACGTCGTCAAGGTTCCGTTCTCGCCGGGACGCGCGGATGCTTCACAGGCACAGACCGATGTCGACTCGTTCGCCTTTCTCGAGCCGGTCGCGGACGGCTTCCGCAACTACCTGCGCGCGGGGCAAAAGAGCTCGGCCGAAGAATTGCTGGTGGATCGGGCGCAGCTGTTGACCCTGACCGCTCCGGAGCTGACCGTACTGGTCGGCGGCCTGCGCGTGCTCGGCGCCAACTTCAAGGGCACCAGGCACGGCGTCTTTACCCAGCGGCCCGGCACACTGAGCAACGACTTCTTCGTCAACCTGCTCGACATGAGGACGCAGTGGCAGCCTGCCGCGACGGAAGGCATCTACGAGGGCAAGGATCGTGCGACGGGCGCGGTGAAGTGGACCGGTACGCGCGTCGATCTGGTGTTCGGCTCCAACTCGCAGCTGCGCGCCGTCGCCGAGGCCTATGCCTGTGACGACGCCAGGGAGAAGTTCGTGAAGGACTTCGTGGCGGTGTGGACCAAGGTGATGAACCTCGATCGCTTCGATCTCGCCTGAGCATGGGTGAACCCGGTCGGGCTTGAGAGATTCATGCCGGCTGTTTGAAGATCCTTCGACACGAAGGTCTCGTTGATCGCCCCCTTGGCGCCGCTCGCGCCAAGGGGGTCTGAACCGGGTTTGCGTTCAAGTGGGTGCAGACCTGAGGGGTCAATTCCTGAGGTTGTACAGGGCGGTGTTGCCGCCGTTGTTGTCGAGCAGCGACAGCATCAGGGTGGAGCCGTTGCCCCTGCCGCTGGGTGCGTCGTATGCGGCGATCTGAAACACATTGGCATTGGCGGTGGGCAGCGCGATGCCCGTCGGGCCGCTGTCGAACAGCACGGTGCCGCCGGCGTCAGTGACGCAGATTTCATAGGTGCCGCCGGCTAGCGCGAAGGAAGTCGGCGAAGCCTTGAATGTTGCCGAACCGTTGGCGGCGGCTCCGACGACGGCGGTGGAGCAGGCGCCGGGTTTAACCAAGTAGAAATTAAGCGACGACGCACTTGAGGCGGCGAGCAGCGCGGCATGCACGGGCTGCACCACTGCTTGGCCGTTGGTCGGCGCACTAAGCGACTCCTCCACGGGGAAGCCGCCTTGCGTGCCATTACCTGTTGACCCGTAGGCAAAGACGGTAGTGACGTTGTTATGGTCGATACTGACTCCGTCCACCGTGAAAGTGACGCTATTGCTGTCCAGCTGGGCTTTGTAGCTGCCGATCGGGGCATCGGTGATGCCGCTGGCGGTGCCGCTCTCGATGCCGCTGAACGTGGCGATGTTGCTGATGCTCATGTCCAGGCCGTTGGAATCGGTGATGCCGTTGCCGACGCGCACCGCGCCGGTGAAGGGCGGGGTGCTGTTTTCGCCGCTGCAAGCGCTCAATCCAAGCAGCGCCGCCCCGACAAGGACAGGGATTCGAGGGTATTTCATGGGGGTTTTCTCCGTGATCTGATGTTTGCCGATGCGGCGTCTCTTGCGCCGGACTGTCCCGGTCTGCCGCAAGAGCGGGACGCTCGACCGCTGCATGCCGCGTCAGCGCTCGATGAAGCTGAACACCGTGTTCGAAAGGCCGTCGAGGAAATCCTTGACGCAATTGACCCGCGCCGCTTCCGCATCGGGAAGCTCGATCTTAAGCAAGGCCTCCATCGACAGCACGAGTTCCAGCGTGCGCCATACATCCAGGCCGAGGTCTTCGGCGAATCGGGTGTACGGCGTTACGAATGGCACCGGCAGGCCCAGGGTCGCGGCGACATGCCGCTGCAAGGTCCCTTGCAGTTCTGCAACGCTGCGCACCTGATCCAGCCGGCAACTGCAATCGCCTGTGTTCTCCGGATGCTCGGGTTCGTTGTTGTTCACGTAGTGGTCCGTCTTCAGTTCTTTGGCCATGGCTATTCAGTCCCGTCCGGGGTTATTGAAGCTGCGCAAGCAGCGCGTCAGCGCCCTTTTCGACGCCGGTCTTCGCCGCGCCCAGCGATCCGAAGCTGGCCGCGATATTCATCGGGCTCGGGTATTGCTTGGTCACATAGGCATCGAGCAGGCGGTTGCTCGCATCGTCGTAGATTTCCACGGTGTAGAAGACCGAGCCGCTGAAGGCGCCTTCCCGGCCGCGGAAGGTCTGCACGACGTTGTAGACATTGCCCGTCAGGTCAAAGTGTGTGAACGGGCCCAGGACCGGCGTGGTGGTCGTCGCGCCCGTAAGAGTCAACTTCAGGCGCAGCGTGCTCGGGCCTGAATCGTTCGCGAGTTCGAAGCGAGACCGCAGTTTTTCCGAGAACTCCGCCTGCATATAGCTTGCGAGGTTCGCTCTGTCGCCCTCGCTCATATCGCCGAACTGGTTGTCGGCACCCCGGTAAACCATGACCGGGTCGATGACCAGCCTTCTGTAATTCCGCCAATCCGCCTCGGCCGAATAGCGGTACGGCACGCGGCCGGACTCGTCCTGCGGATTGGGCTTCAGGCTGGATGAGGAGGCAACCCCCGAATAGGCGATGGGCTGCACGCTTGCGCAATTTGCCAGGCTGGCGCAAGCCAGGGCAAGCAAGGGATGCCACAGGTTTTTCTGCAGATGCATTTGAGTCTCCGGTTCAGATTCCGCGCCCGTCATCCGGGGATCGGAATCGGGCGCGGCAATGCTTGTGTGGCCTTAGCCTAGCAGCGCGTAATCCAAATGTAAACCGTCCAGACGGTTTGTTTATAATCAGGTACGCTGACAAATGCCCTGGATGTTCGTGCGCCATTGCTGCGACATCCGGGTGGGCTGCGTGGGGCGGCCGCTTCGTGCCCTATTTATAATGGCGCTGCTTTTTCAGAGAAATCATGGACAATTCCACTCGTTCCGAACGTTCCCGCAAGGCGGCTATCCAGGCTGCGCTCGCGATCATCGCCCGCGATGGTCCGGGGCAACTCACCTTCGACGCCATTGCGCGCGAAAGCGGCATCAGCAAGGGTGGGCTGATGCATCAGTTTCCAAGCAAGGGCGCCTTGATGAAGGGCTTGCTGGAGCATCAGGTTGAGTATTTCGGGAAGTTTTCCAGCGACTATCTGGCCGCGGCCGGGGCTTCCAAAGCCGAGCCCAGCCTGGCAGCGCAGATTGCGACATTGCGCGAGACCGTCACCGATTCCCAATCCGTCGCCTTTGCCATCCTGGCGGCCCTGGTTGAAGACCCCGCTCTTCTTGCCGTGCCCCGGGAGCTTGATGCAAAAGGAATCCAGGTCATCAAGGCTGAGGCAACCGATCCGGATCTATCGCTGCTGCGCTGGGCCGCGGCCAGAGGGCTTGCACTGTCGGCGCTCTTCGGCCTCAGCCCGTTTTCCGACAAGGAGCGCGAACGCCTGTTCGATCGTCTGCTTGACGATCGCCAATGGGCTGCTTCTTCCAAGGCGGCAAAAAAAACGCGGCCGGCAAGTAAATCCGGGCCTGGCGCTCAACGTCGTTGAGTCCGCTGCGTCCGGCCGGGCAGGTTCCCGCGTCTGCCGGCTCAGCGCTTTTGATTCGGCTCCACCAGTTCGTTGAGCCGCGACAGGAATAGTTTGAGGATCGGCGAGGTGTTCGCCTTGCTGTAGCCCACCGCGACATCGATCGTCGGCGCTTCGCCCTCCAGCGGACGGCTGACCACCGACCAGGGCAGCAGGTTCTTCGCATAGGCCGGCATCAGCGACAGGCCACGGGTGGACGCGACCAGGGACAGGGCCATCGTGATGTTGTCCACACCGTGATCGAGCTTGATGTCGAGGCCCGAGCGGCGCCAATAGTCCTCGGTGACGGCGCGCAATACCGTGGCCTTGTTCGAGCCGCCGATGAAGATCTCGCCGACGAAGTCACGCGGATGGATGGTTTCGCGGGCGATGAGGCGATGGTCGCTCGGCATCAGGACGATCAGCGGCTCCTGATCCACCACTTCGTAGCCCAGGTCGAAAGTCGGCTCGACGCGCATGAAGGCCAGGTCGAGCCGGCCGCGGATGAGCGCCTCGGCGAGGTCCGGCGAATAGTCGCTGGAGACGGTGATCTGGATGTTCTTCAACTCGTCGCGCAGCACGTGCATCGCCCGCGGCAGCCAATTCATCTCGTGCCCGATCTGGAAGCCGATGGCGAACGTCTTCTTTGCCGGTTGCGCCGCCCTGCGCGCCGCTTCCACCGCGGCATCGACCTGCGCCAGCGCCAGGCGGGCATGATCCAGAAAGGCCTTGCCCGCGGCGGTCAGCTCGACGCCATGGACGCTGCGCGTCAGCAATTCGGCCCCGACCTGATATTCCAGGTCGCGAATCTGCCGGCTCAGCGAAGGCTGTGAGGTGTGCAGGCGGCGCTCGGCGGCGATGGTCAGGCTGCCTTCCTCGACCACGGCGACGAAATAGCGCAGGTGCCTCAGCTCCATCGTCGTTCCATGCCTGTGAAGTATGGCCCTCAGCTTACAAAGTCTTATTCAAGACCACCACCCAGGCCTACAGTGGCCGTCATGGAAGCAGGGTAGTCGATAGACAAGCCACTGTTTAAAAAGAAGTTATGTGAATCATTTGAATAGGAGCACCGAAATGAACAAGCCAGTCGTTTTAATCACAGGCGCCCTTACAGGCATAGGCCGCGCAGCTGCCCTGGCTTTTGCCAAGGACGGCGCGCGCCTCGTTGTTTCCGGTCGTCGCGAGGCTGAGGGCAAGGCGCTGGAGGCCGAGCTGCGTGGCCTGGGCGCCGAAGCTGCTTTCATTCAGGCCGATGTCCGCCACGACGATGAAGTGCGCAATCTGGTCGACCAGGCCGTGGCCCGCTTCGGCCGTCTGGACGCCGCCGTCAACAATGCCGGCACCGAGGGCCAGCCCGGCCCGGCCACCGAACAGACCGCCGAGACCTACGCCGCCGTCTTCGACACCAATGTGCTGGGCACGATTCTCAGCATGAAGTACGAGCTGCGCGTGATGCAGGCCCAGGGCTCCGGCAGCATCGTCAACATCTCCTCGGCCTTTGGCCACGAGGGCGCGCCCGGCGCATCGGTCTATGTGGCCAGCAAGCACGCGGTGGAAGGCTTGACCCGCTCCGCCGCGCTCGAAACCGGGATGCTCAACCGCTTCACCGGCAACGCGGAGAACAAGGCGGCACTGGCGGCGCAGGCCCCGATGGCGCGCATCGGCGAGCCGGACGAGATTGCCCAGGCCATCGTCTTCGCCGCCTCCGGCAAGTCGTCCTACATGACCGGCCACATCCTCGCCGTCGACGGCGGCAGGGCGGCTACCTGAGTGTGGGCCGGCACCTGCTTTTGAACAAATCCCAAATCCAAATCTGCTTTCAGGAGATCATGCAATGAGCAACTTAACCAACAAAGTGGCACTCGTAACCGGCGGTTCGAGAGGCATAGGCGCGGCGATCGCAAAGCGCCTGGCCGCGGACGGAGCAAGTGTGGCGTTGACCTACGCCAAGGACGCGAACGCGGCCTCCGCGGTGGTCAAGGCGATTGAGCTCGGCGGCGGCAAGGCCGTCGCGATCCAGGCGGATGCCGCCGATGTCGTTGCGGTCAAAAACGCAGTCGAAAAGGCCGTTGCGACCTTCGGCCGGCTGGATGTGCTGGTGAACAATGCCGGCACCGCCATTCCGAAACCGTTCGAGGAAGCCACGCTGGAAGAGATGGACCGCGTGATCGACATCAATATCCGCGGTGTATTCGCCACCACCCAGGCTGCGCTGAAGCACCTGAATGACGGCGGCCGCATCATCATGATCGGCTCGGCGGTGGGCGAGCGCGCCATCGCGCCCGGCCTGGTGCCCTATGCGGCTACGAAGGCGGCTGTCAGGATGTTTACCCAGGCGCTGTCCAGGGAGGTCGGCAGTCGCGGCATCACGGTCAACAACGTCCAGCCGGGCCCGATCGACACGGATCTGAATCCCGCCTCGGGGGATTGGGCGGTGCCGCAGAAGGCCGCCACGGCGCTCGATCGTTACGGGCGTGCGGAGGAAATCGCCGCGATGGTGGCGTTTGTCGCCGGCCCGGAGTCTTCGTACATCACCGGTGCGAACCTCACCGTCGATGGCGGCATGAATGCCTGAAGCCCAGGCACGCGGCCGCTTTTGCCGCGTGCCGATTCACTGACCTGACAGGAGTTGACCATGACGATTCACACGCACCAAACCGCACCCACCCAGTTCGTCGAAGCCAAGGGCATCCGCTTCGCCTACCGCCGCTTCGGCAAGGCCGGCGGCGTGCCGCTGGTATTGTTCATGCACTTCACCGGCACCATGGACCACTGGGACCCGGCGGTGACCGACGGCCTGGCCCGGGATCGCGAAGTGATCCTGTTCGACAACGCCGGCATTTCCAGCAGCAGCGGCGAGGTGCCCACCACCATCGAGGGCATGGCCGCCGATGCCGCCGCCTTCATCAAGGCCCTGGGCTTGAAGCAGGTCGATCTGCTCGGCTTCTCCATCGGCGGCCTGGTGACGCAGGCGCTGACCCTGGCCGAGCCGCAGCTGGTGCGGCGCCTGGTGCTGGTCGGCACCGGCCCGCGCAGCGGCGAGGGCATGGCTACGCTCACTCCGGAGGCGCAAGCGATTTTCGGCCGCTCCTATGCCCATGCGGATGAGCTGTGGCAGCACGTGCATTTCGACGCCACCGCAAGCAGCCAGGTGGCGGGCGCCGCGTTCCTCAAGCGCTTCCGCCTGCGCCGCGACAACCGCGACCCGGAAGTGAACGAGAAGGTGGCGCCGGCGCAGATCGAGGCGCTGTCCAAATGGGGCGCGCCGCGCGAGAAGCCGTATGCGTACTTGAATGCGATCCGTCAGCCCACACTGGTGATCAATGGCGACAACGACGTGATCATCTACACCATCAACTCCTACATCCTGCAGCAGAACATTCCCGACGCGCAGCTGATCCTCTACCCGGACGCCAGCCACGGCTCGCTCTACCAGTACCCGGAACGTTTCGCCCGGCACGTTTCGATGTTCCTCTCCGAATCAGTTGCGTAAGCGCGATCCGGCCCCCACTCGACAATCAGGAGATTTGATCATGAGCAATCTTTCAGGAAAAACCGCCCTCGTCACCGGCGCTTCCCGCGGCATCGGCCGCGCCAGCGCCCTGGCCCTGGCCAAGGCCGGCGCGCAAGTGCTGGTCCACTACAGCAGCAGCGAGCCGGAAGCCGACGCCGTCGTCGCCGAGATCCGCAAGGCCGGGGGCAAGGCCGACAAGGTCGGTGCCGACCTGCGCCAGGCCGAGGGGCCGCACGCCCTGGCCAGGCAGGTCCGCGCCATCATCGGCGGCCGGCTCGACATCCTGGTGGCCAACGCCGGCATCTCCAAGGCGGCCAGCATCGAGGACACCAAGGTCGAGGATTTCGACAACCTGTTTGCGGTCAATGTCCGCGCGCCGTTCTTCCTGGTGCAGCAGCTGCTGCCGGCGCTGTGCAAGGGCAGCAACATCATCTTCACTTCCTCGCTCGCCGCCCGCGCCTCGGTCGGCACCTTGTCGGCCTATGCCGCCACCAAGGGCGCGGTCGACACACTGGTCAAGCATTTCGCCGCGGCCCTGGGCCCACGCGGCATCCGCGTCAATGCCGTCGCCCCCGGCGTGGTGGAAACCGATATGTCCAACTTCACCAAGACCGAAGCCGGGCGCGACGTCGCGCTGGGCATGCAGGCCTTGAAGCGCCTGGCCCAGCCGGACGACATCGGCGCGGTGGTGGCCTTTCTCGCTTCCGACGAAGCGCGCTGGATCACCGGCGACATCGTCAATGTCGACGGCGGCTCCAAGCTCTGAGTGCTGGAACCGTCCGTCTCCGCGGAGCATGCTGCGTTATCTTGAGCTGCGACGCGTTCAGCCGTCGACGCCGATTTCGATGGCGTCGACCCGATCCGGATAAAACGCCAGGTACTCGCGGATGTCCGACATGGCGGCATACGGCACCTCATAGGTCCACACCGCGTTGACCGAGCGCTCCCCGCCGGCCGGGATGCTGTAGTAGGCGCAATCACCCTTGTAGGGGCAATAGGTCTGGTGCGCAGTCCGCTGCAGCTGCGTCATGTCGACGTCCTTGCGCGGGATGTACTGCACCGGTGGATAGGCCGCTTCCTGCAAGGTCAGGGCCTCGCGGGTATCGGCCAGGCGCTTGCCGCCGAGGGTCACCGTGACGCGGCCCCTGGTCGGCGTGATGGTGATCGGATGATCCGGTCCCGGAATCTTGACGGGCTTGCTGTTCATGATCTTTGCTCCTGAGAATTGGTTTTCATATTGCGTGGCTTCACCGCTCACAGCTCGCCGGTGATGAACTGGGCGCGGCCGCCGCCGAAGCTCCAGTCGGCATCCGCATTGGTGGCGATGGAGACAATCACATCGCTGGAGTCGATGCCGCAGTTGCTCTTCAGTTCCGCACAGAGCCCTTCGTAGAAGGCCAGCTTCATCCGCTCGTCGCGTGGCCGGCTGATCACCGTGACGATGAGCAGGTTTGCGCTGCGTTCAATCCCCAGCCCGGTATCCTCGGCGATCACATGGGCAGCGTCGTGCTCCTGATAGATCTGGTAGCGATCGCGCCGCGGTACCTTGAAGGCCGCGAGCATCGCGCGGTGCGCGGCATCGAGAACATCGCGGATCTCATCCTTGCTGCGGCCCTTGATCGCATCGATTCGAATCAGCGGCATCTGGGGTTCTCCTGAATAAACCTAAGGAAGCGCCGCATCCAGCAGCAACTCCGCCATGGCGCGCGCCGCCAATGCGGCGCTGCTGCTTGCGTCAACGTGGGCCGACACCGATGCGCCGTCGTAGAGCAGCCTGAGCTGTTGCGCCACCCGATCCGGATCGGCGGCGCCTGCCTGCCTGGCAAGGTCCGCAAACAGGGCGAGGTTCCAGGCGCGCGACTCGTCGCATGCGGCCTTGACGCTGCTGCCGGGCCGAGCTTCCGCGCTGGCCCTGGCAAACGCGCAGCCGCGGAAATCCGGCTTCGCCGCGGCTTCCGCCATCGCGTCGAAAACCGCGAGGATTTTTTCCCTGGGGCTGGCATACCGGGCCAGCCGCTCACGCAGCCGGACCTGCCGTGCCTCATGCCGCTGCTGCAGGTAGGAGCGGATCAGCTCCTCCTTGCTGCCGAAGCAATCGTAGAGGGAGGCCTTGGCCACCCCGGCGCGCTCGATGATGCGGTCGATGCCGACGAGATTGACGCCTTCCTCATAGAACAGTTCGTCGGCGGCCGCGAGCAAGCGCTCCCGGGCCGGGCGGCGATCCTCAGACGAAGATTTCATAACCATAGCCTTGACTCTAACAGACAGGTCTGTATGATGCACGAATCAGACAGACCTGTCTACTCACTCGACGCGGGATAAGCCATTGCCATGACGCAACTCTCCAGCTATTCCAAGACCGCAGAAGCTATTGATCGAAATGGCTATTTGTCGCGTAACGCCGCTTTCTACCTGCTTGCTTCGATCACCGTTTCGTTTCTCGCCGGCTCCAGCGCGCCGACGCCGCTGTATGCCCTGTACCAGGCGCAGTGGGGTTTTTCCCCCATCACGGTGACGGTCATATTCGGCATCTATGCCCTTGCCGTGCTGCTGGCGCTGCTCTTCGCCGGCCGGCTGTCCGACCATCTTGGCCGGCGGCCCGTGCTGATTGCCGCGACCGCGACGCAGGCGGCGACGATGGTGTTGTTCGCCACCGCGAGCGGGGTAGGGGATCTGGTGCTGGCGCGCATCATCCAGGGCCTGGCCACGGGTGCCGCCGTCGGTGCCATCGGCGCCGGCATGATCGACCTGAATAAGGAGCGCGGCGCCACCGCCAATGCCGTGGCCCCGGCCTTCGGTACGGCCACCGGCGGCATGCTCGCCGGCCTGCTGGTGCAGTACCTGCCGGCGCCGACCCATCTGGTCTATGCCGTGCTCGGCGTCACTTTCGTACTGCAGGGTATCGGCGTGGCCCTGATGGCGGAAACCATCGCGCCAGTGCCGGGCGCGCTGGCCTCGCTCAAGCCGCAGTTCAAGTTGCCCGCCGCGGCGCGCGGTCCGCTGCTGCTGGCCCTGCCGGTGCTGGTGGCGTCCTGGGCGCTGGCCGGTTTCTACGGTTCGCTGGGGCCGATGCTGTTGCGGGGCATGCTCGGCGCCGGCTCGGCGCTCCTTGGCGGTCTGTCGCTGTTCGTCCTGGCCGCCAGCGGTGGTCTGGCGGTGCTGGTGCTGCAACACCGCGAACCGCGAGCGATGATGACCTTCGGTGCATCCATGCTGGCCCTGGGTGTCGGCATTGCCGTCTCGGCGCTGCCGCATCACTCCATCGGGGTGTTCTTCGTCGGCACGTCCATCGCCGGCATGGGCTTCGGCACGGGCTTCCAGGGCGCCGTGCGCAGCATCGTGCCGTTCGCCGCGCCGCATGAGCGGGCCGGCGTGCTCTCCATCGTCTTCATCGTTTCCTACCTGTCCATGGGCTTGCCGGCAATCGGCGCCGGTGTGCTGGTGGCCCGGCACGGCAACATCATCGGCACCGCCGAGGAATTCGGCGCGGTGGTGATGGCGCTGGCGCTGGCCGCGGTTCTGGCTGCCGCCCTGCGGTTGGTGACGCGCCGCGGCGGATAGGCTGGCGGACGCCGCCTAAAAGCGGCTCATCGCCTCTCCCTCCGGGAGAGGCCGCGCCGCCAGGCGCGGGTGAGGGACGCGCTTTCCGGCTGCGGCACCATGGTCGGAAAGTGCGTCCCTCACCCCCGCCCCTCTCCCGGAGGGAGAGGGGGTAACTTGTATGCACCCGCCATAAATACAAAGGCCCCGCGGAGCGGGGCCTTTGCGGTGCAGCGGAGGCTGTGCTTACTCGACCACGAACGAGCGCAGGTGATTGGCGCGGCTCGGGTGGCGCAGCTTGCGCAGCGCCTTGGCCTCGATCTGGCGGATGCGCTCGCGCGTCACGTCGAACTGCTTGCCGACCTCTTCCAGCGTGTGGTCGGTGTTCATGT
>Ga0302315_10001176_pt1 | contig 27360 bp, 21 predicted proteins | sample III_Palsa_N3_1_FD_200532 | JGI IMG/M metagenome (GOLD analysis project Ga0302315, IMG submission 200532) | Peat permafrost microbial communities from Stordalen Mire near Abisko, Sweden - III_Palsa_N3_1 | ecosystem: Environmental > Terrestrial > Soil > Palsa > Peat permafrost | place: Sweden...
TACAGCATGAACTTTCTCTTCAAATCAGGTGGTCAATTTCAACCGGCACAGGGTGGTCAGTTTGGATCGGCACGAGGTGGTCAGCTTAAACCGGCAGGCGGTGGTCAATATGACCGGCACTTCCAATTTCATCCAAGATTTTAATTTATGGTCAGAAATCAGTATTATTCGCTTTCAAGATTTACCAGAAAACAATAACAATCTTGAAGTCAACGGGTTTTATTACAAAAAAAGAATACAAATAAGAGTTAACAAACCTGAAATAATAACTAAATTTGCGCACTATAGAAACCTATATTGCGTTTAGTTACTACGGATGGAGGGTTTTAAAATGGAAAATATGGCAAATTGGAATAAATTAAATACTGAGTTTGAGAACCTTATAAATAGCCTTACAGATGCAGATTGGGACAAATGGGAATCTGAAAGGGAACAAAAAAGGGTTCAAAGAAAAATGGAAATGCTCGAAAGAGCAAAGGTTCACGAGGCTAAAATAGCTAAAGAAACACCTTACCTTGATTTAGCTAAACTCTTAGTATATACATTTCATACAGGGATTGATAAACTTTATAGTTACTCACCTCCTCTCAATACTAAAAATAATGGAACAAAAAATAACCCCGACATATACATCGGGGTTTCTTTTTTTAGTAAACTTGCGATATGATTGAAGCAGCAAAAGCCGCATTTGGATTTGAAAATTTCACAATTCCTAGTTTCTATTATGAATTAGCGAATTCATTAGCAGAGGAATCACTCAACTTAAAATTTGATGCTTCTGGTTTGTATAATGTACAATCAGGAAGATTTCAAGTAACATTGGACTTTGTAGGATATGAGGGGGAGAATGTTGAAAAACCTGTTGTTAAAATTAAATTTATAGGCACTTTTAAATTTGGAGACAATCTTCCTTTTGAAGAGATACCAGATTTCTTTTATAAAAACTCTATTGCTATTTTATTCCCATATCTACGTTCCTTTATTAGTACCTTAACATTGCAAGCGCATACAAAGCTTATTATTTTGGACTTAATGAATCTGTCAGCATTATCAGAACCATTAAAGAAAAACACAGTAGTAAATTAGTAAAAATATAAACCACTGATTTATAATATATTGCATTGCGACTGTGTAATATTCTCCTCAGAAGCGCACTTTTCCTTATTTAAAGTCCAATTCAATCTCAAAATAGTACCTTAAATCAGTGTAAAGTACTATATCATTGCCCTAATAATTGTGGTGTTAGTTAAACCCGCGCCTTGCATCGATTTTGATAAAACAACTTTGTGAATTTTTTTATACCACTTTGCATGTTCAATGTCGTGCTTACTCGCATTTGGCTTATCTCCTGCGGTGGGCCAGTAACCTTCCATCATCTGGTAAGTTGCTCGTCCATATAATGCCGCGTCGCCCTGGCTTATTCGCTTGCCTACGTAATCAAAAATTTCTTCGTCAACTTTAATCCAGTTCATTTCTCCATTTGGCCCTGCTACAAAACCGTCAAGCGATATATGCATAAATGAAATTACTTTTCTCATAAGATTCTATTTTTTATTTCTTTCTGGATTGTTACTATCTTTTGTAATGACCGCTAACGTTTGTGTAAACGAACTAACTGTCCAATTTAAGAATTTATTAATTTAAATTATTCAATAACCTGATAATTTTTACATGCATTTAACAGTAATATTGCTATTGTTTAAATATTTTAAAAAGTATTATTAGTTAAAAACACTATTAATTAAAAACTTTTTTTGCCCAAGTTAAAAAAATAAAAGCCCTGTAACTATTAACCACAAAGTAGCGGTTTTGTGCTATATTTATTTGCTCATTAACTATTATTACCTCCGTGCCAACTGGCACATCAAAAATCTTTAAAAACGGGATAAATAATACATGCCTCGCCAAAAAAGCAGAGAGATTATCAGAGAATATCAGGAAAATTAACAGGGAAATAACAGAGAGAAAATTTTACGCATGTAATATTTCTGTTACTATTTCACTTTTATAAGTAGCACAAATTCCCGGTTTACAATTCCCCGGCGCTTAATTTTAAGGTTGTCTGGTAGAAACAACAGGCGATAAATGCCAATTGGCACAGCGGTATTTTATAGGTATGCAGAAAACTGGAATTAACGTAGATTAGCGGCGTTTCCGCTTTGTGGAGGCTACAAATCAATGATTTGTGGTTAAGCCAGGCATGTCGCTTTAAGAGCTGACTTTCAGTCTATTTATGGTATTATAATGGTATCAGGCAACATTAAAAGCTGTTCCAAAAAACTCTTAGTATGTAATTTACGTAAATCCACAATAAGGGTATATTTACAAAATAGAAATTAAAATATGCCTTTTAACAATCTTGTACTTGTCTTTCTCTTAGAGTATTAGTTAATTAGCTTTAAGTTTAGTTACGAATAAGCAACATAAGTTACCCCCATGCGACTACATCATAAAGAGGCATACTCTGAAGAACAACTCGAAAAAATGCTGGAGCATGCCTACGTTATCCGCGTAAATAACATTAAGGAAAGTTTTAAAGATTTAGAGAATGTACTTGAGATATCCCAGTCGTTGCAACTTGAACATATTGAGGCAAAAACGCATAGTTACCTGGGCTTGCTTTTTATGATTACGGGCAACCACGAGCAGGCAATAAACCACTCCAATAAAGCGCTGGCTTATTTTCAGAAAGTGAATAACCCTAAAGCTATTGCCGATGCTAAATATAACATTTCTAGCGCTTTATATAAAACAGATAATTTTCACGATGGATTAAAGGGTTTGCTGGAATGCCAGCAGATTTACAGAAGTATTGGCGACACCAAAAGCGAGGCCAAAGCGCTAAAATCAATAGCTACTATTTACGAATACTGGGGCGATTTTAAAAAGGCCTTCGTTATTTACCAGCAATGCATTGAGCTATCGCAGGAGAATGGCGATTTGGCAATGCTCTCCAACGCCTACAACCCGCTGTCGGGCTTGTATATTAGAAAGGGAGATATAGAAAAAGCCTACGACATTTCGCAGCGAAGCATAAAGATTAAAAAGAAGATTAACGATGAGCGGGGGCTTGCGTTTTCTATATATGGCAAGGGTAAAGTTTACCTTGCAATGCACAAATATGTATTGGCAAAAAAATATTTTTTGCAAAGCCTGGAGCTACAAAAGAAATTTGGAGATAAGCTGGGCGAGGGAATGGCGTTGAATAAGCTTGGAGTTACCTACATTGGCAGTAAAGACTATGCAAACGCCGAAAAAATTCTACTTGCGGCGGTTGATTTTTCAGAAAAACACAACATTAAGTTTATACAATATAAAGTTTTTAATAACTTATACCAGTTATATAAAAAGCTGGAAAACTCTAAAAAGGCATTGCACTATCTGGAACTATATGCTGACCATAAAGAAAATACTATTAACTCCAGAACAACAGATATTATTAAAAGCTATGAGGCCGCTAACGAAATATATCGCCTTGAGCAGGATACCAGGGTGCAGAAGGAATATCTGGAGGTAGTACAAAAGAAAAATACTGAACTGGACTCGTTCTTCTATAGGGTATCGCACGATCTTAAAGGGCCTATTACTTCGCTAATGGGGCTTAACTCATTATTGAAAAAGGAAAGTTTTGACGAAAAAAGCATGACCTACCTAAGCATGTACCAGAGGCAGTCTGCCCGCATACAGAACATTGTGATGGACCTGATTAACATTACCAAAATAAGTTCTGACAAGATAGTGCCCGCTACCATTAACTTTGCAGAACTGATTGACGATTGCATACAGTCCTATTCTTATTTTGAGAATTTTGAAAAGATACAGTTTAAAATAGAGGTACAAGAAAGCATAGAATTTAAATCGGAATGGGTAATAGTAAATACCATTTTGCAGAACCTTATAGAAAACTCTATTAAATACATTCGTGAAGATGTAGATCCTTATGTAGCCATAAAAGTGCGCAGAACTAATGGTAGTTTAACCATAGAAGTGGAAGACAACGGGCTGGGTATACCACAAGAATACCAAGACAAAATATACGATATGTTTTACCGCGCCAATGATAAAAAAGACGGTTCGGGATTGGGGTTATACATCTTAAAAAGAGCTGTGGAACGCTTACAAGGAGAAGTATCCTTAAAGTCTGAGACTGGAATAGGTTCATTATTCACTGTACGCCTTAAAGATCCTTCCCAATCCAATCAGTAATAGTAACAGGAAGTTGATTGCTATAACTTTTAGCGCTTGTTTACAACAATACTAAATTTAATCTTTTGCGCCAGTCCCACACTTACTATGGTAGCAGATGTTGGTGAGTTATATAGAATAAGTAGTATTGTATTACTAGTCAGTTAGATTTAGAACTGATTGTGCCAGCAATAAAACCAACAGAATCTTTGCTATAAAGCTTAATAATTCAGTGTCTGGGGCCCACTTTTATATTATTACCATTAAAAACGAGTAGAAATATTTTTTTTATTAGTATTTTTCGAATTATTTTTGTAACTTTTACCAAGCAACTATTTTCGATCAAAAAACAGGTCTTTTTAAGTATAAATAGTCTGAATGTTCCTTTTTTGGGAATTTCGCATGGCCTTTACAATAGTTTGTGGCGTTTAAAGTTGTTTAATAATTTATAAATAATAAAAGAAACAAAGCTATTTACTTAACAATGAGGAAATTATTACTGATTCTGAGCGCTATTGCAATAGGCCTTTTTAGTAAATCCATGGCCCAAACATGCTCAGGTACAGTTTCCAACGGACAAAATCTGATTACAAACGGAGATTTCTCTCAGGGTTATACAGGATGGTCTCACGATCCCGCTTACATACAATATACCCCCTGTGCAAATTGTTATTCTGTGCCTGGAAACATTTATGTAGGCACTACCCCAACTGACTTTAACCATGCTTTTACCAATTTCTCTTCGCACAATGCCGCCTCTGCCAATTTTCTGATGATAGACGGCGTATGCCAATTGGGTATTAATTTATGGAGCCAGAGCAATATTCCTATTACGCCAAATACGAATTACTATTTTTCAGTATGGATTACATCTCTGGATAATTTTGCCCCTTACGGAACATTGCAGTTCAGTATTAACGGAACAGTTTTGGGCCCTGTTATTGCCGCTCCCGGCGTTCCCGGCGAATGGATTCCGTTTACTGCCGTTTGGAATTCGGGGCTAACGCCTCCCGCCACGGCTACCATCAGCATACAAAATACTACTACTACCGGATGCAATACTTCAGTAGATTTTGCTATAGATGACCTAAGTTTTACTCCCGGGTGTAACTTTGGGTCGCCAGGGCCATTACCCGGTTTAGGGCCAGACTTTACTATATGTGGTAAATCTCTGCCATTTAACATTAACCCCGGTTTTAACGCGGCAACTATTGCCAGGCCGGACATTACGTATACTTGGTACGTAAATGGAGTTCAGGTTATAAGCGGAATGGGGCCTTCATTTTATAATTTTTCAGTCGATGCCCCGGGTACGTACGCCGTTTGCGTAGACTCTGCAGGCTCCTGCTCAAAGACAAGTATTGTAAATATTTCCAATACTTATACCGTAAACCTGGGGCCTAATCTTACCCTTTGTGACCCTATTACCGCCACATTAAATGCCGGATATAACGGAATAGGCGTTACCTATCAATGGTTCGATAATGGCAAGCCGCTATTAGGAGCAAATAGTGAGACTTATAAGGTAAACGAGCCAGGGGTTTATTCTGTTAATGTAACCGATCCCTCTTGCGGAACAAAAACGGCAAGTGTGGATATTACTACCAGCGCGGCAACGCCAGTAAATGGCACGTTTTGTCTTGTCCCAAACGGAGGAACGGGAATAGCTAACCTGTCAATTGTAGGATCTGGAAAATATAAATGGTGGACAGCGCCGATAGGTGGCACAGCGGTTGCTAAAGGTAATACGTACACTACCCCAGTGCTGACAGGGGTCGGCCCTTATACCTACTATGTAGAAGACACCTCTACCTTTGTGGCTACCATAGGCCCTTCTGCGACTACTAACGATTTTACTAATGTGCAGAACACAACGTATGGAGATACTGCTAATATATTGATTTTTAATGCGCTTACTGCTTTTGTGCTGGATAGTATTACTGTTCTTCCCTACAATTACTACTGCCCCAATCCGACGTCAGGAAATAAAAATGTTATCAACTTTGTAGTAACAGATTCCGCTGGAAATGTTGTGGGTACTTCCAATTATACAACGGATTGTAATGGAGAAGGAAAGCCTGCCCCGCCTATAGAGGTTCCGGTGGGCATTAGTATACCTAAAGGAAATGGATATACGATACGATTGGGGCCTGGTTCAACCCAAATTGCCTATTTCCAAAATACTCAGACAACTAATGGAACCCAACCAATTCCGCAGCTTTACCAATATCCTACTGCTTATGATCCTGCTGTTGAGTTTATTGCCAATAGCCCAAGTTTCAACGTTTACAATTTCCCGGACGCTTTTCCAGGATATTTTTCATGGGTTATTACTCATGGCGTTCCCTGCGATAGGGTTCCTGTAATAGCTACAGAATATTGCGTATCATGTAAGTCTGCAACTTCGGCAGATTCCGCCAAGGTAAATTTTCCAACCTATTGCGTTGGAAGTACTGCCAATATTACCATTACAACCTATGGTGGAGCGGGAGATACGCTGGCGATATACACAGATTCGTGCGGCGGTCATAGAGTAGCCAGCAGCGGAGGGGCGAATAATATTGTTATTTCGGCCCCGGCAGTTGCTACTACTTATTATATCAGGTGGGAAACTTCTAAGGATAATTGTTATTCATCTTGCGTAAGTGTAAGCGTTCACCCTTCTGCCGTTCCAACGCCCTCAGTAGCAGGCAGAGACACAAGTCTATGCAATAGCGCTACAGTAAATTTAAAAGGAAATGTGCCTGTGGCAGGCACAGGATTATGGACAGTAGTAAGCGGAATAGGAACGATAGTCAATCCCAACAGCGCAACCAGTGCTGTAACAGGTTTAGGCGTAGGCAGCCTGGTGTTAAAATGGACGATCAGTAATAGTCCTTGTAAAGATACTTCTACATTAGTAACAATACGTACAGATACTCTGACAGGCTTGGCTTTAGTCGGATCCTCCTTTAATCCCTGCAACTCTGTTTCAAAGCTAACTTATATAGCAAGTCCTTACAATAGTAACGCAACTTACAACTGGACAACAGGGACTACAGGCTCCTTAAAATTGATTTCAGGAGGAAAAAGCGACACAGCTACAGTTAGTATAGGAACCCTTGCCGATACTATAAAGGTAACAGCTAAAGTAGGGGCTTGTAGCTTCAGCTCATCACAGCTCATTTCGCCGGTATCTTCCCCAACGCCATCGGTAGCCGGTAAAGATACTGGCACATGCAACAGCGTATCGTTCAATTTATATGCGAACACTCCTATAGTGGGTACAGGAACATGGACGGTAGTAAGCGGAACAGGAACAATTGTAAATCCGAACAACCCAACAACTGCCGTTACAGGCTTAGGAACGGGCTCCCTGGTGCTAAAATGGACAATTAGCAATAGCCCTTGCAAAGACACCTCCACTGAGGTAACCATACATAGGGACACTCTTACGGCCCCGGTAATAACGGGTACTCTCATTAATCCTTGCGATTCTGCCCAGGGGGTTACCTATACGGCAAACCCTTTTGATAGTAAAGTCACCTATGCCTGGACAACAGGAACTACAGGCTCATTAAAAATAGTATCAGGCGGTGCAAGCGACACTGTTAAAATTAATGTAGGTAGCCTTGCAGATAGCCTAAAGGTGACAACTATACGCGGATCATGCAGCATTAGCGCATCACAGCTTATAACGCCGGTAAGCCCTCCATCCATTTCTGTAGCAGGTAAAGATACTAGTATCTGTAATAATGTTTTATATAACCTGCAAGGTAATATACCTACAGTAGGCATTGGAACCTGGACGGTAGTAAGCGGAACAGGAACAATTGTCAATCCAAACAGCGGCGTAAGTCAGGTAATAGATCTGGGGACAGGCAATCTTGTGCTGAAATGGACAATCAGCAATAGCCCTTGTAAAGATACTTCAACACAGGTAACTATACACAGAGATACGCTTACGCCTCCTTACATAACAGGTAGTAACTTTATGCCTTGCTCTTCGGCCACAAATCTTACTTATAGCATAGTTCCGTATAATCCTACTTCTTCTTATGGTTGGACGACAGGTAATACAGGCTCTTTAACAATTTTAACAAGAGCAAGCGATTCAGTTACTCTAAGTATAGGAAGTAAGCCTGATACCTTATTCTTAACTGAAACAAATCCATCTTCCCCGGCGTGTAATTTATCTGCCGAGCAATATATAGCTCTTTCGCCAAACGTTAGTCTTCCTAATGTTCTGAGTTTTGACGATACGACTTGTTTAACTACTATTAATCTTGCCGCTCTTCCTCCTTCTGTTGGCGTCGGAACATGGAGTGTTAGTTCCGGGCCAGGAACTATTGCAAAAGATTCCAATATTACCCAAGTAACAGGGTTGGTTAAAGGCGTAAACATTTTTAAATGGACGGTTACAGGTTGCGGCGGCCCGCTATCGGATAGTATAGTAATAGATGTAATTATTTCTGATCTAAAACTACAGGTTACCAGTTCTAACGATACCCTGTGCTTTGGGGTCGAAAGGCAAATATCGGTTGGCGTAACTCCTTCAAATACCGATTACAAATACGTATGGGAGAATATAACGGCTAAATCTGTGGATACTACAAGCAAAGCAACCATTACTATAAAGCCGCAAACAGATAGCATTCTTTATTATGTTTATGTTTATGATACCCTCGGCTGTTTGTCTAACTTGGACACTATAGTAGTACACTCTATACAAAAGCAGGATTTATTCATCCCTAACATAATTACTCCTAATGGCGATTCGTTAAATGATTATTTCAAAATTGCCGAACATCGTGGAATGGGCGATCCGATTTTTCCCGGAGCAACCCTGGAGGTATATAACAGGTGGGGGGATAGGGTGTTTAAGGCGGAGAACTATCCGTATACAGCAGGAACTACCAAAAAATGGTGGGATGCACACGATATAGACGAAGGCGTTTACTACTATTACCTGGTAACAGGTTGTGGGAAGGATGAATATAAAGGCTGGGTGCAGGTAATTAGTAACAAAGACAACGAACAATAATCTTAAACTTAGATGTGTAAAAGGCCTTGTTCAACAAGGCCTTTTTTGTTTATGCTTTTCTGCTTTAGCAATTTGGTTGGTTAGTAAATTTATTATTACTATTTAATCCAATAACTGTAGGTCCTCAGCGTCTAAGTGTAAATTTGCTGCGGCAATATTCTCCTCAAAATGAGCTAACGAAGAAGTGCCTGGTATTGGCAGCATGCACGGCGATTTATGCAACAGCCATGCAAGATTAACCTGCGCTATAGTGGCATTGTGTTTCTTCGCTACTTTGTCTATCTTCTCTTCTTCGGAAGGCAGGGAGGTAAGCAGGGAGAAAAATGGCATAAAAGGAATACTATTAGCTTCGCACAATGGGATTACTTCGCCGGATTTACTTTCGCCCATAGGCCCGGTAAAGCTAGTGCGTTTTGTGTAGCTATAAAGGTTCTGCACGGTGGCTATTTTCCCCTGCGTAAGCGACCATTCAAGTTCCTTTACGCCGACATTGCTTAAACTTACATGCAAAATTTTCCCTTCCTTCTGAAGCTCAAACATAGCTCCCATAGATTCTTCAAAAGGTACGCCCTTATGCCCGGCCAAGCGGAAATGTACCAGGTGCAATTGTTCAAGTTTTAAATGCTTAAGATTGTCTTCAACCGCTTTTCTCAAATCAGCGGGTTTTGCGGCGGGTATCCAGCTTTTGTCGGCTCCCCTCAGAGCGCCTATTTTTGTCCCTATCACAAGACTGCTGTCGTAGGGGTATAAAGCCTCAGCAATCAGTTTATTAGTAACATAAGGGCCGTAAAAGTCTGCCGTGTCTATGTAGTTAATACCTTTCTCAAGGCATTTTCTTAATATCTGTATGCATTGCGGGCGGTCTAATGGTTCTCCCCATATCTCAGGGCCCGTAAGGCGCATAGTTCCGTAACCCATACGGTTTACTTTTAAAGGAGAACTGGTATTACCTCCAATGATGAGTTGGTGCGATGTGTTGGTTTTAGTGGCCATAGCGATAAAAGTTTATCAATATTAAATAATAGCCAGTCAAAATCCTTAAACTTTATTAAATTTTAGGAAAACATTGTGCAATAAAAAAGCCCAATTTTTTTATGACTTCAGGCTTAGCGCATTAGTACAATCGCTTAGCGGGGGCAGGCGCTTTAAGGTTTATCCAAAATATGTGCAAAGGGTCTTTCTTATCCGTTGCTCCGTTTTTGTCAGCATCGTGTTGGGCAAAAATATACATCACATCGTTCATGGGGTCATACTCAGAACGAACCGCCGAATAGTCTGCTGGTATTAGCAGAGTCTTCTCTGTGCCATCGGCATTAAAATAGTAAAATTTCCTCAGGTCTTTTTTGTTTATAAGCGTGTCCTTGTTGGTATCTTCGTCGTAAGCCGATACCAGGTAGTAGTAACGATTGATTGGTTGTTTATACAAAGAATCCTGAATGAAAGAAGGGTAATACAACGATTTTATCAGAACAGGGTGATCGAATAAAAAATTAATTTTTTCCAATTCCAGGTCAAAATGCGCTATGTTTACCAGGTTGTAACCATATATAAGGTCGATGCCTGGTACAAAATGCCCTGTTTGATTATCCTCTGGATCAATTGGTTCGTCATAAGACTTATTAGAACTAAAAGCAGGTTCAGGCTTACTATGCTCCGTTCTTGTTTTATAAATAGTAATTAGCCGGTGCTTAGGAATGCCTGTAAGTACAACCGTATGCGGGCTGGTAGCAATTTGAGCCAGAGAGACCTCTCCATTAATGGAATCTAATGGATATGTTTCTGCGGTGTTGGTTTCTGTTTCGGAAGTAGAAATTATAATCTGCTCTTCCTTTTGATTTTTTTTGTTGGACGAACAGGAAGTAAGAAAGCAGTTTGTAAAGGAGCTAAATACAACTAATAGTAATAGAGATCTGAAACGAGCTTTATTATTTATTGTAAAAAGTTTAAACATAGTCTTATAGTTTGTGCTTTCATATACAAGTTATAAATTTATTTTAAATCATTATAACGCTTATGTCCAAATTTTTTGCTAAATTTTTTTCTTTGGCTATTCCATAAAACTGTAACTTACACAAATCTGATTTTTAAAACTATACGTACAGATGAGAACAAACGATTATATATTATGGTATGCCTCGGCGCTGCTCTCAGCGCCGCAGAGTTTATACACTCAACTATTAGAGGCTTGGGGAGAACGTTTTGAATTGGATGAACCCGCTAAGCCCGGGATGGTGTCGCTAACTGTTCATCCTTATGGACGGGGACAACAAAAACCGGTAGAATGGCTGAACGACTTACGTAAAGAAGGAATAAAACAAACCCTCCTACTACCAATTCCAAAGTTACAGGAAAAACTGCCTGCTTATCTGGCAGCCGCTTTTGCTGGTACAGAGGACACCTACTTACAAGTTAAAACCGCGAAGACTATGCGGGCGTATTTGCTTCGTACATTGTTTAGCAGGCCCTATGCATTAAGCCCCGAGGGTTTTGTGGAGCTGATGGATGCACAGCAAAATCAAACGGATTGTTGGCAACGGATAGGGGAACTATTAGAAGAACATTACAGACTAAACGAGGGGCCTGCTTTTTATAGGGATATTATAAGAGAATACATCCTCAATCATACAGATGATAGCTCGTATGATTTTATGGCTAGTAACTACCTAAGCGAGGTACAAGTTGATTGTAAAATTGCTAATATACCTTTTGTTGTCCCCGTCAACTTGAAAGATTTACTATGCCAGCATGATTTCTCTTTTGGAGGTAATAGCAAACATACTTCGGTATTCCTGTATACGCTAAGGGAAGTAACGGCAGATGAACTACTTCTGGTAGTACATGCCCAACTCTTTTCGGAGAGAGAAATATGGGAAGGCTGCATAGAACAAGGAGAACAACAGGCTAGGGAAGATTTGCCGGATATGGCGGAAGAATGGCCTGATTTTATTGCCGCCATGAACCCGGAGGAATTGGCAAATTACTCTTTTATAGTTTGCCGGGCAATTGCAGTCTTGTGCGAAGAAAATAATATACTAAATCCTATAATACCGGAACCGCTACAGGATGCTTTTGGCCCCAATGAGCTGGAACAAAAAAAGGCGCAGGCTCGCAGCAGCATGGGCGGCGACCAGTGGTTTTTAGTTTCCAACAAAGAAACCTGGGAACTGTATATACTGGCAGAACTAGATGGACTGGCGCAGCAAGAGCCAACTACTACTTATCAGGAATCGTTAGAAAACTACAAAGCTGCATTGAAAACTATTGAGGCTTTTGCCAAACAAATCAATTCCCCTTTTGCAGAGGCATTTGGCATAGCGCTTTACCTGTTACAAAATAATGTGCCACAGGGTAAGTTTGACAAGGGGCATTTGAAAGTATTACTGTCAGACCTTAAAAAACAAGGGTTCTCCGCTCAGGCACAGAAAAACTTTGCAGATTCTTTTAACTACTATACACAGGATATTGAACTGATGCAATTGCCGCAGGAATATGCCTTGGGTTTACTATCATTATCTGTTGCCGATGTCTTTGGCGGCATGGGTTCCTGGAACGATATGTACATGGAGACTGAAGAAGAGCAGGAAATTTACCAGCGCACTTCGGCAGAGTTGTATAGCGCTATTAGGGATTACTATAGGGCGCTAGGTAGTAGCAAAGTTTAAATTAGCACAACTCCAGCTTTCGGGCAAGCAATTCGCTTATTGCAAATGAGGAGGTAAACTCAAGGGCTTTTGTAAATTGTTCAGAAGCCATGTCTTTGTTGCCGTTTTTTAGGTATAGTTCCCCAAGGGCGGCATAGTAGTAGCAGTTATCGTTTAACCCTTCCAGGTTTTCCAATTCTTCAATAGCTTTTTCGTAGCCTTCCACCTCAGCGTAAACAAGGCAGCGGTTAAGGGCCACTATGGGGTTGCCCGCTCGGTGCAACAACTGGTCGTAAAGGCTTAAGAGAATGGGCCAGTCCGTCTGTTCGTACGAAGGGGAATTGGCATGGACAGAAGCAATAGCAGCCTCCAGGTGAAAATCATGCTTATCTCTGGTAGTAGCAGATTGTGATAAATAGTAATTTCCTTTCTCTATCAAAAACTTAGTCCACTTTGTCCGGTCCTGGTCTTGTAACAGCACAATAAGTCCTTTTTCATCCAGCCGGGTAGTAAAGCGCGAAACCTGGTAACACATCAGGGCCAGTAGGGCGTTCGTTTGGGGTAAATTAGTTTTCTCATTTTCTGTAAGTAGTATAGTAAGCCGCATGGCCTCTTCGCATAAATCTTCTCGTATCAATTTTTCGGGGTGAGACGAATTATAGCCCTCATTAAATAGTAGGTACAAAGTTTTAAGCACAGCTTCTGTCCTGTCCTTCATGGCGTCAGCGCCGGGGTAGTCCAATGCAAAATTTTCAGTGCGGATTTTTTCTTTTACCCGGTACAGTCTTTTAGTGATCGTATCTTCGTTGCTCAAAAAGGCGCTGCCTATCTCTCGTACATTAAGTCCGCAAAGGGTTTTAAGTATAAGCGTTATTTGCCCTTCCTGAGACAGCGAGGGGTGGCAGCAGGCAAACATCATGCGTAACTGACTGTCCTTTATTTCGTTTTCGGTAAACAGTTCGTTAATAGTAGAGGTAAGTGTATATTCGGATTTGAGCAGGTAAGCCATTTCCCCGTCTATTTTGTATTTTACCTGCTCCCGGCGTATCAGGTCTATGGCTTTGTTTTTGGCGGCTCTGTATAGCCATGCCTGTGGGTTTTCGGGCACAGCGCCATACTTCCAGGTCTCCAGGGCTTTTAGCAGCGTGTCATGTACTATGTCTTCCGCCTGCTCTATGTTCCTAAAGCCGAACAACCTGGTTAAAACGGCAACCATCTTCCCCGCCTCGTGGCGGAAAAGATGGGCTACCAGTTTATTTACCTCCGGGTTATCAGAGCCGTTCATGGTAATGAAATTACATTTCCATTTTATGAACCGGACGCACTTCCAGCCTGCCGTTCACGTCAAAAACAGGACAGCCTTTGGAGATTTCTACTGCCTCGTCAATGTCTTTTGCGTTAACAATTAAGTAACCGCCAACTATTTCTTTGGCTTCTGTAAAAGGGCCGTCGGTAACTACTTTTTTAGTTCCGGTTACCTGTTTGCCGGTTTGTTCTAATGGCTCGCCGCCGGCAAGTACTCCTTTTTCGCCAAGCGTTTTCATCCAGACCATCCATTTTTGCATGTGCGCCTGCATAGCTTCGGGAGATAAACTTTGGCCCTCGGCGCCATTTCTAAATAAATACATGAATTTTTCCATAAAGTGTTTTTGTTAAAGGGTTAAAAATAGATTTTTATGCGCTATAGACGAAAGGACTTTAACCAAGCGGACATTATGATAAAATTTTTTATCTTAGTAAATATAAAACTTATATAAATAATGCCCCAGTCTATCGAACAAATCATTCACGATTTAAAAGCATTTGTCCCTTTAAATCAAACAGATGAGCAAGATACTAGTTCTTATTTACATAATATTACACGTCGGTTGCTTAAACATCCTGAACGTGTCAAAACAACAGGCGCTATATTCGAGTTGATAGAAAAATATCCCGATGAGGGTTTAAAGTCGCTCGGCCCTTTGGTTCTTGCGCTTGAAGGAATTTATGGATATGAAAAATTTCTTTTGGAATCTTTAAAAAGAAAGCCGGCGAGGCTCTCCGTTTGGATGTTGAAGCGGATAATTAATGTTCAGGATAGTAAAGCAAAAAGGGATGTTTATATTTCATTGTTAAGGGATTGTCTTGATCATCCTCTTACAACAAAAAAAACCAAATCTGAAATAATCAACTTTTTAGATTCTTAAGATAAAAACAGTAGAATGCAGCGCTAATACTAGTAGTAAACAGGAAAGCATAATCCGCCCCACTAAGTAAATCATCTTTTAGAAATTAGGGTGGCTATACTTTTTCTTTTTTTTGCCTTATAATTTTTCACTATAATACCCACATTCTATGCTGTGTTTTTTCTCGTATTATGCAAAGCCTATATGTTTGGTAAGCCCTTGAGGATTGCCTGTTTGTGCCAATTGTCACATGTTCAAAAACAGGCAAAATATTACATGCTCCAAAAATTATGGCATATGTGTAGTCGGAACATAAATCAATAAAACAAAGAAGGAGGCCGAAACCTCCTTAATTTTTTTTATGCTATTCGCAATTTATAATTTTTTGTCATGTACCTTTCTTCAAATTCCCCCATATTGAGTTTAAATATTTTTGCCATTTCTTCTTTTGAATGCTCCAATTCACCAATAAATATTTTTACCATTTTATCTAAAAGGGTTGGCATTTCTTTAACAGGCTCTAAAGGCTCTCTCTTTTTCCATCCCTTATTTGAAATTTGTGATTGCAAATACCTATAGCGGCTATCTGTAATTAACTCTTGGTTTTTTGCCCTTTCTAATATTGCCTGCATAGATACCTTCCATATTCTTTTTAAATCTGCTAGTTTTTCCAATGTAAGCTTATTGTTCAAATCATATTGGCATTCTGAATAAGGCATTAAAAATTCATGGGCAAATTTATAAGCCTCTTCCTCTTCATCTCTTCCCATAACAGGCATATTATTAGCATGTAAAATTACATGAGCTATTTCGTGGGACAAAGTTAGACGCTGCCTATCAGAAGATGAGTTTTTGTTAATAAATACTATTGGGTGTCCTGTACTAGCAATTATGGTTCTTCCTTCTATTTTATCTGTTTCAAAATCTATATATATTACTATTATACCATTATCCTCTGCAACTTTTGTAAGGTTATCTATCGAGCCTTTAGGTATCTTCCAATAGCTTCTAATAAACTTTGCTACTTTTTCCGGTGAATCATATTGCTCTGAAAGAACAGGTACGTTTTTAGTGCTTAAATCTAATGATTTTAAAAGTTCTTCGACATTAAACTTATAAATATTCATTATGGCTTCTGCTCTTAATAATGTTTTTTGATCTATAGATATGGATTTTCTGTAATGTGTATCAGAAGGGCAAATAATATTATCTTGATAAAAAAAATCTTTTGGATAATTAAGCGCTTCGCTTATTCTTTCCAATATCTCTTCCTTAACACCAATATCATCCCTTTCCATCCTACTTAGATTTCCTTGTGGCACGTTTATTTTCTCAGCTAATTCGGTTTGATTAAGACCACGAGATTCACGTGCTAATTGTAGCATCTTATGGTTTACTTTGTTCATTTAGCGTTCTGTTTCTTGATAATAAGTTGCTCTGTTTCTTGAATTAATGTTGGTTCTGTTTCTTCCACTTGTGTAGTTATTAAAGTGTTATTTCTATATGATATGAACCATTTAATATTATTATTTAACCTGCATACTACTACTAGATTATCATATTCAGTCCATGTAGGATCTATTTTATATCCCAAATCAATATATGTTAACTCTTCATCTGGGAAAAAACTTAATTGCTGACCTATAATACTGTTGTTCCTGTTTGTTGGAATATTAGAGGAAAAATTATCTTTATTAAGTTTTTTTATCCTGCCAACCAATTTTTTTGAAAATACTATTTGTATTGATTCGTATTTTTCTATTATACGTATATCTGGATGTCCCGCAAGTTCTTGCTTTATTTTTTCATAGGCTATATTATGCAATAATGAGCATCTCGATCTTTTATTAACAGCAACACTTACTGAACTCATTGCTCTATTAGTTTCTTCAAGAGCTTCCAACATAACTTTATCAAATGTTGGAAAGAATGGATGTAGGACACTAAGGCCTATTTCTTTTGGGGCTATGTTTTGAGTTTGCATTAGTCTATAATTTCATATGTAAATATATAAATCAAAAATCACTTTTGCAAATTTGTTTGTAATTATACAAAAATTTATTTGCGTAAATATTTGCAATTATACAAAATATTATACAAATTTACATTATAATTAATAAGGATATGAAAAAGTTAACAGTTGCAGAGTTTAATAAAAGGTTTCCAGATTCAGAAGCTTGTTTAGAATATCTATTTAAACTAGGCTATGGAAACTGTAAAAGCTGCCCTGAGTGCAAAAAGGCATTTAATTACAAAAAGGTTAAAGGCCGTCAAGCTTATCAGTGCAGCAATTGTTCTAATCAAATATACCCAACAGCCGGAACAATCTTTCACCAAAGTACTACACCGCTTAACTATTGGTTCACCGCCATATATATGTTTACTACTACAAGAAACGGCGTTGCAGCAAAAGAATTGGAAAGACAATTGAATATTTGCTATAAAACAGCCCTACGCATGGCTCACCAAATCAAAAAGCTAATGATGGACACAGATACTAAAAGATTAAGAGGTGAAATTATGGTAGATGAAACCTACTTGGGAATGCTAGGTAAAAATATGCACGCCGATGTTAAAAAAGAGAAAAATATTAAACAGGGGAGTACTAATAAGATAGGCGTTATTGGTATGATAGAAAAAAACGGACGTATTATTACAAAAGTATTAGGAGAAGAAACTAGTGAAAACGACTCTCTGCATTCAATCGTTAAAGACAATGTACATAGAGAATCCATTATAGTGTCTGATGCCCATAGCGGTTATACAAAAGCCAAAGATTCATTCAAAGGGCATATAGTAGTTGACCATACCAAAGGCGAATATTCTAAAAATGGGTATTCAACCAATAAAATAGAAAACTACTGGTCAACTCTAAAGAGAATGATAAAGGGAACACATATTCACGTAAGCAAAAAACACCTTGCTAAGTATGTAGCTGAAAACTCATTCAGGTATATGAACAGAAACCAGCCAGACAGAATGTTTGACCTTATTTTGAATCGGGTTTTTTAGAACCCTTTTTAGTAGCGGCTTTTACTGCTTTTTTAAAAGCTTTTTCGTTATCTTTTCTTAATTCTTTTCCCTCAAAGAATTTATCTAATCCCTTTGTAAGCTCTTTAGTAGGTTTTTCTTTCTTGATTTTAGCCATAGGTATGCTTATAGCATATATGTTTGTTTTAATAGCCTATTAACATATCTTGTTTGACCACTGGATGAGGGTTCATTGAGAGAATCTAAAATGATTTTTTCTTCATTTTTGCTTAATTTTTCTGTAGCAACTTTTCTTATTCTCTTTTTGAATTGTATAAGCTGGTCTTCACTAATATGTTTTCCAGAATCAGTGCTTTCAATAAATGCTTTAATAAACTTTTGTGTTTCTTTTTCTTTTATAAGTATTCGGGCTAGATGTCTCTCGGCCCTATATTTCATTATTAGACTTCTAATAAGAAATAACATTAATGCTAAAGACGCAAAAAGGCATAAAATCTGAATTATAGTGTTAGTCTTCATAACTTTTAAAGTTTATATTAGAGCAACCTGTTTAATCTTTCTAAAATTCCTATTACAACAAATGAAATAAAAATCATTATTAACCAAGATTCTTTCATATCATTAACCGACGAAAAAGAAGCAGGGTTTGGTGTTTTGAATACAATTCCATAATAAAAGCCTAAGAATACTCCCAGTATTACGCTTCCCCATTTTACGGTTTCCCGCCTTGATTGAGAGCCTATACATAATATGTATATTGAAATAAATATACTCAGTGATTTCTCATTAATTTCAAAGCCATTACCCATATATTCGCATACGACTGGCACAATCGGAAGCACTAGGTCAATTAATAAACATGCCCAAAACTTGTCATGCTTTAAATACCATATCCACTTAAAAAAATTAACAACTTGGGGCATTATGCTGATTAATACCCAAATATATATAATTTTAATTGGTTATAACACAAATGTTACCTTGTATTATACGAATAATTTACCAGTAAAGTATATATTTTTATCTGAATATAAAGGAGTATGTGCTATATATTGCAAACTAGCCGAAAACATTAATAAATTTCAATTTATGTTCCGACTACACATATGCCAAAATTATCAAGCCAAATATCAGGCAATATCAACGCAACTATCAAGGGAATATCAAGCGAAAGCAATGCGCCAATTTTAATCCATGTAATAATACTAGTAAAATCGTATTTTCTTTCGTAGCACAAATCCTCGCCTCTTACTTTTTGTTTTGCTAATTTGGTTCTGACCTCACCCTGTCCCGCCCTGTGGGAGGGCAAAACGTACTAAAGTTGTGCCAGTTGGCACAAAATAAAAAAGGGGCTTACAGGCCCCTTTTTTTAATTACCTCCAGCCGCCGCGGTGGTAATGTCCTCTGTAACCGCCATAGTAGGGGTGGTTTGCATAACCTCTGCCATGCCCATAATGGAATCCGTTGTTGTAGTTGCTGTAGTAACCCATGCCGCCGCCATAATAATAAGGGGTGTTATTATAGCCATAAGCATAGTTGTTATAACCGTACCCAGCGCAGCCATAACCTGGGTTTCGCGCCTCTGCTTTAGTATATCCTGCAACTAGTATCAGAAGTAATCCGAAAATCATAATTAGCTTTTTCATCGTTCTGAGTGTTTTATTTTCGTTCACTCACATAACAATAGATCAAAACAGATGCCAATAGATATAATTTTGGATGTTTTTTAAGAGGAAAGGAATCAGTTACAGAATCGGCTCAGAATTGAGAAGGAGTTGAATTTTTTTAAAAGCAAGGGTATAAATAATATACTATGATATAATTATTTAGCCAATTTCAATACAATACTGGTTATTTTATAAGGCTAAAAAGTATAAATAGGCGCTAATATTTTACTTTATAACCTGTTAAAAAAGCCTGAAAATAATCTTTTGGCTTTTTGCTTTTTTCTAATTCTTTTTCCTAAATTGGAAAATAACATTTTATTATAAAGTAATGACAAAAGGTACAGTAAAATTTTTTAATGAATCAAAAGGATTTGGATTTATAATCGAAGAAGGTTCTGCCAGAGAAATATTCGTGCATACCAGCGCTCTAAAAAGCCAGATACGCGAAAAAGATCTAGTGGAATTTGAAGTGCAGCAGGGTAAAAAAGGATTAACAGCCGTTAATGTAAAAGTTATAAAATAATTTAATCTTAATCTTAAAAAATTTTGAGCCCTGCATACAGGGCTTTTTTTATGGTCAATTTGCTATTATTACATAAAAAAGGATGGCAGGCAATCTAAAATTCCTTGTTTCAGAGGTTATACATCAAACATTGAATGCCATAAGCCTTAGGTTAGTTCCTGAGCATGAACAGCCAATTCCATATAAAGCAGGGCAGTTTCTTACATTCATTTTTAAGCAAGGAGAAAGAGAGCTTAGGCGTTCTTATTCGCTCAGTTCATCTCCGGTTGCGGATAAGTTTTTGGAAGTTACGCTAAAGCGGGTTGTTAACGGGGAAATCTCTTCGTACCTCTATTACTATATTAAGCAAGGAGATATTTTAGAAGCGTTGCCTCCGGCAGGGCGCTTTGTAATGGAAACTAATCCATTAGCCCAAAGGTATATTTTTCTTATAGCGGCTGGCAGTGGCATAAGCCCTGTTTATTCTATTCTTAAAACTGCACTCATAGAAGAGCCTTTAAGCTGTGTAACTTTAATATATAGTAATACCAGCGAGGGTACTACAATTTTTTATGAACAACTTAATGAATTGGCGAGTCGTTACCCCAAAACTTTTAACCTTATTTATATATTCAGTAACCCCGAGGATAAAAACTACAACTATAAAGCGCATCTTAATTTGAGCCTGCTGGAATACCTTATTAATAAGAGCCTGATTTTTGAAAGGGATAAAGCAGAGTTCTTTTTGTGCGGTCCTTTTAGGTTTATGCGAATGGCTGATATGATAATAGTGGTAATGGGTTTTGACGAGAGCAGGATACACAAAGAAAACTTTGTAATAAGAACGGAACAAGAGGTCATTAATACCCCTCCGTTTATAGAAGACCAGTCGGACAAGCTGGTTTATATTAAGTATAAAGGAATTAACTACACCTTAAAAGTACCTTATGGGAAGCCTATTTTAAAAGCTGCTCTGGAACAAGGCATTAATTTGCCTTATAGTTGCAATGCCGGGATTTGCGGAACCTGCGCCGCTAGTTGTAAAGAAGGAAAAGTTAAATTAGCCATAAATGAAGTGTTAACAGCTAAAGACCTTAGCGAAGGCTGGGTACTTACCTGCGTTGGCTATGCTGTAACAAAACAGGTATGGCTTGAGATTTAGGAAATTTTTTAGAAAGACCTAAGTGAAAGCGTTATGCCTTGCGTGTATTATAAACTGGCATAAATTTTGTAAAGCTTTGCGACAAGGGCAAAACCTCAATATTATTATAGAAGGTCTAAATTAAAAAATGCCTCAAAAATTAAGGTTTTCGTTAGAGGAATTATATAAAAGGCCAATAAGGGGTTGAGTTTTAGGTAAGGTTTATGTAATAAATATTAATTTACTGTTAACTTTTATCAAATTTCCCTGTAAGCCGCTTGTTGATTTTGGAAATACCGTTTTAAACATTATTTTTACTCGTTAAGTTCCTATTTCTATGAAAGTTTTCTACGCTGTTAGTATTATTTTTACTTTCCTTATCTGTTTGGCTGCTTTGCCGGCGGCCAACGCTCAATCTGTACCTACCCCTTGCTTTTTAAAGCCCGATACTTTTGCGGCAGGAACTACGCCAATGGCAATGATAGAAGCCGACTTTAATAAGGACGGAAACATGGACGTCGCCACTTTAAATAGTGGAAGTACCGATGTAACTGTTTTATTAGGGAATGGTAAAGGCTCATTTACCCCAGCTCCTTCTTCCCCTTTATCGTTAAGTCAATATGGAGAATTTTCATTACCGCCTGGGGCCATAAGCACAGGCGATTATAACGGCGATACTTACCCAGACATTGCCGTTGCGGGGTATGTGTATGAAAGCGAGTATGTTGGAGCTATAGTGGTTTTTTCAGGGAACGGAACAAACCCACTATCGTTTAGCGGCTCTATACTTAATGGTAATATTGGGTACTCGGAATATGGTATTGCAGATAACTATGTGGGGCTAACCACCCAATATTATGATACTGATAATAAGTCTGACCTTGTTTTTACGACAAGCGCCGATGCAAATGCAGGAGCTTACTTATTACTAAGCACCAATTTTTTTGAATCAGAGCCTTTACCCGAGTTAAGTTACCCTACAACACTTAATACAGCCATATATTCTGTAACAAGCGCCGATTTTGATAAAGATGGCACGCTCGATTTGGCTGTAACGAATTACTATGAGGTAATGGTGTTTTTAGGCAAAGATACGGCAGGCTCCTTTAAGTTTAATCAGGTAGGCTCTCCCTATCCTGCTTCAAACTATTTTGGTTCCCTTACCACCGGGGACTTTAATGCAGATGGTTACCCCGACCTGGCCGCAGCAAGTTCGGGATACGCCCAATTAATTGCATTGCTAAATACTGGAAGCGGCGGCTTATTTAATGCGCCCATCGAGGTAGACATTACTACTGTGAGCGATATTCCAGGCTATCCTACCTGCGTTGCCAGCGGAGACTTTAATGGGGATAGCTATGCCGACTTAGCCATTGGGAGTAATTATTACAACGACATATATGTGATGCTTAGCGTTGGCAAAGCAGGCGGATTTTACCCTCCTGCCACGTTTACAGCCGGTAATACCCCTATGGGCATAGTTACGGCAGACTTTAATGGCGATAACAAAACAGATATAGCGGTAGCTAACCAGGGCGATAATGATGTAGAACTGTTTATTAATAATTTTCATACCCAGGCTGTAAAGCTAAATGGCTTAAGTAAAACGTATTGTGCTGATGCTTCGCCTGCTGTGCTAACAGGTGTTCCGGCGGGGGGGACATTTGCCATTTCTGACCCCAATTACTACGGAGGGGGACTAACGGATTCTTTATTTACGCCTTTAAACGTTAATTTTTCCGGCGTTACCGTTCTTCCAATTACCTACACCTACACGGATGCAAACGGCTGCTCCTACAGCGCCTTCGATACCACTACTGTATTTCCGCCTGTTAGTTTCTATATTAATAACCAGCTGGCCGCCTCTTACATTAATACTTCTACCATACCCGATACTATTTCCATCTCACCTGTGGGAGGAATATTCACGGGGGCGGGTATGTCCGATACTTTTTCAGTGTCTGGCGGCTATACGGGCGCTACGTTTACCCCCTCGGTTGCAGGCTTTGGCAGACATGTGATTGTATATAGCTATGTGGATACGAATAAGTGCGTAAACACGGATACTCTGGTTGTTACGGTAACCGAATCTGCCACTGTTACCAGCGCAGCGCAGGCAAGCGCTCAGCCGCTATGCTTCTCAATACCGGGTAATTATGCGCCGCCAAGCGGAAGCTATACGCCATCCGTTATATATTCGGTAACTACAGGAGATTTTAATGTAGATGGGGAACCAGACATTGCCGCAGCTAATGAAGGCAGTGAGGACAATGTCGGTAATGCTATTTACGTATATACCAACCAGGGCCGTGGCGCGTTTAACTCTTCCGCCGATGCCTCACCGTACACGTTAACTTATTCCAATTACTTTATTACTGATATAGTGAGTGGGAATTTTGACGGGGATAACCGTTTGGACTTGGCCACAGCAAATACTGAAATAGATGTATGTTATGGACAGGGTTTGGTTAACGGATATGTCAGTATATTCGTAAATGATTCTGTAGGCCCCAATAATTATTCCTTTAACGATAGCGTAGATTTTGCAATAGGATACAATCCGGCAGGTATTATTGCCGCCGATTTTAATAACGACGGCTTAACAGACATTGCCACTGCAAACCAATCGGGGCAATCCTCATACGACTGTAGGATTGGGGCTTTGGCTACCGCCAGGGTGGACGATGTAATAACAAAACAAGGGAATTTTAATACCAATTTGCCTACCGTTTCTGTATTGTTAAATACAGTTGGTCAGGCTGGTAACTTTTCTGAAAACGATTATAATATTCCAAGCGGAAGTAATTCAAGTTTACCAACTGGGCTTGTAGCGGGTGACTTTAACCAAGATGGTTTTAAAGACATAGCGACCGTACTTAATGGGAGTTCACAAAGTGATAATGGAGTAGCTATACTATATAATGACGGTTCAGGCGGTTTTGGAGGAGGAGCAAGCACACTGGTGACACAATATACTATAGGCCAAAACCTGACGGCAATAACTACCGGAGACTTTAACGGGGACAAAATACCCGACCTTGCCGTAGCGGACTTTGGCACAGCTTCCCCTACCTACAGAAAGCAGTCTGCGGGTATAGGTTCAATATATATCTTTTTGGGATCCGGCGCTGGCAATAATTACGTATTTACAATTACGCAGTTACCTGCAAACGAAAGCATAAATAACATTATATCCTCCGATTTTAATAAAGACGGCTATTTGGATTTAATGACCGCAAACGACGATGGCAGCGTTTCAGTTTTTATAGGTAGTGGAACAGGTTTGTTTGCGCAGGCGGGAAATTTTTCTGAAGGAGCAGAGTTGTTTGCTTTGGACACTGCAGACTTTAATGGCGATAAAAGGCCCGACTTTGTTACTGCGGATTTTGAAAATAATACCAACGCCATAGCTGTTCTTTTAAACGACTACAATAAAGTTTCAATATCTGGATTGGATACTATGTACTGCCAAAATTCTGGGATTGTTAAATTATTGGGTAACCCAGCAGGCGGTACTTTTTCTGGTACCGGAGTTGTAACAGATAGCTCCACATTTAACCCAGCAAATGCGACTTCGGGTAGTAATATTATAACCTATACGTTTACCAACGTTGGGGGCTGTACCTATAGCTTTCTTGATACGGTAACTGTAAATCCGGCCCCAACAATTACAAGCTCATCAAATACTTTTACTTATTGCAATAACCAAGCCCCGGATACTATACTGGCATATCCTCCAGGAGGAACATTTAGCGGAAAAGGTTTGGAAAATACTATTTCTACTGATACGGCCAGAAGTTTATTCTTGCCGGCATCTTTAAGTACGGGAAATCATTCTATCGTATACACGCCAAAGGGTTGTAGCGTGGGCTATACTGTGCCCATAACTATTCAGGCTGCCCCGGAAGTGGTAATTGCGGGTAATACTTATTATTGTTATAACGCAGTACCAGTTAGGCTTGCTGCAAAACCGTTGGGAGGCACGTTTATAGGACACGGAGTTTCAGGAAGTGTTTTCAATCCTTCGCTGGCAGCCTTGGCAGGGTTTTCAACAGATACTATTGTTTATAAATATACTACGGGTAAAGGTGGCTGCGCCGGATATGACACCTTGATTGCAAAGATTTATCCTCAGGATACAGTTTCTTTTTCAGGATTTAACGTCTCTGCATCTTATTGCTTAACTAATGCTCCTAATGTAACCCTTATTGGAAATCATAATGATAGCGGTACTTTTTCAGTAGTTCCACCTCCGCCAGTGGGAACGCTTACAGGAAATGTTTTTTCGGTATCAAAAGCAGGCTATGGCGAACATGATGTTATTTATTCTTATACAAACCCTACAACAGGGTGCGTTACTACAGATACCACAACCGTAGATGTTTATAGCGCCGGTAACATAGACTTTTCGGGGCTTGATACTGTTAACGGCTATTGTACCAATACCAGTTATGTTTCCCTTTCGGGTTTTCCGCAGGGTGGTACGTTTTCTGGTCCTGGGGTAATAGGAAATAGTTTTTCCCCTTCCTTAGCAGGCTCTGGGCAATTTACAATTACTTACATTTATGTTAATAATTCTGGTTGTAGCGGCAGTAGGTCGCATACGGTTACGGTAAAACAAGCAACAACTTCTACAGTCTCAATTTCGGGGCTAGACTCTGTCTATTGTGCAAACTCTTCTGCGGCAACGCTTACAGGTTTTCCTTTGGGAGGAACGTTTTCTGTTCCGGGAGCTCCAAATGGAACCTTAACCGGCAATACATTTTCTCCTTCTGTAGCAGGAGCAGGCTTTTACAATGTAGTTTACAATTATAAGGACAATAATGGCTGTACTTATGTTGATACTTTGACAGCAAAAGTATATGCATTAACCCCGGTTTCTATTAGCGGATTAAATGCGGCCTATTGCGCTAATGCTTTAACAGATACACTTATAGGAAGTCCTGTGGGCGGTAGTTTTTCCGGCTCAGGGATAAATAATACATTGTTTTCTCCCGCCATTGCAGGCCCTGGTTCTGCAATAATAACTTATACATATACGGATACTATCAATAGCGGTATTTCTTGCACGAATACGGCTAAAGCCACTACAGTAGTAAATGCCCTGCCTACTGTTTCATATACTGGCTTAAATAGTTTCTACTGTATAAAAACAACTGCTGTCTCCGTTTTGGTGGGCACCCCTCAGGGTGGATCCTTCTTTGTCGATGGAGTTTCATCCGGCCCAACCTTTTCACCCTTAAGTGCAGGCTTAGGAACACACATTGTAGTTTATACTTATACGAATGTTAATAGCTGTAGCAATAGTTTTACGGATAGTACTATAATTTATAAAAAACCGTCTGTTTCGGTAATGGGCTTTGATAGCGTTTATTGTTATTACGACTCAGTTCTGGCTCTTACCGGCGTTCACCCTGCGGTGGGGGGAAACGCTGTATTTAGCGGTACAGGGATAGTAAATGATAGCGCTTTTAATCCTGTTAAGGCGGGCTTAGGCGCTCAATCAATAATGTACGCCTACACAGACAGTTCCGGCTGTTCTAACGACACTACGTTATCCACTATTGTTACTGGGCTGCCTAATGTTTCAGTTTCAGGGTTGGCTGATACATACTGCGCCAATGCAGGGGCGGTTAACCTCTCCGGCCATCCCAAAGGAGGGACTTTTTACGGAACGGACCCGGGAGTATTTAGCGATAGTACCTTTTATCCTTATCTCACAAAAACAACAGGCGTTTATTCCATTATTTATAAATTCAAAGACACTACCTCAGGTTGTTATGGTTCAACCAAGGATTCAACAACTATAATTGGGCGCCCTTTGATAGGAATTTCCGACACAACTTCAGAATACTGCGGGTTGGATGCGAATGTATACCCTCTTGGCGGGTATCCAAGAGGAGGAATATTAACTGTTACTGTAGGAAGTTATAGTCCTAGCGCTTTGGATAGTGGAACATTTACTCCTACCCTTAAAGTAAGTAGCGATTCTTTAGAAAAGGGGGCAATTATATACAATTATACAGACCCTGTTACTACCTGTTC
>Ga0302315_10001179_pt1 | contig 27291 bp, 22 predicted proteins | sample III_Palsa_N3_1_FD_200532 | JGI IMG/M metagenome (GOLD analysis project Ga0302315, IMG submission 200532) | Peat permafrost microbial communities from Stordalen Mire near Abisko, Sweden - III_Palsa_N3_1 | ecosystem: Environmental > Terrestrial > Soil > Palsa > Peat permafrost | place: Sweden...
GGATAGCGGCTCACCCCGATGCTCGCCGAAATTGAAATCTGGTGCTCGTCAATCGAGTGCACCCTCTCAACCGCCTCCAGAATCCTCTTCGTCACCACCTCGGCGTCTGTCTTGCTCTTCACCTCCTGTAGTAACACCACAAACTCATCGCCGCCCTGCCGGCTCACCGTGTCCGGCGTCCGCACCTGTTCCTGCAGCCGCTCCGCAACCGATTGCAGCAGCTTGTCCCCCACCACATGCCCCAACGAATCGTTCACCTGCTTGAACTGGTCCAGGTCCATATACAGCACCGCCACTTCACCAGAGTGCCTCTCCGCCAGCGCTATCGCCTGTCCCAGCCTGTCCTCCAGCAGCAGCCGATTGGGCAGCCCCGTAAGAAAATCATGCTGCGATGCATGCAGCATCTCTTCCGCCACCCGCCGCGCCTCACTCACATCCCGAAACACAATCACCGACCCCGTCACCTTCCCATCCCGCCCGTGTATCGGTGCCGTCGAGTCCTCTATGTAAATCTCCTCCCCATCCCGCCGAATCAAAATACAACACCCCGGCAGATGTCCCGGCCGATGCGACTCATTGGACGACGCCATCGAACGCGTCACGCTCTCCCGCGTCGTCGCATCCAGAATCCTGAACACCTCATCAATCGATCGCCCGCGCGCCTGCGCCACAGGCCACAGCGTCAATCGCTCCGCCACCACGTTGAGAAACATAATCTTCCCAACGCCGTCCGTACTAATCACTGCATCGCCAATCGACTCCAGTGTCACCTGGGCACGATCCTTCTGCTCAACATCTGCTCTCTTGCTTCCAGCTTTGGACACCAGACCCAACCTCTTGACGGGACTCACCCCGGTAACCCGCTCTGCGTCCGAAGGAAAACCACCTGTCTTCCATCAGACACCTCTCCGGCCCTCGGCGTTGCATTGCGCCCCTGTCTGTCACCCAAGCCGGCCGAATACCGCCGCACCACCCCATTCCCCAGCGCATCTCATCCCTGGAGCCCCACCCGACTCAAGGAGTACCGCATGTCCGCAACCGCCCTTCGCCTCAACGCCTTTGGTCTCGACAACCTCTCTCTCGAACCCCTCACCCTCCCCGACCCCGGCCCCACCGAAGTCCTCGTCGACCTCCACGCCGCCAGCCTCAACTACCGCGACCTCATGACGGTCCTCGGCACCTACAACCCAAAGATGCCCCTCCCCCGCATCCCCGGCGCCGACACCGCCGGCATCGTCACCGCCATCGGCCCCGCAGTCACCCGTTTCAAAGTAGGCGACCACGTCACCAGCCTCTTCTTCCAGGATTGGCTCGACGGCCCCATCCAACCCACCACTGGCAAGTCCGCCCTCGGCGGCCCCATCGACGGCGTCTTCTCCACCCAGCATCTCTTCCCCGAAACCGGCCTGATCCACGCCCCCACCGGCTACACCCACGCAGAAGCCGCCACCCTCCCCTGCTCCGCCCTCACCGCCTGGAACGCCCTAGTCGAAAAAGGAAACCTCCATGCCGGCCAGACAGTCCTCCTCCTCGGCACCGGCGGCGTCTCCATCTTCGCCCTCCAGTTCGCCAAGGCCCACGGCGCCCGCGTCCTCATCACCAGCTCCTCCGACGAAAAGTTATCCCGCGCCCGCACCCTCGGCGCCGACGAAACCATCAACTACCGCACCACCCCCGACTGGGATCGCGAAGTCTTCCGCCTCACCAACAACCGCGGCGTCGACCACATCGTAGAAGTCGGCGGAGCCGGCACCCTCCCTCTCTCCTTCAAAGCCGTCACCCCCGGCGGCCACATCTACGTCATCGGCGTCCTCGCCGGCAAAGGCCAGCTAGTCGATCCCACCCCTATCCTCGCCAAGGCCATCCACGTCGAAGGCGTCTACGTAGGCAGCCGTGCCATGTACGCCCGCATGATCGCCGCCATCGAAACCAACCATCTCCGCCCCGTCATCGACAGCACCTTCCCCCTAACCCAGGCCCGCGAGGCCCTCACCCACATGCAGTCTGGCAGCCACTACGGCAAAATCGTCCTCGATTTAAAATCCTAACCAGCGCACGCGTTCACTACTCTCGCCGTCCGCGAAGGACCTATGATTACTTCCGCAGAACTCGAAAAAATTCCGCTCTTTGCAGGCGTTGAAGAACGGGAACGGCAACGCCTCGCCCGACATGCCGCCGACATTCACCTCGAGCCTCGCGAGTGGCTCGTTCGCGAAGGCGAAGAGCCGCACTTCTTTGTCGTCCTCACCGGAGAACTTGAAGCTATCAAAGACATCGTCGGCCAGAATCGCGTGCTCGGCCGCAGTGTCGCCGGTGAGTTCTCTGGTGAAACGCCCATCTTCATGGGCACCGCCAACATCGTCTCCGTACGTGCCGTCACCAAATGCCGCGTCGCTCGCTTCGACCGCCAGCAGCTTCAGGAGCTCGTCCGCGATAGCCCCTCCGCTGGCGAAATCATCTTCTCCACCATGACCACACGCCTCGCCACGGCGCAGAATCTCGCTCGCGACACACCCTCCTCACGCGTCGACATCTCCGGATCGAAGTACGACCTCAATTGCCGCGCCGTCCGGGCGTTTCTCTCCGCCAATCGTATTCAGTACGATTGGCGTCCGAACATGACGGATCCGCCGAACGGCGTCACCATTTCGGTCGAAGGCACCTTGATCGAAGATCCTTCCGTCCGCCACGTTGCCGAAGCCCTCGGCTTCCAGACTGTTCCCAAACACCAGCATTACGACATCATCATCGCCGGCGCCGGTCCTGCGGGCATGGCAGCCGCTGTCTATAGCGCGTCGGAAGGCCTCAAGGTTCTGCTCGTCGAACGCTTCGCCGCAGGCGGCCAGGCCGGCACCTCCGCGCGCATCGAAAACTACCTTGGCTTTCCCGCCGGCATCTCCGGCGACGAACTCACCGAACGCGCCCTCAAGCAGATCAAGCACTTCGGTGTCGAGATGCTCGTTAAGCGCAATATCGAGGAAGTCCAACCGCTCAACAACGGCCACTGCGTCACCCTCGACGGCGGCGACCAAATCACCGCATCCGTCCTCCTTCTCACCACCGGCGTCTCCTGGCATCGCCTCGAGTTCGAAGGCCATGACGATCTCTTCGGCCGCGGCATCCTTTATGGCGCATCTCGTTTCGACGGCGTTGCCGTCACCGGCAAGCGTATCTTCATCGTCGGCGGCGGCAACTCCGCTGGACAGGCCGCCGTCTTCTACTCCGGCTATGCCGCCGAAGTCATCATGCTCGTCCGCGGCCCCGGCCTCGCACAGACCATGTCGCAGTACCTCATCCAACAGATCCGCGACAAGGCCAACATCCGCGTCGAGCCCTACACCCAGGTCTCTGCCGTCCACGGCGAACACCATCTCGAGCGAATCACCACCACCTCTCGCCCACCCAACGGCCCAGAATCCACCACCACCCGCGACGCCAAGGCCCTCTTCATCATGATCGGTGCCGTCGCCAAAACCCAATGGCTGCCTCCGTCCCTCGAGCGCGACGCCAGCGGCTACATCTGCACCGGTCGCGACCTCACCACCTGGGCCCTCGACCGCGAGCCCTTCGCCCTCGAAACCAGCATCCCCGGCATCTTCTGCGCCGGCGACGTTCGTCACGGCTCCGTCAAACGCGTCGCCAGCAGCGTCGGGGAAGGCAGCATTGCGATCGCCTTCATCCACGAATACCTGGCCCTCACGACCACGCCCCCGCCAGCGAGCACATAGCCACTTCAAAGCAATCACCCACACCCAACGCTCGCCGTCCGCGCCTACTGCTTCGGCAAGCTCTCTGCCAGTTCACCCACGCGCGAAAGAAACAGCTTCAGTATCGGAGAAGCATTGGCCCTGCGATACCCCACAGACAAATCAATCGTCGGCCCAACACCCCCCAGTGGCCGAGTGGTCACAGAGGCTGGAAGAAACGTCTTCGCATAACGAGGCAGCAGAGCAATGCCTCGCGTAGACGCAATCAGGGACATGACGCCCCCCAGGTTGTCGACCTCATGGCTCGGTTTAATTTCGATGCCATTGCCTTTGAGATATCGATCGATCGCCCGCCGCAGCGCCGGCTGTTTCCCTGAAATGCTGAGCGCCGTTCCAGAAACGCTGATGAATGTCTCACCGACAATCTCACGCACATCGATCGCAGTCTTGGCAGCGAGGGGATGATCGGAAGGCAGGAACACCTCGAACGTTTCTTCCACAAGAGGCCTGTAATCCAGGTCGCCGCTTCCGTCTTCCCTGCGAAGAAAAGCCACATCAATTCCACCATGCAGCAGAGCCTCGGCAAGCTGCGGAGAGTTCTGAGTCGAAATCACCACATGAATATTCGGCAATTCATTGCGAAGAAGCTTCAACGCTTCAGGAAGCCACGTAGTGTCATGCCCGATCATAAAACCCAAAGCAAACGAAGGCTTCGTTGGGAAGGCCGTCCGCCGCGCGGATTGCACTGCTACCTCTGCCTGAGAAAGCATCACGCGTGCATGGTCCAGAAACACTCGCCCCGACGGCGTCAGTTCCACGCCCCTTGCTCCTCTTATGAAAAGCGACGTGCCCACTTCATCTTCGAGATCCCGAATCTGGCGACTCAAAGATGGCTGCGTGATATGCAACGTCTCTTCCGCAGCCAGTTTGAGGCTCCGCGCTTCGGCAACAGCCACAAAGTAACGAAGATGCCTGAGCTCCAAAAATCACCTCTGCCTAAAAAGCATACCCCTCTGCATAGAAAGTAATTCTATTCGTAGCCTTTCGAGGTTATGGTCAGGAATACAGTTCGTCGCGCCTCAGAACCACCTAACAGGCGTTCCTGCCTTTTGCCTCATCTATCTCTTCGCTTCATCGACGCCATCGCTTGGCGGAAAAGGGGAATACTCATGCCTCAATCATTAAAAGGAAAAGTGGCACTCGTAACGGGAGGCTCCCGCGGCATCGGCGCCGCCATCGCAAAACGTCTCGCCGCCGACGGAGCCAGCGTAGCCATCACCTATGCAAAGGATGCCACCGCAGCTTCCGCCGTCGTCAAAGCCATTGAACAGGCAGGCGCGAAGGCCCTCGCCATCCAGGCCGACGCGATCGACGCCGACGCCATCAAAGCTGCGGTGGAGAAGACCGTCGCCACCTTCGGCGCGCTCGATATCCTCGTCAACAACGCCGGCACCGCAATCCCAAAGCTCTTCGAAAACACTACCCTCGATGAGTTTGATCACATGCTCAACCTCAACTTCCGCGGCATATTCATCACCACGCAAGCAGCGCTCAAGCACATCAAGAAGGGCGGTCGCATCATCTCCATCGGCTCCTGCGTCGGTGAGCGCGAGATGACCCCCGGCCTCGCCGTCTATGCCGCCACCAAGGCAGCCGTCAAGCTCTTAACTCAAGGCCTCTCACGCGAAGTTGGAGAACGCGGCATTACCGTCAACAACATTCAGCCAGGTCCCATCGATACCGACCTGAATCCCGCGGCCGGCGATTGGGCAACTCCTCAAATAGCAGCCACTGCGCTCAAACGCTACGGCACCGTCGATGAAGTAGCCGCGCTGGTAGCCTTCGTCGCCAGTCCCGACGCCTCCTATATCACCGGAGCCAGCCTCACCGTCGACGGTGGCACCAACGCCTGAGCCTCCTCACCCACCCAAGCCCACTATCGCCCTCCGCGCAGGACCGAGCTATCATCTTCAAGGTCGACTTGGAGGCTTAACATGCGCATTGGAATGCTCACCGGTGGTGGAGATTGTCCTGGACTCAACGCCGTCATCCGCGCCGTAGTGCGCAAAGGCATCCTCCACTACAACGACGAATTCATCGGCTTCCTCGAAGGCTGGCGCGGCGTCATCGACGACCGCACCATGCCCCTCGACCTCCTCACCACCACCGGCATCCTGCAGCGCGGCGGCACCATCCTTCGCTCCTCCCGCACCAACGTCAAAAAAATCGAAGGCGGCTTCGAGCGCTGCCTCGAAGTCATCGCCCTCCACAAACTCGACGCCCTCATCGCCATGGGCGGCGACGACACCCAGTCCATCTCGGTCGAGCTAGCCAAGCGCAACATCAACGTCGTCGGCGTTCCCAAAACCATCGACAACGACCTCTCCGGCACCGACGCCTGCTTCGGCTTCGACACCGCCGTCACCATCGCCACCGAAGCCATCGACCGCCTCCACTCCACCACCGAAGCCCACTCCCGCGTCCAGGTCGTCGAAGTCATGGGCCGCGACGCCGGCTGGATCGCCGTCACCTCCGGCATCGCCGGCGGCGCCGACGTCATCCTCGCCCCCGAACACCCCATCGACATAGACGACGTAGTCCGCCTCATCCGCGCCCGCTGGGAAAGCGGAAAACGCTTCGCCATCGTAGTCGTAGCCGAAGGCGCCAAACTCCCCGAGCACACCGGCCAAACCACCGTCGGCACCAAGCTCGACTCCTTCGGACACGCCCGCCTCTCGGGCATTGGCCAGGTCCTCGCCGAAGAAATAGAAAAGCGCACCGGCTACGAGACCCGCAGCGTCAATCTAGGCCACACCCAGCGCGGCGGCACGCCCACAGCCTACGACCGCATGCTAGCCACCCGCTACGGCGTAGCCGCCATCGACCTCGTCCACGCAGGAAAATTCGGCCAACTAGTCGTCCTCAAAGGCACCCAAATCTCCAGCATCCCCATAGCCGACGCCATCGCCAAAACCCGCACCGTCACCGACGACCTCTTCGCAGTCATCAAAAGCCTCCAGCCCCAACCCTGACCCGAGCCCTTGCAGTTGTCGTCGCTCTCGCTCTCCTACCCCGCTCCGTCATCTCGACCGGAGCATCACGCTCCTGTTTTTGTGATGCGTAGCGGAGAGACCCCTGTATCTGTCGTTGCCTTTGCTTCTCAGATAGGCCGGGACTTCAGTCCCGGCAATCCCGACCCCAACTCCACGCAGGCTTTAGCCCCTGGGACCTCCTCCATCGTCTCGCCACCACGGCCTCCCGCGCAGCCTGACCAATATCTTCGCGTCCGCTGTTAACCATCGCCCACGCCAACCGTTGTACTAAGTGAGCACCACCTATTCAACGGTTATACAAGGAGCATCATGACTATCTGGTCCATCTTGGAAGACGCCATCGTCGGCGCCACCATCGGTTGGGTCGTCTGGGTCGTTTTCACCACGCTGCGCCGCTATCTCATCGCAAAGACCAAAGCCCGCCTTCAAGAAAAAATCCTTGAGCGCATCACCTCCTCCGACGCCCTCGCAACCCTCAGCGCCAACGACTCCGGCCGCCACTTCCTCGAGTCCATCACCGTTGAAGACTCCCAGCCCCCCTCCCCCTTCGCCCGCATCCTCTTCGGCATCCAGGCTGGCCTCGTGCTCCTCTGCTTCGGCATCGCCATCCTCACCCTCCACCGCCACATATACGATCCCGTCGGAGGCTTTATCATCGTAGGCACAGGAGGCATCGGTCTTGGACTCGGCTTTCTCTTTGCCTCGGCTGCCAGCATCTTCGTCTCCCGCAAGCTCGGGCTCATCCCCAGTGAATCGCGCGGTTGATCCCACCACCGCAGCCATGCCCAGCTCGCTCGAGCACGCCGCCACCCACCCGGCCACCGTCCTCAGCGAGCTGGCCTTTCAGCGCCTCTACGAAGCCAACTCCACCAACATCCATAGCTACCTCCTAGCCGTCTCCAACCGCCGCGATGTAGCCGACGACCTCCTCCAGGAAACCTTCTGCCGCCTTCTCCTCCACCCCAAATCCACCGCGCATCTCAACCCCTTAGAGCTCCGTCGCTACCTCTTCCGCATCGCCACCAACCTTCTCCGCGACCGCCACCGCTCCGGCGATACTACCCCTTACGCCGACCCGCCCGAGCCCAGCACTCACCCCGCACTCGACGCCTCCCTAAACAATTCCATAGACATCCGCGCCATGCTCCAAGCCCTCAAGCCCCGCGACCGCGAGCTCCTATGGCTCGCCTACGTCGAAGGCATGGACCACGCAGAAATCTCCTCTGCCACTGGCCTCAACCGCCTCAGCGTCCGCACCCTCCTCTTCCGCGCCCGCAACAAAGCCAAACAATTCCTAGCCCCCGGGAGCCCTTCCCTATGAACACCACCAACAAGCCCACCAACCCGGGTGCCCCAGGTCCCGATTCTGGGACCTGGGTTCACACAAACCCCACGGACGACAACCTCCGCCGCGCCCTCCGCACCTACGCCGCGACGCTCTCTGCCGACCACACCCCACCGCCCGCCGCCGCCATCCTCTTTCGCGCCGAGCGCCGCCGCCGCCGCCTCGCCATCCAGCGCGCCGAACGCCCCTTGCTCATCATGCAGACCCTCGGCACCCTCTTCGCTTTTTGCGCAGCCGCCTGGCTCCTCTACCGCTTCGCGCCCCACACCCTCCCCACCCTCAACCCCACCACCCTCGAGTTAGCCATCGCCTGCACCGCTCTCGTCCTCACTGGATGCTGGGCCATGCTCCAAGCTAGCCGCAACCCCTCCGCCTAACCTCGCTCACCAACAACGCTCGGGCGCCCCATCCATACGCGCCCTTTGCGGATGGGTGGGATAACACAATGCCAGCCTCCCCACGCGAAGCCAGAACGCCGTCAGCCGGGTGCCCCATTCATACGCGCACTTTGCGGATGGGTGGGGTTGCACAATCCCAACCTCCCCGCACGAACCCCTCGCCGTCCGCGCAGGACTAGCATCGCGTCAGCGTGAGCACCGTAATATCGTCATCCTGCCCAAAACCCTGCGCCACCTCTGCAACGGCCTCGGCCGACTGCACGCTCAACGCCGTAGTCCGTTCAAACCCCAGCAGCCCTCCCGACGCATCGCGCGCCTCCACCACCCCATCCGTCACCATCATCAACTGCTCTCCCATCGCAATCTGAAACGTCGTCTCCGCATAAGCCGGCGACCACACAATCCCCAGCGGCAGCCCCGTCTCCAGCGTCAACTCCCTCCCCGAAAGATACGGCGAAATATGTCCCGCATTCGCCATCGTCAGCGTCCCATCCGAATCCGCCCGCAGCACCAGGCACGTAGTAAATCCTCCATGGCTTCTTCCAATCAATCGCTGATTCATCGCCGCCAGCATCGCGCCCGGACTCCGCGTGTAATGCGCCAGCGTACGCAGCGTCCCCACCAGCAGCGACACCAACATCGCCGCCGGCATGCCCTTGCCGCTCACATCGCCAACCACCACCAGCACGCTCCCATCCGCCAGCGGAATCACCTGGAAAAAATCTCCGCCCACCTCCCCATACGGCTTGTACACCGACTGGATCACATACCCCGGAATGTCCGGAGCATTTTCCGGAATCAACACCTGCTGCACCGCGCGCGCATTCCGATACTCCTGCAGCATCACGCCCTGCCGCTGCCCCTGTTCCACCATGTACTCATACAGCGCATACACAATCGCGCACACCAGCAGCAAGCTCAGCACCGCCGGCATCGTCACCTCCACGCCACCAATGCGAAACATCGGGTTCATCATCCGGTCGCCAAACGTCAGCCGAGTAAACCGTTCGCCCTGCACCGCCGTGTGATGCACCACAAAATAGATGTCCGCGAGAAACGCCGCGATCGCCACAAACTTTCGCGCCGGATTCATCTTCTTCCGGAACGCTAACGCAATCAGCACGAAGGGAAACACCGCTGGCGCCGAAAACCCAAGCGTAGCAATCGCATCCAGCACCTCAAACAGCAAAACATGCGCATCCCGATGCAGCATGTCGAACACCAGGCCATCGCCAATCGCAGAGCACAGCGTGATCCACGCCAGAACCTTCGTCCACCTCACCAGCGCGGGATACTGATCCAACTCGAGCAGATACAGCAGCAAAAACCACAGCGCGACATCCTCCATCGAGTGAAACGTCGGCCCATAGAAACCCGCAACCATCGGCCAGTTGAGCAGCCACGGAAACAGCGTCTGGTCCAGCGCAATCCAAAGCGTCGACGACAACAAAAACGCGAACATCCAGAACAGCACCTTGCGGTCCCGAAACCGCAGCCACACCACCAACGCCAGCAACGACAGTTGCCCGTAGATCACAATCTGCGCAATCGTCAGCAGCCTGCTCCTCACCAGCGCCCACCGTGCCCTGCCAGCCAAATCGGCGATCGCCTCTGTGCTGCCAATCCGCGGCACCGCCATCAACCCAATCTGGTCTCCGGGAGCCGTCGTGTCCAACGGCTCCGTCGACGCGCGAAACGCCAACACCCCACGCTCCGGCTTTCCCAACCGAAACACGCTCGCCCCCGACGAGTTGATCATCGTCGGCGCCGGCATCGCATCCGTCCGCCCAATCAGTCGTCCATTCCAATACACCTCGTACGCGCAAGCCGTGTCCGGCACATACACCGCCACATCCTCAATCGCCCCACTCAAATCCTTAAAGTCGATCGTCCGCCGATACCACGCCCGCCCCGCATAAGCCCAGTGCCCCTGATCCCCCCACGAGCGCTCCACATCCAAGCTCTCCCACCCCGAATCATCAAACTCCGGCGAAGCCCACGCCACATCATCGCCCGTGCGAAACTGCCACGGCCCATCCACCGCGACCGTCCCCTGCCCCAGCCCCTCCGCCACGAACACGCCCCGCCCAGCCTGCGCCCGCAACCCACCTACACCGAACAAGAAAAAGGCAACCACGCAAAGTGCGCGAAGCAATCGACCGCTGGGAGACATGCGGAAAGCATACCTTAGACCCCACGCCCAGGCAGTCGAAAATCTCATCCTGGGAAGCCCCTCGGTCATCGATCACCCCAACACCCAGGCAGCGAACCTGCAACACTTGTGCCCCTAATCCCCGATAAGCGACAATCTCCACCGAACTAAAGCATAATCAGAAGAACATCATGGGAACCATCTCCATCGACGTGCAGGAAACCGGCCTCGAGGTCATCGACCTCCTCGACGACCCCGCATTCGCGGCCCGGCGCATCCATTCGCGCGACGCCCTCGCCCAGACAGCCGGCGTCCGCCGCCTCGCGCATGCCTTCATCGAGCATCCCGACGACATCCTCCAGGAACTCGTCAACGTCGCCATCGATCTCTGCGGTGCCGACAGCGCCGCCATCAGCGTCGTCAAAGAAAATGGCACCGACGCCGAGTTCTACCACTGGGTCGCCAGCGCTGGCGTCTACGCCGGCTTCCTCAACGCCATGCTCCCCCGCTACCCCAGCGCCTGCGGCATCTGCCTCGAGCGCGGCCGCCCGCAAGTCATTCGCGTCCTCCCAAAATTCTTCGAGCTCCTCGGCGTCGAAGCCCCTCCCGTCACCGACGGCCTCCTCCTCCCCTGGCACGTCGAAGGCGTCCAGGGCACCATCTTCGTCATGGCCCACCAGCGCACCCAGGCCTTCGACATGGAAGATCTCCGCATGATGGAAACCCTCGCCGACTTCGCCGCGATGGCCATGCTGCAACTAAAGCAACGCGCGCAGCTTCTCGAAAAATCCTCCACAGCCGCCGCCGCCACCATGGCCAACGACCTCGCTCACCAGATCAACAATCCCCTCCAGGGCCTCACCAACATCCTCTTCCTCGCGCAACAGCAGCCCGAAGGAAGCGGCGAACGCACCCTCGCCACCGAGCTCACCCCAGACTTCGAGCGTCTCTCCACCCTGGTCAAAAAACTCCTGGCCCTCCCCATCACCAAATCCTAGCCACCCACCTAGCCGTTCTCCACCCGCGCCTTCATATCCGCGTACGCCGCTTCAATCAGCCTGCGCAGCGCATTCTCGTGCGCATCCCCTCCCGGCCTAAGCTTCACATGCCGCATGAACTTTCCGCTGCCTTGCAACAAGCGCTCCGGATCTCTCAGCCCCACACCCTGAAAGAAACCCACGTTCGCGTGCGCCGTAAACACATTCACATACCCAAACGGCACATCGCCCAAACACGCCACCGGACATCCATCATGCAGGATCTCTCGTACTTCGTCCCCACATCGCCACATCACCTCAAACCACCGCTGCGCAATCGCTCCCAACTCTCCCGAACGCGCTTCAAACCACGCATCAATCGCCGGGTCCCGCTCCATCGTCCCATCCAACCGCAGCAGCTCCACTCTCATCGCAACTCCATCGCCCGCGCTACACCGGAAATTCTAAGGTCACCAACCCGCCGCCGTACAGCCATGGCTAAATCTGTGATTCTCAACATCCAACAAACCCCACTTGCAAACATTCGAGTCTACGGTGTATACATCAATCAGTATACGGTGTAGACCTATGAGCCGATCAGCCAAACCCGCTCCACCCAAGCCAACCACAGCCGCTTCGATCCTCGCGGCCGCACGCGACCTCCTTGACCGCAAAGGCGTTGCCGCCGTCTCCATGCGCCCAGTCGCCGAAAAAGTCGGCATCACCCCCATGGCCATCTATCGCCACTTCGCCGACCGCGCCAGCCTTCTCAACGCCGTCGCCAATGACGGCTTCCAGGCCCTCGCCGCCCAGCTCCAGTCCATCCACCTCAAGGGCAACGTCGAGCACCGTCTCCTGCAGGTGGGCGAAGTCTTCCTCGACGCCGCGCTGGAATCCCCCAACCTCTACGAGCTCATGTTTCTCGTCCCGCGCGAGGGCGCTCGCGTCTATCCCAGAGACTTCAAGGCCCGCCGCTCCCCTACCTTCAACCCCACCGTAACCATTCTTGAGAACGCCATGCGCGCCGGCGAACTTCAACCCGACGACGCAGTAGAAATCGCCTTCGAACTAAGCGCGCTCTCGCATGGCCTCATCGTGCTTTATCTAGGCGACCGTATTGCCCAGACCGAAAAACAATTCCGTTCGCTGTACCAACGTTCGTTCAGGAGATACCTCAATGGTCTTCGTCCATAAGCGCCCCATCCTCGCCGCCACCCTCACCGTCTTCACCACGACCGCGCTTCTACTCGCCGGCAATGGCATGAACCCCGTCTGGTCTTTGATGTGGCTAGCCTTCATTCCCGTTCTACTCTTCGCCGCCGAGACAACCTCGTGGCTCCTCGCCGCAGCCACCGCCGCTCTCTCCATACTCCTCGGCAACCTCACCATGCTCTACTACCTGCACGTCATCCTGCGTGTCCCAATCACCGCGTGGCTGATTCCGTTTTCCATCGCCTCGCTGCTCTTCGCCACAGGCGTCCTTCTCTTCCGCGCGCTGCTCCGTAGCGGAGCCGTCTTCACCGCGGTCATCGCCCTGCCAGCCTTCTGGTCCGCCGTCGAATATCTCGCCAGCTTCGCCCCAGCCAACGGCACAGCCGGCAGCCTCGCCTACACGCAGGAGCGCTTCCTACCCATCCTGCAAGTCGCGTCGCTCACCGGCCCCTGGGGCATCACCTTCCTTCTTCTCTTGTTTCCATCCGCCGTCGCCACCGCTCTCTATCTCCGCAGCCGGAACCTCCCACACGCAACCCTCGTCATAGGATCCGCCCTCACCATCCTCGCCGCAGCCATCCTCTTCGGCACCATCCGCCTCGCAACCTCAGCCACGCCGCAGACCATCAAGATCGGTCTGCTCGACACCGACACGGTAGTCTTCGCCAAGCAGCCCTCCGACATGCAGCACCTCATCCAAACCTACGCGGAGCAAGCCGAGAGCCTCACCCACCAGGGCGCAACCATCATCGTGATGCCCGAGAAGACAGGCCTGCTGCTCAACAGCAACACGCAAACCATCGACCCGATCCTGCAATCCGCAGCCGACCGCACCGGCGCAACGCTCGTCCTCGGCGTCCTGCACGTCATCGCCCCAGACGCCTTCAACGAAGCGCGCATCTACACGCCGCATCAGCCCATCACCACGTACGACAAGCAGCACATGCTCCCGCCGTTTGAATCGGACCTGAAGCCGGGAACCTCGCTCACGATGCTATCCAAAACGCCCGCACCCATCGGCGTCGCCATCTGCAAAGACATGGACTTCATCCATCCAGCGCTCGACTACGGACGCGCCGGCATCGACCTGCTCCTCGATCCAGCCTGGGACTTCAACATCGACCGCGCCTGGCACGGACACATCGCCATCATGCGCGGCGTTGAGGGCGGATACGCCATCGCGCACGCCGCCAAGTACGGATTCCTCACCGTCACCGACGATCGCGGCCGCATCCTCGGCGAAACCAGAACCAGCACCGCACCCTTCGCATCGCTAGTCGTCGATGTCCCCCTGCGCCACGACCGCACCCTCTTCGATCGCTACGGCACATGGTTCCCCAAGCTCGCAGGCCTGCTCCTCCTAGCGGCCGTCCTACGTTTATGGTTCGCCCCTCGTGCGGCATGAACACGCCCCATCGAAGCGACACCAAAACCTCCTGCTATCCTGTCCGCATGCGCCGCCTCCTCGCCCTCACCCTCCTCGCAGCCGCAATCGCCGCCACGGCTCAAACTCCCACCCAGCCTCCAGCTCAACCATCCGACCCGCTCGCCCCGCTCGACTTCCTCACCGGAACCTGGAACGCGCATTCCACCTCAACCACCGGCTCTGCTGCAGCCGACGTCACCGGCACCTACACCTTTCGCCGCGACCTAGACGGCCACGCCCTCGACCGCTCCACCTCCGCCGACACCTGCCACGGCCCTAACACCTTCGACTGCTCCCACCACGATCGCCTCACCATCTTCTCCGACCCCAACGCCCTCGCCGCCCACCATGCCTCGCTCCTCGCCTTATACCTCGACAGCGAAGGCCACGTCATCTACTACACCGTCTCCACCCCCGACGCCAACACCGCAATCTTCCTCTCCCAATCCCCGCCCACCGCTCCGCACTTCCGTCTCATCTACCACCTCGAAGGCTCCGGCCCCGCCGCCATCATGACCGGCAAATTCCAGACGGCCGCACCCGGCTCAACCGACTTCCACTCCTACCTCGAATGGTCCGGCACCCGCCACTAGCGCAACCACCACACTCCCAATGCCACACAAATCTCGTCATTCCCTGGAGCCCGGCAAATATTCAGTCATCCTAGGAAGAAGCTCGGCGAATATTTCGTCATCCTCGAGCGAAGCGAAGGACCACTGTAGTTGCCGTTGCTTTTGCTCCACTCCACAACAAAACCCTAGCCATCCACACACGATTGCAAGTATCTCTGTACCTCCACCTTCCCCGCATGCGCCGCCCAGTCCGCCGGAGTCCCGCCGAACATCGTGTCCTTCGAATCCATCCGGGCACCGCGCTCAACCAAAAGCCGAACCACCTCCTCATGCCCAGCCAAAGCCGCTTGGTGCAGAGGCGTCGCATGAGCATGCCCTCCCAGCGGATTGTAGCGATTCGGATCTTCTCCCAAATCCAGCAGCGCACGCACAATCTCCGCATGACCAAACTGCGAAGCCACCGCAAGCGCCAACCACCGATCATCCGCCGTCGCTGTCTTGAGCAGAAGACGAAACGCATCAACCCTATCAAGCGCAGCCGCTACCACCACATCCACCCTTGCCCCATGGTCGATCAGCGCCAGCACCGCATCGTGTTCATCAAGGATCGCAGCTGGCCGAATCGCTTTGTCCGGATCCGCTCCATGCTCGCAAAGCAACGCAATCAACTCGCGCTTCATACCGCATTCGCGAGCCACGCTACCCGTAGCAACCAGCATCAGCGTCTCATCGCGCGCCGCCTTCTCTGCTCCCGCCTCCAATAGCACGCGAGCGACCTCAACAATATTCGCCGGCAACGTGCCATGCCGTATCGGATTCTCCGCGACAAACTCCAACAGCGTAGGCGACCGGAAATAATTCTTCCCCTCAAACAGCACCTGTTGTTTCACGAGCTTCGGATGAAGCTGCAACAGCCTTCGCAATCCAACCGCATCGCCAGCATCGAGCAGATCCACGGCGTGACGAAACGTCGGATCCTCTATGCGCTCGTGATGCGGCAAGTCGAGCCGATCCGCCAACGTCGGCCTCTCCACATGCCGCTTCAGCCGCGCCCAGGTCGCGAACCCATGCGAACGCGCAACCGTAAGCTGCGCATCATTCAGACGGACCCTCGCATCAAAGATCTCCGCATCCGCACAACGTTCGAAGCGCGGATGAAACTCGCGAATCGTCTGCGCGCTCTCCGGCACGCGCGCCGCATGCTGCTTCAGCAGATCTTTAGCTTGGTATTTCAGATGTTCGAGGTTTGGCTTCGGAGGGAGGACGCGTACCGGCATAACGAACTTCCTTTCGCTCGCCCGGGTCCGCTTGCGATGGGCAGAAAGTGAGTTCGTGAACTGCGCGCTGCAAAACAACCAGGTGGACTTCTGTCCTTCCCGCGGACCGGATGCGCCCTTAGCGCAACCCCAGACTAGCACGCAGGAAACCAGTCCGCACTCGCCCCATCTGTCCCGAAATGGGCACGACGCGCCATATCACCCATGGAAAGGAAACTTGACTTCCACCCCTGAAAACGATCAAGATCCGCTACCCGAAACCACGCTAAAGCAGTCGATTTGCGACCCGAAACCCACCTAAGTCACACAAAAAATCGCCCCCCTCAGGGGGCGATCTTTGTACAGCCAGTCCAGGGAAACTTTCGCTACCGGCCCGCAACTAACTAGGGATAATCTCAACTCCACGCCAGAACGCCACATGATGCTTGACGGTCTTCGCCGCAGATTTTGGATTCGGGTAATACCATGCCGCATCCGGGTTTTCCTGTCCATCTACAAGCACCGTGTAATACCGTGCCATACCCTTCCATGGGCAGTTCGAGCTAGTCGAACTGGGACGAAGAAATGCCCTGTTTACAGTCTCTTCCGGGAAATAAATGTTCCCTTCAACGGTCTCTACCTTGTCGCTTTCAGCAATCGTCTGTCCGTTCCAAATCGCCTTTGCCATATACGCCCTTCCAATAGTTTCAGTCAGTTGCAGCGACCAGACGTCTTCGCACATGCGAAGCAGTAGAATGCGTCCAAGCCGCAGTTGGAGCCGCGTGCCTCTACCTTTATACCATAAACCTACTGGAAATGGGAAGTCCTCTCAGCGATTCCTCCAGATCCACATATCAGGTCTGATTACGAAGATCACGCTACCGCCTCTACCACCGCACGAGTCTTCTCCGGGTCCGGACGATGCCGTTCCGGTGCCTCCTCCTTCACCTTTGGAGGTCCTATCTTCTTCTCGTAGCTGCACTTTGGAGCGACGGAAACCTCTTCCTCCTTGGCACCCTTGCGCGGCCGCCGCTTCGGCAGCGCCTCCCGATTGTTCGGGCAAATCAGGAACGTCCCCTCAGCATTCGCATACTCCACCAGATAAGCCGAATCGCATTTCGGACAAGTCTCATTCACCAGCTTCTGATTGCTGGTAAAGTCGCACTTCGGGTAACGCGTGCAGCCATAGAACGTGTCGCCGCGCTTGTTCTTGCGCACCGCAACCTCGCCGCCACACTTCGGGCATGGCACTTCTAAGAGCTCTTGTTTCACATACTTGCACTTCGGATAGCCAGAGCAGGCAATGAACTCCCCATACTGCCCATCGCGTTGGAGCAATGGCTTTCCGCATTTAGGGCAAGGCTCTTCGAGCACCACTGGAGGCTTCGATTGCACCTTCTGCGTCAGCTTCCGAATCGTCTTGCACGGCGGATCTTCGTTGTACCCCGGGCAAGCCATAAACGGCCCCCACGGCCCATTCCGAAGCACCATCGTCCGCCCGCAGTTGTCGCAGAACTCCTCTTCCTGCTCCGCATCCTGCGCCTCAGGCGAATTCAAATCCGGCTTGGCCGCAAAGTTCTCCTTGGTAAAGTCGCAGCTCTCAGGCTCCACGACCAGCTTGTTCCCTTGGCCCGCAGCCGCCTGAAGCGCCTCAATCAACGCCGCCTTGGTCTCGACCTTTGTGCTCGACTCGGTCGTATCCTCATTCATTGCCTTCACATACATCGGGAACTCGAAGGTATCCAGCACCTTCTTCACGGCTGCCTTGGGGTCCTTCTTCAGAGGCCCCTGGGCCACTGTAATCGGCTTCACCTTGGTAAAGTTCGAGCACGAATAGAAGCTCCCAAACTTACCCCACTTCAAAATCAACGGAGCTCCGCACTTCTCGCAGATCTCATCCGTCTTCTGCTCCATCGCCTTGATATCTTCCATCCCCGTCTCGGCGACCTTCAACTCCTTCTCGAAGTGCGTATAGAACCCATTCAGCAGGTCCGTCCACTTCTCGGTCCCCTCTTCCACCGCATCCAGCTCGCTCTCCAGCTGAGCCGTATACCCGGTCTCAAAGATGTAAGGGAAGTTCTTCACCAGCAGCTCCGTAACGACCATCCCAATCTCGGTCGGCACCAGCTTCTGCGCGAGCTTCTTCACATAATCGCGCTCCTGGATAGTATTGATAATGGACGCATAAGTAGACGGCCGCCCAATCCCCTTCTCCTCCAGGGTCTTCACCAAACTCGCTTCATTAAACCGTGGCGGAGGCTGCGTAAACTTCTGCTGCGGATCCAGCCGCACCCGCTCCAAACCCTGCCCATCCGTCAACTCGGGCAGCCTGCGGTCAGCCGAGCTCTCCTCAGACGTCGAATCCTTCGCCCCCTCGGCATCCTCCGCATCGGCGCTCTGCGAGATCTGCTTCTTCTCCGCAGCCTCCGCCTTCGCCTCCGCAGCCGCTCGCAACGCCTTAGCCTTCTTCGTCTCTTCCTCAAACCGCAGCCAGCCATCGAACTTCAGAATGCTTCCCGTAGTCCGGAAGTCATACGTAGCTTGCGACTTAGCCTCAATCTCGACCGTAGTCTGATCGAACACCGCAGCCGTCATCTGGCTCGTGACCGCGCGCTCCCAGATCAGCTTGTACAGCCGATATTGTTCATCCGAAAGATACTTCCGCACTTCGTCCGGCACATACCCAACGTTCGTCGGACGAATCGCCTCATGGGCTTCCTGCGCATCTTTCTTGCTCTTATAAATATTCGCTTTCTCCGGCAAATATTTCCCGCCAAACTTCTTATCCACCCACTCGCGAATCTCCTTCACCGCATCCGCGCTCATGTTGGTCGAGTCAGTTCGCATGTACGTGATCAACCCCACCGTACCTTCACTTCCCAGCTCGATGCCTTCATACAGCCGCTGCGCCACGCCCATCGTGCGCCGCACATTGAACCCCAGCCGCCCAGCCGCCTGCTGCTGCAACTGGCTTGTCGTGAACGGAGCCCGCGGGTTCTGCCGCCGCTCCTTCTTCTCAATCGACTTCACCCGCCAAGTCGCGCGCTCCAGCTGCTCCATCACCTCATCGACAGCGCCTTTATCCGGCAACGCATTCGACAAGAAAACTTCCTTCCCATCTGCATCCGTGCCGTTCGAAACCCGAATCGGTAATCCCTGCACGCCCGTCATGCGCGCAGTAAATTCCTGCCCGCCTTTCGAAGGAGAAAGCACCGCATCTATATTCCAGTACTCCACAGCCTGGAACGCATTAATCTCCCGCTCGCGCTCCACAATCAGCCGCAGCGCCACCGTCTGCACACGCCCCGCACTCAACCCGCGCTTCACCTTATCCCAAAGCAAGGGAGAAATCTGGTACCCCACCAGCCGGTCTAAAACTCTACGTGTCTGTTGAGCATCCACGAGGTTTTCATCCACGTCCCGCGTATGCCCGAACGCCGCAGTAACGGCCTTCTTCGTGATCTCGTTGAACGTCACCCGCCGCATGTTGCTCTTCACTTTGATCGAAGGCAGCAGCTGGAACTTCAAATGCGCAGCAATCGCCTCTCCTTCGCGATCAGGATCGGCCGCGAGAAACACAAAGTCACTCTTCGCGGCCAGCTTCTTCAGCCGGTCCACCACCTTCTCTTTGCCCGGAGACACGATCAGCGTCGGCTCAAACGTCCGATGCTTCAACTCCACGCCAATATCGTTCTTGGGCAGGTCCATGATGTGCCCAATCGAGGCCTCCACCACGTAATCACTGCCGAGATACTTACCGATCGTCTTCGCCTTCGCCGGCGACTCCACGATCACCAAATTTTTTGCCATACGACACACCCATTCAAAGACGTACGGCAAAAGCCGCGTCTATGTTTCCAATTCCCTTGCAACCTATCACGTTTTGCCAAGGTCAAGTCAAACCGCTCCCCCGATTCGCATCGGTTTGCGATCTAACTTGCCGTCTTGTTGGACGAAAAAACTTTCCAATCAGCGCCACCTCTCGCTTAACTTAGCGGAGGCGCTTTTTAGAAGCACCGGACATATTGTTTGCCTGGCATCTGCTTCACTCTACCGCTAAGTTCCAATTCGAACAACGCGGTAAAGATCTCACCCGAGACCATCTTGAACTCCAACCGCTCAATCAACTCATCAAGTTGCAGCGTCTCATCCTGCCGCAACTCTTGCATCACCAGTCGCTCATGCTCGCTCATGGGTGGGGTTGTGGGCCGCTCGTTAAATAAAGATGCGCTTCCCTCTCCAGAAGATTCATTCCGCCCCCCCTGCGCCTCCGCCGCCGCCTCCAACTCCATCCGCACTTGCGATGGCAGATCTTCCCAAACATCCTCCCAGGTCGCCGTCAACTTCGCCCCCTGCTTGATCAGGGTATTCGGCCCCCACGCATTTTTATTCGTCGCATTCCCAGGCACCGCATACACATCGCGCCCCTGGTCCAGCGCACATCGCGCCGTAATTCGCGTGCCCGAGTACTCGCCACCCTCCACCACCAGCACACCAACACTCATCCCGCTCAGCGTCCGATTCCGTATCGGAAAATTCTGCGGCGCCGGAAATGTTCCCAGCGGAAACTCACTCACAATCGCTCCACCCTGCGCCACAATCTGCTCCGCCAGCCGCTTATTCTCCTTGGGATAAATCACGTCGATCCCTGTCCCCCAAACCGCAACCGTCGCCCCTCCAGCCTCCAACGCCCCCTTGTGCGCACACGAGTCCACGCCCCGCGCCATCCCACTCATGATCACCATGCCCCGCCTCGCCAAATCACGACTCAGCATCTCCGCCATCCCCGCTCCATACGGTGTCGGCTGCCGCGTTCCCACCACCGCAATTCCCGCACGACTCAGCAGCGCTACGTTACCCCGTACCCACAGCACCGACGGTGGATCATAAATCTCAAGCAGCCTATCCGGATAAGCCTCATCCTCAGGCGTCAGAAAGCTCGCCTGCTGCTCCTGGATACGCGCCGCTTCTTCAACCGCCGCAGCACGCGCTCGACCGTCGAAGCAGAACTGCGCAGACTCCGCCGGCATCCCTATACCTTCAAGCTCGGTCAGGCTCGCATGAAACACACGCCCCGCCGCTCCCAGCCGACGCACCGCTCGCCCGCATCGCGTCGGCCCCATCCCCGGCGTTAGCGTCAAGGCCAGCCACGCCAGCCTCGCCTCTTGCACCGTAACATTGGGCACCGTCGCATCCGGCACGGCCGTGCCTGCCCGTTCCTCAATCCCATCCATCATCACGCGTACCTCTCAGCTGCGTCGTGCTCGCATCCTACATCAACCGCACCCCCAACCGCTGTGTCGCACGCTTCTTCTAAAATCAAACTGTGCCCCTACGCGTCTCCACCATCGCTTTTCTGAACCCAGCTCCACTGCTCTACAACTTCGAGCACGAACCCACCGCCACAGCCCTCCGCGAGCACTACGACGTCCACTACACCTCGCCCGCCATCTGTGCCGCCGAGCTCAATTCCGGCACCGCCGACCTCGGCCTCATCCCCATTGCCTCCCTCACCCCCGAGCTCGCCATCGTTCCCGGTTGCGCCATCGCCTCACTCGACGAAGTCCGCAGCATCCTCCTGCTCGTCAAAAATCCCGACTGGCTCTCCCCCGGCGAAGCCCTCAAGCAAGTCCACACCGTAGCAACCGACACCGCCAGCCGCAGCTCCGTCACCTACACCCGCATCCTCTTCGAGCACTTCCACCACACCTACCCCACCTTCCTCGACTTCCCCGCCGATCTCGCCACCATGCTCCCCAGCTCCGACGCCGCACTCCTCATCGGCGACCCCGCACTCCTCGCCCGCGAACACCGCACCGCCATCGACGCCACCACCAAAACCCCACTCCTCTGGCTCGACCTCGCCCACCTCTGGCGAGAGCTCACCGGCCTCCCCTGGGTAGCCGCTGTCTGGGCCCTCCGCCCCGAATCCCTCGCTCCTGCAGGCCTCTCTCCCCAACAACTCATCGCAGACCTAACCGCCAGCCGCGACGCCGGCCTCGCCCACACCGAGCAGCTAGTCAACGAGTGGACCCCGAAGCTCGCCCTCTCCGCCAACACCATCCGCACCTACCTCCGCGACAACATCCACTACACCCTAGACCCCGATTGCCTCCACGCCATAGAACTCTTCCGCACCCTGGCCACGCAGATCAAAGCATTACCACCCCTCCCCACCCTAAACCTCCTGACCCCTTAATCTCTCGCTGTTGAACTTGCCCTCGCGTTCGCAGTTGCGCTTGCCCCTGCAGCTGCAGATGCAGTTGCTCTTGCACTTGCACTTGCGCTTACTCTTACGGTTGAAATTGCAATTTACCTCGTTAGCTTTTCGCCGTCATCCTGAGCGAAACGAAGGACCCGTGTTGGCTTCTGTTGTTGCCGTTGCGGTTGCTCTTGCCTAGCTCTTGCCCGCCGATAAAATTGTCATCCTGAGCGAAGCGCAGCGCAGCCGAAGGACCCGCCACCCCGTCAGCATTCGCAACAAGCCAGATGGTTTTCAACCACCCATTGCCTTTGCCCTTGCCTTTCTTTCTGTCATTCCCCCTGGGAATCTGCTTCTTCTCTTGCCTTCGTACTTGTTTCTTGCCATTTCTTATTTTCCGGATTAGCAGGGGGCTTTAGCCCCCTGAAATAGCCCGCACAACAAAGGGGCTTTAGCCCCGGCTCCCCCAAACCTCCGGCGCCCAAGTCCATCCCTCAATCCCACACAGCGGATCCGTCGGCCGCGGCAACCGCGCAAAAGTCTCTCTCCGTTCCGCCATCACCATCGTGCTAACCAGCGCATCGAACGCATCCTCTCCACCCCGCGCCTTCTGCATCACCCCACGCGACAGCGCGGCATACGTCACATCCTCCCGACGCTTCTTCAACAAATACTCCGCCCGAGCCTCCGCATTCGACTTCTTCACCGCACCTGTATTCAACCGCGTATACATCTCCACCACCAACGGACGAGCATCCCGCCCAACCAGCGCCGGCGCATCAAACGGCCACACCCGAAACCCCGTCTCCCGCAGCCGTAACAACACCGCAAACCCGCGCAGCGACGCCGTCCCCACACTCCCAGCGCCACCCACCTGAAACACGCTCTTCGGCGTAATCCCTCGCACGCGAGCCTGCCGTTCGGCTTCAGGAATATGCGAGACAATCTTGCAATCAATATCCGTAGCCCGCAGCATCCGATGCAGATGCTCCCCCGAAAACTCCGCCGGCCGCGCGCCTCGATGACCCACGCCGGGCTTCCCCCAAAACCGCCGATCCTCCGCCCCCCGCATCAACCAACGTTCCGCATGCCCTTCCTCCACCACCCGCCTCCAAAACTCCGGCGCGCTCCCCATTCCATGCTCATCGCGCACAAACCAAGCCGGAAAGCTGAAGCAGAAATCAAACCCCACCACCATCCGCGGAGTCTCCTTCGCCATCTCGATCAGCCACTCCGCTACCTCCGCGCGTGTCCGTCCCGCCTCCAACCACACACTCACCTTCCCGCCAGCATCCTTCGTCCAAACCCCAGCCCAGATATGCCGCCGCTGCCCCGCCGCATCCACCCTCCCCGACCAATCAATCCCCACCACCCGCTGCACCATACGTTTTCTCTACACTCTATCCTCTATCCCCTACTCACTCTCATCCACATCCACCTCTTCCACCTCCGCACCCCACCCCCTCAGCACCTTCCAAATCGTCTTCGTAGAAAACCCTGCCCCCATCAGCCTCCGCATTGCGCGCGCGATCTCTTTATCTCCCTCCGGCTTCTTCATCCGCTTACGCGCAACATACTCCTTCGCCAGCGCCACCTCATCCACCTCGTCATACGCAGTAGCCAGCGTAGACTGCGTCAGCTCCTGCGCAATCCCCTTCTGCATCAATCCCTGCTGCACTCTCCGCTTGCCATACTTCTCATTCTCTTTACGCAGCCGCGTATAGTCCGCCGCAAACCGCTCATCGCTCAGATACCCAAGCTCCTTCAACTTCAAAATCACCGCATCCATCGCCGCCTCACCCTCCTCTCCCGGCTCAGCGCGCGTACTCATCTTCCGCCGCAGATCCCGCACACTCTTCATCTGCGAGCTCAACGACCGCACCGCAAACTCCAGCAACCCCGCCACATCCAGCGGAGGCTTCGGCTTCTTCACTTTGAAGCCTCCCGCTCCGTAACTCTTCTTCTTTCCAAACGTCATCGCGCCACACTCATCATCGGATTCTTCTCCGGCCCCACCCCCGCATACGTACCCATCCCAGTCCACCGATCGCACCAGTCATCGACGGTCTCCCACCAAAGCTGCGCGTTCTGCGGCTTCAACACCCAATGCCCCTCATCCGGAAAATAAAGCACCTTCGACGGCACACCCAGCAACTGCAGCGCCGTAAACAACTGCAACCCCTGGCTAACATCCAGCCGATAATCCCTCTGCGAATGCACCACCAGCGTAGGCGTCCGCGCATCCTTAATAAACATCATCGGCGACCACTTCCGAAACGGATCCTCCCCAGCCGGCTTCCCATAAAAATCCCAGGGATGCGCAGGCTTCGTCTGCTCCACCACAGCATCGGGCCCCGTCCCATTCAGCGGCCGAAACTCCCACTCGTTAAACCACAACTCCTCAGTAGCACCAAACGCACTAACCGGGTCATACATCCCATCATGCGTCACGATGCACTTGAACCGATCCGTATGCGTGAGCACCCAATTCGCCATGAACCCGCCATAGCTAGCACCCAGCGCACACTCCCGAGTCTTGTCGATGAACGGAAACTTAGCCTCCGCCGCATCCAGCCCCTTCATCAAATCCACATACGGCCGTCCACCCCAATCCCCCGACACCTCATCCACAAACTGCTGCCCATACCCCGTCGACCCCCGCGGATTCACCATCACCACCACATACCCACTAGCCGCAAACAGCTCCGGATTCCACCGATACGACCACCCATCCCCCCAATTCCCCTGCGGCCCCCCATGAATCAAAAACTTCACCGGATACTTCTTCCCCGCATCAAAATGAGGCGGCCGCACCACAAACCCCTCCACCTTCTTGTCGTTAGCTCCATCGAACCAATACGACTCCATCTTGGGAAGATCGAGCTGATCCATCAACACGTCGTTTACGTGAGTCAAGAAGTGAGGTGGCGCGGCAGGCTCAGTAACATCCTTCGACGGCGAATTCCTATTCAGGCTGACCAGAATTTTCTTCGTACTGTCGTCCATTTCGCTCAAGTCGGCGAGCGCAACTTCGCTGGGCTTATCAACTCGCATCAACGTCGCAACCAATTGATATTTATTTGGTACCGCGACGAGGCTGCCCCATTCGCCAGCCGTCTTTCCAAATCGATGAAGGTCATCGCCTGTGAAGTTCGTTCCGTAGATGACCTCAGAACCTTTATCGCCTGCTGTAAAAAAAACTCGTTGTGAGTCGCTAGACCAAACAAATTCGTCGACCCAGCGATCCAGCGGATATTCTTTCGGCCTACCGGGCGCAGAGTAATCTTTCATCGTGAGTTCGAGTTCGTGTGCCTCCTTTGCAGAACGGTCGTAGAGCATCAGCCCGAACAAATCCGACTCGAACCCATTCCTTTTCTGCGACCGCCAAGCCAGCCACTTCCCATCCGGCGAATAAGCCGGCCCATCATCACTCCCCGCGCTCACCGACACCTTCTTCGCCGTCCCCGGCGCCGCCCCCACTTGCAATACAAACACATCGTTGTTCGTCGACTCCGCCCGAACCTTATCCAGATTCACCACGTACGCAATCTCCTTCGAGTCCGGAGCCCATGCATACCCCAGCGGCGCGCTCAACTGAAACGTCGGCACCTCTGCATCACCCACAACACTGCGCGGCGTTAGGTCTCTTGGGTTCGCGCCATCCATCGAAAAGTCCGCGAGAATAATGTGGCTGCGCTTCTTCCCCGTATAGGCGTTCCAATGCCGATAGAGCAGGTGATCCCACACCTGCGCCTTCACCGGGTCCTTCGTCGCCGCGTCGTCCTTCGCCTTGTCGCAGGCATCTTCATCCGTCCACGTCGACTTGTCAGAGCACTCCGGATACACCTCCGTCGTAAAAAGAAAATGCCGCGAATCGGGCGACCAGATTGCTCCATCCGCATCGCCGCTCACCGCATCGAGCGTGCGCGCAACACCGAGCTTGCCGGTTGCCTCATCCCACGTCGCGATCGCAATCCTGCTCACGGCATCAGTATCGTTCGGCGCGCCTGTGAACATAACAAACTGCCCATTTGGCGAGAACCTCCCGTTCGATTCTCCAGTGCTGAACGTCACCTGCCGCTCTTTCTCCGAGCCATCCACTGGCACGACCCAAAGATGATTCGTCTTCGTATTCTTCTCCAGCGAAACATCCGTAACCGAAAACAGCACCCACTTCCCACTCACCGACACCTGCGGATCACTCACCCGCTTCATCGCCATCAAATCCGCAAACGTCATCGGCCGCTTAGCCGCCACCGTCTGCCCACCCGCCGCACAAACCATCCCCACCAACAAACTCGCCGCAACAATCGCCCTAATCTTCATCGCGCCAGTTTACGCCGAACCAACCCACGAATCCGGGTGCCCCATCTTCGCCGCGCACTTTGCGGCTAAGGTGGGCATCGCGCCACGCGCGACCGCCCCTGCCCATCTCAACCCTGCGACCGCGGCTATTCTGTAGCAAGCACCACCATGACCCGAACCCTCCTCACCCTCGCCCTCCTCCTCACCACCGCCCACGCCCAAACTGGCTTCGGCCCCCTCGACCCCACGCCCCCCACTACCCCCATCCCCCAAATCCTAGCCCACATGGCACAGCAGGAATCCGCGTTCGCCGCCGCGCGCGACCACTACATCTTCCGCCAGGACGTCACCTTCGAAACCCTCGCCCCCGACACCAACCAACCCGACGGCGCCTACCACCAGCTCAGCGACATCTCCTTCGACGACGCCGGCCGCCGCCAGGACCACATCCTCTTCGCCCCCGTCAACACCCTCCAGCGCGTCACCCTCACCGAAGCCGATCTCGACGACGTGGCCCACCGCCTCCCCTTCATCCTCACCACCCCCGAGCTACCCGACTACACCCTCACCTACCTAGGCCGCCAGCGCGTCGACCAGCTCGACACCTACGTCTTCGACTGCGCCCCCCGCCAGCTCTTAAAAGATCACCGCTACTTTCAGGGCCGCATCTGGCTCGATCAGCAAGA
>Ga0302315_10001181_pt1 | contig 27283 bp, 28 predicted proteins | sample III_Palsa_N3_1_FD_200532 | JGI IMG/M metagenome (GOLD analysis project Ga0302315, IMG submission 200532) | Peat permafrost microbial communities from Stordalen Mire near Abisko, Sweden - III_Palsa_N3_1 | ecosystem: Environmental > Terrestrial > Soil > Palsa > Peat permafrost | place: Sweden...
CAATGACGAAGCTGTGAGTGTGCTGAGGCGCTGACGCGAGCAGTCTGGCACTGTTTCGCGCGTCTTTGACGCGGCCACCGGATTCCGGACCGCGTGGGAAAACCTTCTGAAGCGCGCCCGGATCAGCCATTTCCGTTGGCCAGATCTGCGCCATGACTTTGCTTCGCGGCTCGTTCTGCGTGGCATCCCGCTAAACACGGTGCGGGACCTGCTGGGCCATAGCTCGGTGCATATGTCGCTGCGCTACGCGCACCTGGTGCCCGACCAACGGCGCGAAGCGGTGGCTAAGCTCAACGAGAAGCCAATTGCTGCGCTTACCATGCGCTTTTCGTGCAAGGGCCTGGACGCTGTCTGCCCCTATCTCGTTGCTATAATTGTTGGAAAGGGAGGGAATCGCACCCTCGACCCCGGCATTATGAGGGACATGGACGCCCTATACGCCATTTATATTCAATCACTTACGATGATAACGAGGCTGGGAGCAGGAAGGTAATAGCCCGTTTCAGGCGGTAATTTGCCGCCATGTCCGCGCGATATCCCCCACGGTCAGCCGGGTAACGGCGAAGTTGGTGCCCTCGTGTAGCCCGGTGGCTAGGTCTCGTAGGGTTGTAATGGTCTATACCAACGTACAGCCGGACACGCTTTGGGTTGTGCGGAGATTAAACGAACTAATCTCCGCACTGTACGCGGAGATTACGTGCCAATGCGGAGTTTTCCCGGTCACAATATCCGCATAAAGCGCGGAGATTAGATGGACATCTGGGAGCAACAGAACTGGCCTGACCTGACCTGGGAGGACGGGCACCTGGCCGCTTTGCTCGCGCAAGTCTCCCGAGAGCAGGGCCGGCTCTTGGGCAGGATGCAGGACGTCGGCTTCGACCTGCGCCGCGAAGCCCACCTGAGCACGCTGACAGAAGACGTGGTCCGCTCAAGCGAGATCGAGGGCGAAAAACTCGACAGTGCCCAGGTCAGATCCTCGCTGGCGCGACGTCTCGGCATGGACGCCGGCGGGTTGGTGCCAGCCGACCGCGATGTCGAGGGCATTGTCGAGATGATGCTCGATGCAACCACCCACTACGCACAACCCCTAACCGAAGAACGATTGTTCAGCTGGCACGCGGCCCTCTTCCCCACCGGCCGAAGCGGTCTTCAAAAGATCACCGTCGGCAACTGGCGGAACGACAGCAACGGACCGATGCAGGTTGTCTCGGGGCCTGTGGGCCGACAGAAAGTGCACTATGAAGCACCACCGGCCGCACGCGTCCCGGAGGAAATGAAACGCTTCCTGACTTGGTACGAAACGCCAGGCGATGAGGACCCGCTTCTTATCGCCGGACGAGCGCATCTATGGTTCGTCACCATCCATCCGTTCGACGACGGCAACGGACGCATCGCGCGCGCCGTCGGCGACATGGCACTCGCACGCTCCGAACAGAGTACCCAGCGCTTTTACAGTATGTCAGCGCAGATCCGTCGCGAACGCGGCGACTACTACACAACCCTTGAGCGCACTCAAAAGGGAACTCTTGATGTCACGCCGTGGCAAAAATGGTTCCTCTCGTGCCTGCACCGCGCAATAGACGCCTCGCAGGACACGCTCGCCGCTGTGCTGGACAAGGCGCGCTTTTGGGAGCGCTTCGCACAGCAGTCGCTGAACGCACGGCAGGTCAAGGTGCTCAACAGAGTGCTCGACGGCTTCGAAGGGAAACTCACCACTTCGAAATGGGCCAAACTCGCCAAATGCTCGCAGGACACCGCCTACCGCGACATCCTGGACCTCGTCGAACGAGGCGCGCTACGCAAGGACCCGAGCGGTGGGCGCAGTACGAGCTATTCATTGGCGCGAGACGCATGGGAGAAATGATCTGCGCGGCCCGAGGCAGCGCGCTTTGGCGTCACCCTCGTCATGAGCGGCGAGATAGAATTCAGCGCAGATGGTGTCAGCGCGAGCTTGAGCGCCGGTGATCTGTGGCTCCATGCGCCACAAGCTTCTTTCGCAATTGCCTGGATGCGGTCATCTCGGCGTGCCCCAAGAATGACCACCGCGCCCAGCGAAGAAAGATGTCGCGCGGCCGTTCACCGAGCCCGCTGCTTGCGCCTGCGATAATCGTCACCTTGCCTCGTAAGTCGTTGCTCGCCCTACAATTCGTCTCTACGTCACAGGATTCTCGCCAAGGCGTCGCACGTCATTCAAATTCGTCGTTCACTTTCGATCAATGAGCAACGAAACCGCCATCAACGGGCAGTGCCACACCCAGAACCATACTGGCGCCGGGGCTGCACAACCAAAGCACCACTGCTGCAACCTCCTCCGGACGGCCGAACCGGCCGATCGGTTGATCCTTTAGAAACTCTTTCATAGCTGCGGGATCGATGCCTGCGCCCATCGGGGTATCAATACAACCCGGGCAAATAGCGTTAACCCGAATTCCGTGAGCCGCGACATCCAATGCAGCGCTCTTCGTCAGTCCGATAACGCCGTGCTTGCTCGCATGATAAGCCGCGCGACCCGCAAGTCCCACGAGACCGCCCAGGGAAGAGCAGTTCACTATGGCACCGCTTCGCTGTTTTTTCATTTGTAGCAATTCATGCTTCATGAATGTCCAGACCCCTCGAAGATTCACTGCTTGGGTGACATCGTATTCTTCAGCCGTCTCTTCTGACATCGGGCACATCGGTCCGAGAATTCCGGCATTGTTGTAAGCCATATCCAGTCGCCCGAATTTGTCGACCGTGCCGCGGATGGCGCTTTCGGCTTTTGATTCATCAGAAACGTCACAAACAAAATTGATAGCGCTGTGCCCGTCAGCTCGCAATGCCTCAGTTGCCGCTTCGAGCTGCTCCTTGTGGCGGTCGACAAGCGCGACGGCGGCTCCGGCTGAGGCGAAGGCTCGCGCGGTGGCCAGTCCCATGCCGGATGCGGCACCGGTTATAAGGGCGACTTGGCCCTTGAAATCATAAGTCGGGTTCATAGTCTGTCTTCCTCAGTGCTAATGGGTATGGCTCGGCAAAATCGGGAAGTCCCGCGCCGTCACACGATCAAGAGCCGCATCGCTCGTCGGTGACCAGTTCGAGCCACTCGACCCTCTTGCCGTCCTTGGGTTCTTGGATGGCGATATGGGTCATCGCCGTCGTGGGAGTCGCACCATGCCAGTGCTTCTTCCCCGGCGGGCACGTAATGACATCTCCGCGACGAATTTCTTCTTTGGCTTCGCCCCAACACTGTGTCCAGCCAAGCCCTGCGGTCACGATCAAGGTCTGACCGCATGATATGATTGCCGTTCGCCTGGGTCCAGACATCAGCATGGCGGTGGTCGGCACACCATCGTACTTCAAAGGACGATCGGAGCCCAAGAAGCCGCAGGACCTCGTGCAACATGTCTGCATCAATTTGCGCCTGCCGACTCAAGGTGGCCTGTATGCGTGGGAATTTGCAAAGGGGCAGCGCGAAATCCGCGTACGGTCGAAGGACAGCTCACATTCAACCGCTCACCGCAGCTGCTGAATGCAGCGCTTGCAGGTTTCGGCGTTGCCTATTTGCCAGAAGATCTCGTGCGCCAGTATCTGAAGGAGCAACGCCTGAAACGCGTTCTGGAAGATTGGTGCCCGGCCGATATCGGGTATCACCTTTACTATCCGAGTCGGCGGCAGACTTCAGCAGCGTTTGCTTTCTTGGTCGAAGCGCTACGCTACCGACATTAGGCGATAACACGCGCCGATCTGGAGGGGCTGTTTTGCGCATCCATATCGCACCGGCTCGGCCCTTGTGCGCCATACGTCGACTGCTCCCTAGGGTGAGGTGCAGGAGAAGTTTTTGGCATCGCGCGCGTCACCAGTGCCGCGATACTTGGGACTAGATGGGTACGCACAGATAGGACGCGTAAAGCCCGTGCTCATCGGCTGGGGCATGCCGGGAGGGCCCGGCGGCATGACGGGGTGGGCGCCCTGAAGTGTGTCAGGGGCCTTACCCGTGTTGACCCAGTGTTCCAGCGCACCTAGCCAATCGACCACAAACGCGCCTTCGCCACCCGAGCAGTGGCCCATGCCCGAGACAGGGAAAAAGCGCACGCTGTCCGCGGCCTTCGCTTGACCCAGTTTCGATACGACACTCCGATAATAGTTAAGAGAGTTTCCGTAAGGTATGAGCCCGTCGGTGGTGCCGTGATACGTGATGAGCTTGCCGCCGTGACCTATGAAGGACCTTAGGTCAGGATTCATCGCCGCGGTAGCACCGCCATCGGCCTTCTGGGCCATCGCGACATCAACGTCTACATTGAAGGCGCTCGGATCCCACTTCGGATCCTGGATAACGACGTTACGGAAGTAGCTTGTCCCTATACTGAATTGCGGTGATGCATAGGCAGCCCAAAGCGGCTCGCTGCCGGGTCCGGTGCCTGGTATCAGTACCTGGCCGGACTTCGTGACGACACCCGCATAGATGCGACGGGCCGCAGCGACCTCAGGCGCTGTCAGACATTCCTTGGTGACGCCGCTGCGGCACTGGAGGGTGCCCGGATCGAAAGTACACTGCGAAGGCTCGCCGATAATACGATCCTTCGCTCCATCCGCCCCTGAACACTTGGCAATGGCCGCGTTCTGCAGAACTGCCAGCTTATCGAAGCCAAGCCCGTCGTGACCACCCAGATTGCGCTGAATTGAGATGGCCAACGACATGAGCGGCACCCAGTTGCTGGCCGGCGCGCCGGCTACAATCGCGTCGTAATCCTGCGGATAACGTTCAGCCTCCATCAACCCTTGGCGACCACCTGTCGAGCAACCCACCCAAAATGATTTCACGGGCGGGCTGCCGTAGGCCGCTGCGGTAATGGCCTTACCCACTATTGTCAGCTCGTGGACCGCTCGGTCGGCATAGTCGACCAGCTTCGCCGGATGCTCGAGTGCCCAACTGAAGTCGCCCATGCCGCCTTGATGTCCGGTGTCAGTGTTGGCGACTGCGTACCCCCGTCCGAGAGGATCGGCCAGAGAGCTGTAGACGATCGAGCCTGCTGCTCCACCGTTTCCGGTCTGCGCAAATTTCCCGTTCCACCCGTAAATGGGTAACCACAGCTCAAAGCGAATATCAGAATCGGACCGGGGGTGGATGGAACCCACGACGCGACAGAACGCCGGAAGCTTCGAAAAGTCCGCAGGTGGGCCTGCGAGCTCGGGCGACGGAGATTTAAACGCACCTGCCGAGACCACGGCGGCACTCGCCAGCGTCGTATGGGCGAACTGCCGGCTCATCAGTGCTGCGCAGTTCATTGGCGCCGTCGCCGACACCTGCTGGGAAGGTGTGGGCTCCGCAGCGCATATTTGCATGACGCCAACAGCAGTGGTACTCACGGCCAGTGCAATCAACGCAAGGCTTCCGGCCCTACGCTGTCCGGGCATATAGGTAGGATTGCGGCGCGAGTACCGTTTGTATTTGCGTTCTCTATGCATAGTTGTGCTCCCGAAACTGGTAGCGTCCCATCTAACCGGCTCGGCCGGACACCGGCCTACGCTTCTTGCTAGAAGTTCTTGGCGATCCGGACCCCGAACTGCCGGGGGTTGCCCAAAAAGTTGGAGGGCCCATAGGTAGATCCAGCGATGTAGATCTGGTCAAATAGATTCGTGCCATACAGTTGCACCATCCACTTGTCATGGGTATAGGTCAGTTTTGCATTCATCAGGTGGCGGACCGCCATATAGTCGCCCGGCAGTTCTTGTATCGTCTGCCACTGATGCGCTGTGTATGAATAGTCAACGCGCGGCGTTAGCGAGCCCCCAAACATGGGAATTGCGTACTCGATTCCACCGCTGATGGTGAGCTCTGGCGAATACGGATTAGGTCGTCCCGCCAGATTGGACGTCGCGGTGCTGTAGTCGAAGCAGGTTGGGCTCGCGGGGCACTGAGGCCCCAGCGGAACGTTCCCGTCTCCCGGTAGGAGGTTCGGATTCACGTAGAGCGTCGTGCCGAGTACCGAGTGCACATAGGCGAGATTTGCATCAATGCCCAACCCTTCAAAGCGCGACTGCGCCTGGGCTTCGAAACCGTCGATGGTCGCCTTACCGGCATTGGTTACGCCGTTAGCGCCTCCCGCACCGACGTTACCACCCTGTCCGCTTGGTATGATGTAGCTTGAGAGCTGCAGATCGCGGTAGTCCATGTAAAAGCCGTCAACCTGGGTTCGCACATGCCCCTCAAGCAGTGTTGACTTGAGCCCTATCTCATAGTCGTAGACGGTCTCCGGCGCGAATGTCGGGGCTCCCCCGCCATTTACACCGCCCGCTTTATAGCCCTTGGCGGCGTAGATGTACGCGAACTCATCCTGAGTGACGGTCCAGTTCAATGCGACCTTGCCGGTGGTCCCGGAATCATGCTCCCAGGTATATTGCGGTGAGTCGATGGCAAACGGTGCAAGACCCAGGAGCACCGTCTCGCCGGTTTCGTGAGCTCGAGAAGCGGTATAGCGAGCTCCGGCCTCGATTTGCAGGCCATCAATCAGGTCCATGCTGAGTTGGCCAAAGCCCGCGGTGGCGGTCTTGTATGTGATCGTGTTCGATTGAACGGTGGTTGGCGCAACAGGCTCATCGATCTGAACGACGACTTGAGCTGGATCGTAGAAATAGTAGCCGCCGGCCACCCACTGCAGGCGCTGATCGGTCGGTGACAGGAGGTTAAACTCCTGCGAGAGGATGTGCTCATGCACGTTGTTGTTGAACTCGCCCGACACCACAGTCGTTGAATAGTAATCGTCGACGTAGTCGACGTGCGCCTGGCTCGTTCCCGACAGGGACCTGAAGGTCATGCCATTCGCGAACCTGTACGAAATTTCCAGAGCCTCACGCACACCCCACTCATCGTATACGGTGTCCGGTATCGAGTAGTCCAGCGAATAGGAAAGCGGCACCGGGACGTAGTGGGGGCTGTTCTGACTCACAACGTGGGCGAGTCCCCCCGTCGTGTTTCGATTGATAGTCGTCGTCGACTTGATTGAAAGACCTTCCGATGGCTCCCACAGCAGTCCCAGCCGCAGATTGCGTTGATCGAGATCACCGGGTTTTGCGAAAGCTTGGTGCGACGGATTATCTTCGCTGGGGGTTCCATATTGGGTAAAGAAACTGTCGCGGCTCTCGGTGTTAAAGGCGAGACGGGCGGCAAACGTGTCGCCCAGGGGTACGTTGAACGCACCTTGGGTCCCCACGTCCTCATAATTGCCAAACTGCAGCTGCACCCGATCCTCGCTGGAGCCCAGTACCGGAGCTTGCGCCACATAGAAGATCGCGCCGCCGGTTGAAGAGGAGCCGACAAACGTACCCTGAGGGCCGCGCAAGACTTCGACGTGGTTCATGTCGTACAGAGGCTCGCTGGAGAGGATGGGAAACTGAAACAGTCCGTCCCGATAGACAGCAACACCTGCCACGACAACAGGCGAGGACACGCCCAAGCCGATTCCGCGAATGTTCACGTTGGCGGTGATACCGGCCTCGGTGACGGACATGCCCGGATTGAAAAACTGAAGGCTTTCAAGATTGGTGATGTCCTTGTCTTGAAGATCCTTGCCGCTTAAGACGTTGGCGGTTATCGGTGTCGTCTGAAGATTTTCGGTGCGCTTTTGGGCCGTCACGATGACCTCCTGCAGCCCCTCCGAGGTAGGAGCCGCCTCGGCGCCGGAAGGCTGGGGAGTCTGGGCGTGAACCCCGGTACCGGACACGGCCAAAGCGACCAGCCATGCGAGCACGTGAACTGCAGAGCGCCCATGGCGCACGACAGGCAAAACGAACCCGTCCGCGGCGCTAGCCGCAGCTTTTGAGAACATTGGAATCCCCCTTCTTTTATCGAATTTGTGCGTTGCCGCAGGGCACGTCTCAGGCACGGCCCGATCCACAAACCTTTGAATCCCTCCGACTACCTCTTACATCGGTCAGACTAGAACGAACGTTCGATCGTGTCAACGAGTGATCGAACGATCGTTCCAGTCAATAGCAAAGGCGGAAAATTGCCTGTTAGCTGTGCGCTCAAAGGAGCGCACGTGGGGCAGACGTAATTTCGCTATGCTTCCGAGGCAACGCCGCTGGCGTCAGAGACTGATACTCCCTTGGCCAAAGATCCGGAATAGAAATTGCCCCAGCTGCGCAATGCGCCGACAGTCAAACGGGACACGGCGGTCAATATCCTTGATACCGCCGAGAGGCTGTGTGGCTTGCACGGAATTGAGTCGGTCTCCGTTCGCGACATCGCAACCGAGGCGGGTGTGAGCATCGCCGTCATTTATCACCACTACGGATCCAAGGCGAATCTGCTGCTGGCGATTCTGAACAGCCGATTCCTGGAAGTCAGGACCGAGTTCGATACCCTGATTGGCGAGCTGCAGTCGAGGCCAACGCCGGCAGTGCGGGATATCATCCGCGCTGTTTTGCAGCCCATGAATCGCTGGCGAAGACCAGAACGCGAGGCCGCATTGCAGTTTTATGCCCTGGCTCTGGTATGTCCGCTACCACCACTGCGGGAGGCCATCGACAGCGGGGTCGTAGGCCTGCGACGCGTCGTTGAATTGCTCCAACGTGCTCTCCCGCGCCTCACACATGAGGATGTCTGCTGGCGTCTGCATTTCACGATGAAGATTTCCCATCAGACCAGCTGGGATACGACGCGCCTTGGGATCCTTTCAGAGGGTAACTGCCACAGCGATGATCCCGAGGAATCTCTCGCACGCGGTATCGCGTTTGCAGAGGGCGCCTTTCTCGCTCCGCCATTCGTATATACCGCTAAAGCTGCGGCCGGTCGGGTCAAGCCGAAGCGAAGGCGCCAACCTCGCCCACCTGCACCTTAGATAGATCAAGGGCGACAGACGCGGGATAAAGATTGAGCGTCAATTCCTGGAATCGTTTATCGGACGCGAAAATCAGTCGAAGCAGTAGGCAGATGCCCTGCGGTCATGAGTCGCGGCCGCCGAGGCCTTAAGCGCCGTCGCGCTCATGCGCTCGGGCGTCTATCTCAAACCGAAGTCGCCGGTTGGTGTGCCGCGCAAGTGGTTCTGCGCCGTCCGACACACTCGGATTACAGTTTCGCGGAACCACCGATGAGGCGGGTCAGCATCAACACGAGGATGCCACATCGCCGATACTGCGATCTTCGGCGTCCGAACCGGCAGCTCAAAGCTCACCAAGCCCTGAACAAACGGCTCTCCACTTATCAGATCGCCACCGAGACACCAACTGGGGACGAGCGCGACGAGGTCCGAATGACGCGCGATCCGTAAGGCATCAAGGAAACCCGGCACGACGACGACGACATCACGCTCCAGACCATGTTCCTCAAGAGCATGGTCGACGGGTCCTGCAAATTTCCCCATTCGGGATACCACGACATGCCTGCAAGCTGCGTATCGCTTAGGTGTCACCGCCTCCATCAGTAAGTCATGTCCTTCTCGGACCACACCTACGAACTGATCGCGGAACAAGAAGTGAGTCTTCACCTCCGGTGCGAACTCTCCGAGGACCCCGATTTCCAGATCGATCTGCCCCTGTCGCAGCGGCTCAGCGTCTTTGACGGGCTTAGGAGCGAAGCGCAGGCGAACCCGTGGCGCGGCCTGCGTGACAGCAGCTACCAAAGGGGTGGAGAAGACCGCGACGAATCCCTCGTTGGTGCGGATAGTAAAGGTCCGCTCCAGCGACGTGATGTCGAGCTCGGTGGCCTGCGGGCCCAAGACGGCCTGCACCTCACGGGCGAGTTCATGAACGCGGCCGCGCAATTCGGCGGCACGGGGCGTTGGGACCAATCCCCGCCCCGCGCGCACGAGCAGCGGGTCACCTGTGGCGGCTCGGAGGCGGGCCAGAGTGCGGCTCATGGCGGAGGTACTGAGGCCAAGTTGACGGGCTGCCCCGGTCACGCTGCCTGTGGCCAATAACGCATCCAGGGCGGACAGCAGATTCAGGTCCAGGCTCTCCATAGCCCCAATCTACACAGTCCGACGACAGCGGCATAGCGCTGAATGCAACTATATGTTGCGTCTTATGCGTCTGGCGCCCTGTTTGGCGCGGGCCTACATTTCCGAGTCACTCACTTCTTAGCAAAGGTGCTCTCAATGTCCCCAACCAGGCCAGAACATACCGCCAGCGCGATTCTCATCGTAGGGGCGTCGCGTGGTCTCGGACACGCCATGGCAATCGAGCTTCTCAAGAGAGGATGGGCCGTCGTCGGTACAGTCCGCCCTTCCGAAGGCCGCACTCAATTACACGACCTGGCGGATGAAAATCCGGGCGGGGTTGAAGTCGAGACCGTCGATATCTGCGAACCAGACGAGATCGCCGCACTTCGCACCCGTTTGGCGGGGCGGATATTCGACATCCTGTTCGTGAACGCCGGCACTGGCAACGCAAATCCAAATGACACCATCGCCCAAGTCTCGACCGACGACTTCGTTCGGGTGATGGTCACCAATGCGCTTGGACCGATGCGAACCATCGAGGCGCTGCAGGATCTTGTCCCCGCCGATGGTCTCATCGGCGTCATGTCCTCCGGACAGGGCAGCATTGCCAACAACACGAACGGCGGATTCGAAATCTATCGCGGCAGTAAGTCCGCTCTGAACCAGTACATGCGCAGCTACGCCGCCCGCCATGCAAATGAGCCACGCGCGTTGCTGCTGATGGCTCCGGGCTGGATCCGCACCGCTTTAGGTGGCCCAAGGGCACCTCTCAGCATGGAAGAGGCGATTCCGGATGTGGTCGATGTGCTTCTCGCGAAGCAGGGAAGACCTGGTCTCGAATACCTCGATCGTATGGGGAATGCGGTCCCCTGGTAAGCCTTGCGGTGCCGCATTTTCACAAAACCATGTCCGAGAGCGAGAACTTCGGCAAAGGCCATTTATGAAACTCATCGGAATCGAGGAGCATTTTCTCACGCCGGACATACGGGATGCCTGGAACGCCATCAATCTTGCGGCAACTGATCCGAGTGTCGCGTTTCACTCCGGAGCCATTGAATCGCGTCTGTTCGAAATCGCTGAGGGTCGACTCGCCCTAATGGACGAGACGGGGCTGGAAGTCCAGGTCCTCTCGCTCACAACGCCGGCGCTGCACGACCTCGGGCGCGAGAGCATCGATATAGCGCGCAGAACCAATGATGCGTTGGCAGCAGTGGTCCAACGCTATCCAATGCGTTTTCAGGCATTCGCGATTCTGCCGGTGTCAATGCCGGATGAAGCGGCCCTTGAACTTGATCGCTGCGTCAGGACGCTTGGCTTCAAAGGCACCATGCTGTGCGGGAGAGTGGGTAAGCGCAATCTTGACCACCCGGAACTTTTTCCCATCTTCGAAAGCGCTGCGTCCTTGCGGGTGCCGATCTTCATCCATCCGCGAGTGCCGCCTGAGTCAATAAGGGCTGCCTACTATTCTGGCTTTACGCACGAGATCGACATGATGTTTGCTACCGCAGGCCTTGGCTGGCACTACGACGCAGGCATCCAATTCGTGCGCCTCCTCCTCTCCGGGATGTTCGATCGCCTCCCAAGCCTGCAGGTCATCCTCGGTCACTGGGGCGAACTCGTGCTGTTCTATTCGGAGCGCCTGGCGGCTATGGATCGGCTATCAAGGCTCGTGCACCCGATCGCAACCTACCTTCGTCAGAATCTTTACGTAACGGCGAGCGGAATGTTCCTTCCCCATTATCTGGAGCGTGCCGTGGCCATCGTCGGCAACGATCGTCTGCTCTTCTCCACGGACTTCCCCTACCAATATCGTCCAGGCCGAGATGCCAGACGCTTTCTGGATAACTGTGGACTTGATCAAGACGCCAAAGGCAAATTCGCGCACGGAAACTGGAATCGGCTATCCGCGCGGGTCTGAAGATCGGCACTTAAGCGGGTAATAGACCGGCCGCGAACGTGTTGGCGGGCACGACCAGCAACCACACTTCCTCGGACGCCGCTCCGACATGCAGCCCGTCCAGCTCGACCAGCCGGATGGCATCGCCACCCGCCTCGGTGCGCAGCAGCGGAACCTCGACCATCAGGCGCAAGTTGTTGTCGCCGGTTGTGTCGATTGGCAGCTGTTCCAGGACCATACCGAAGTATGGTTCCGGTTCCACGGAGTCCACGTCGGTACTCGTGGAAGCAGGATAAAGGCGCGCCTCGCCTTTTTCGTAGTCCACATCCACCCGCCCCACCGGAACGAGATCAACGTCGACTCCGTCCAGGTCGGGCGTCGCGAGGTATGCCGAAAAGGCATGCACGTCGCCGGCAGTCTTGAGTTGCGCGTAAAGTTCGGAAAGTCGCACCTATCTCTCCCGGCACTTGCGTTGACCCCGGTCTCCTGCCAGTCGGTTGTCGCGATGTGCACGATGATCGCTGAATAGCCGAACGATACCCGAGAGCGGCTCGGGCCGCGCGAACAACAAGCCCACTACGGATCTCGGCATACTGGTCGATCCGAGCCCCAGACGCTGCATGGCGACCGGCCAACGCCGGGTCAGGCAACGCCCTCGATGATCCGCAGATCGCGATCGGCGCCATTGCCCAGGACGCGCAGCGCCTCCTGATAGGCCGGGCCGTCATGCGCGGCAATGGCCTGTGCGACGCTGTCGAATTCGATGAGGACCGTGCGCTGGTGGATGCCACTCTCGTAGAGTTGCTTCGGCAGTCCGCGCGCGAGAAAGCGGCCGCCCGCTCCCTGCAGCGCCGGAGCCGCCAGTTTGGCGTAGGCCGCAACCGCCGCCTCATCCCGAATGGACCGGTATGCCGAAATCCAATAAGCCTTGGCCATAGTCCTCTTGCCGTGTGCCAGACCCCAAAACACTCGAAGGCCAGGAGCGCGACGGGTCTCGGATGCCGGCGCCCTGCCCTTTACACCCCGCCTTGCAGACGAAGCTGACATGGGCTTTGCTGAATAGCAATTCGCGGTAGGTCCCAGCGATTAAATTTGGTGGAAAGGGAGGCAATCTAAATGCTATCTAACGACTTGATTCTAAAGGCCTAACGGAAATGCGCTGATTTCCATACCCCAGAAATACCCCACCCGCGTCCAGCCTTCCAAAATATCATCCGGCCGGCCGACCAGCAGTCGCCATACAGGCCGACTGGGAGATCCCGTGAAGAAGACCACCATCCTGCCTTCCTACCGTGAAGTCTTTAGATTCATGTGTCTAGAGCATCCTGGGAAGTCCACTCATGACTAGCGCCATTTTAGGTCTCCTGCATCCCGGTGAGATGGGCACGTCCGTGGGCTTGGCCGCGCAGAGCAATGGCGCACGGGTGGTGTGGGCTGCCGCAGGGCGCAGCGTAGCTACGGCGCAACGCGCCACGGCAGCCGGGTTCGAATCCTTGCCAGATTTGGGGGCGGTCGTCGCCCGATCCTATGTAATCGTCTCGGTCTGTCCGCCACATGGTGCAGAGGCACTGGCCCAAGAAGTCGTCGCGGCGGGATTCCGGGGCCTCTATATCGATGCCAATGCCATCTGCCCAGAGCGGGCACGCCGCATCGCAGCTTTGGTCGCCACGGCCGGCGGACGCTTCGTCGATGGAGGCATCATCGGCAATCCGCCGCGCGGGCCGGGCGAGACACGGCTTTATCTCTCCGGCCCCGATGCCGAACAGGCGGCCGCACTGTTCCGAGGAACACTGCAGGAACCGATAGTGGTGGGGCCGGAGCCCGGTACGGCATCGGCGCTGAAGATGGCCTATGCGGCGTGGAACAAAGGCCAGATCGCGCTCCGGCTCGCGGTAGCCGCGCTTGCGCGGAGGGAGAGAGTGGAAGGGGCGTTCACAGCGGAATGGGCACGCTCGCAGCCTGGTCTCATGGACCGCACCCGCGGCGACGCTGTCCGGGTCTCAGCAAAGGCTTGGCGCTGGACCGGCGAGATGCAGGAGATCGCGTCGACATTCGAAAGTGCGGGCCTTCCCCGCGGCTTCCACGAAGCCTCGGGCGCGATCTACGAGTTCCTGGCGCGCTTCCAAGATAGCGAGCCGCCGAACTTCGATGAAGTGATGGCAGCGATGCTGGAACGATAGCTACAGGGGTATCCGCGGAGTATTCATAAACGGGAATTGCGGTGTAGGCTCGCCACGATCATAAGAACAGGAAGCGGCCAACCGCACCGGAAGGGACAAACATGAAGAGCGTCGCCGCGTTATGCCTGATCCTGCTGTCCTCCCACATCTGCGCAGCCATGTGACTGTGCCCTATCCCACCAGTGCGAGCCGCGAGGGCTGGGTCGATGTCGGTTGCCCTCTGCGCGATTGTGAGTGCAGCAACTGTGGTGGCCCGTTACGGTATCGGGGCCGCCAAGTAGCGTGTCAGACAGCCAATGGCTGCTTAGGCCCCGGATGCGATCGCAGGTACTGCGTCGGAGTCATACCTAGTACTTTGTGGAAAGCTGCCACAAAGGAGCTTGGTGTGCTGTAACCCACAGCCAGTGCGGCGTGAGTGACCTTTGCGCCTTCCGCGATCAGGCGCATGGCGTGCATCAGACAAAGCTGTTGGCGCCATCTTCCCAGTGTCATTCCGGTTTCATCCTGGTATAGCCGCTCTACCGTTCTTCTACTGGCGCCACTCGCCCTACACACGGCATTCAGTGATCTCCTTTCAGCCGGATTGCCCAGCAGTGCATCAGCAACGCGCTTTGCCCTCGGATCCTTCAAAGCCGGCAACTGCAGCGCTACCAGTTCAATGGCCTGAAGCTGATCGAGGATGACGTCAATCAAGTGACGCTCTACTGCGACTCTGCCCCGAAGACTGCCGGCGGCGCAGGAGCAAAGGATGAGCTCCTTCAGAATTGGCAGCACGTTGACTACACAGCAGTTGCGAGGCAGCGACGTAGCCAGGCGGGGCCGCAGATAGAGCGAGCGCATCGCCACATCGCCCGACATTGCTATCGAATGAGAAACTCCCTTAGGTATCCACACCGCCCGCTGGGGAGGAACGATCCAGGTTCCGTCTTCTGTGCGTACTGTCATTACGCCCTGGGAGGCGTAAACCAGTTGGTCGCGGTCGTGAAAATGCACAGGGATAGTATGGCCGCGCGGATAATTCCTTGCGAGCGTCACGATCCAGGAGCCGTTGTGGGCTACGTGATCGAAAACCGCCGTGTGTCGCATTTTCAACATAGTTGGTCAGAATATCGACAGTATGGCGGGCGCGCAAATTTTAAACTGCGACAGTCTGCCGGGCATTTCCCCGCGGGGGGTGGCCGTTGCGCGCTTGAGCAATCAGGAGGACTTGAAACATGAATCGGGAAGTGATGACACACTCGCTGCATATCCGATGTCTTTTGTTGATTGCCACCATAGGCTTGTGTTCGAGCCCCTGGCAGCGGAGCTTGGGGGCAATGGAGCCAAACCCTTGCGCAGCCAATCCGGAGAGCCGGCTGCTGGACTTCTGGCTCGGCGAGTGGACCATCGCCGCTCCAGGAGGCAAGTCAGGCATGACAAGCCGAGTCTATCTCGCTCTCGACAAGTGCATGGTTGTCGAGAGCTGGAGCGGTAACCAGGGGCATCAAGGCGAGAACATGTTTGCATACAGTCAGGACGACCACAGCTGGCACGGAATGTTTGCCGACAATGAGGGCCGCGTGCATGTCTTCGTTGACGGAAAGGTCAGATCGGGTTCCGCGGTATTCTCAGGACCCAGCCGGGGACCGAAGGGCGAGACTCTCCTCAATCGGATCAGCATTGCTCGTGCAGGCCCTGACAAGGTGGAGCAGCTGTGGCAGAAGTCGGCTGATAACGGCATAACGTGGTCGACTGAATTTCGCGGTGAGTACTCTCGGAGAAGCCCCTGACGCCTGCGGGAAATACGCATGTAGGGCCGCTTTTTCACTGGCCTTCGATGCGCGCAATCGTGCTGGTGCTCGTCATGGCCTGCAGTGTGCAAGCGCAAGCGTCGCCTCCGTCTCCACAGATCAGTCTGAAAGCGGGGGTTCTACAAGGTATGCATTCTGGCGCAACCGGCACGCAATCGGTTTTTCTGGGAATTCCCTACGCGTCGCCACCTGTTGGCTATTTAAGGTGGAGACCGCCGCGGCCACCGGCGGCATGGTCTGGCACGCGAAGCGCCTCACATTACGGGCCGGCCTGCCCGCAACTGCCCGCAAAGTGGTTACCGTACCCTACTTGGAATGAAGACTGCCTGTACCTGAATGTCTGGACTCCCGAATTATCGGCGAAGGCCCGGCTTCCGGTCATAGTGTATTTTCATGGTGGATCCAATCAGGCGGGATACAGCCAACTGACTCCTCTGGGTTCGGCGCTTTCCTCCATGGGTGTCGTCACTGTGACCGTGAATTATCGGCTTGGGCCCATGGGATTCCTGGCGCTCCCCGCGCTGACCGCAGAATCCCCGCATCACACCTCCGGAAATTACGGTCTTCTTGATCAGATCGCTGCGCTTCGCTGGGTACGCGAGAATATCGCGCGTTTCGGCGGCGACTCTCGGCGCATTACCGCCATGGGCCAATCGGCCGGGGCCGTCGACATTTGTCTGCTGATGACATCTGCGCTGGCGCGGGGGTCATTTCAGCGAGCCATTATGGAGAGCGGGGATTGCCAGGGAACGGTGAATGAAGATATTCGAGCTTCGATTCCCTATAACGGGCTTTCAGACTCGGGTGAAGGTGCCGGAAAACGCCTGGCGGCCGACTTGGGAATCGGGTACGGATCAGAGGCACTTAGAGCGCTGCGCGCCATTCCCATCGCTACGATTCTGAAAGCCTGGAGCAGCGATCAGACGATTCACTTCGGCGCGATCGTCGACGGTTGGGTAGTTCCCGACCAGCCGAGCAAGATCTTTGCGGAAGGCAGACAGGCTCGCGTTCCTGTCCTTGCTGGCAGCAATGCCGACGAAGCCACGGTATTAGCCCCCGGACCCACGACTGTCGGGGAATACAAGCAGTACTTACGGGAAGACACTGGAACATACGCGCAGCAGGAGTTCGCGACCTGGCCGGTATTGTCCGATGCGCAGGTTTCACAACAGTATGCGCAGCTGCGGAGCGACACATTTGCCTACGGGGCATGGTCCATGGGACGCGCCATGACGAGGATTGGCGAACCAGCCTGGTTGTATCGCTTCACCTGGGCCCAATCCGGCCCGCGGCGACGCCTTGGTGCCTATCATGGCGAGGAACTCTCGTTTCTGGGCAACGAGTATCCAAGCAATTGGGGTTCGAGCGGCGGCGATGCAGCATTCGGGGAGACCCTGCGACAATACTGGACGAATTTCGCCAAGACCGGAGATCCCAATCGTGCGGGCCACCCAGAATGGCCCAGATATGACCTTCGCGCGAACCAGATTCAGGAACTCGGTCAGCAGATTCACACTGTCCCAGCTTCGCCGAAACTCCTCCGGCTCGAAAACATTATGAGACCAATTCTTGCGAGCAGAGTCGATGACTTGCCGAATCAGGTGCGCAGGTGAATTTGGTGGAAAGGGAGGGAATCGAACCCTCGACCCCGGCGTTATGGTAACCACAAACATTACGGGAGACCCCCGAATGGGCAACTCTTCAACCAGGAATAACGTCCTGAGACTTCATACCTAGACGGCCCGGAGCCGTTGCAAACACTAAGGAGTTATCGGTTCAAGGCCGGGCAAAATTCCAGCACGGTCAAAGCAGCTTGTCCAACGTGATCGGAAGGCTACGAATCCGCCTGCCACACGCATTGTAGATCGCATTCGCCACCGCAGCTCCGACTCCGGTAATTCCTATCTCGCCGACGCCATGTGCCCCCATCGGGGCGTGCGGGTCTGGAATGTCAGTCCACATCACATCGATGTTCGGCACGTCCATGTGCACCGGTACGTGGTATTCCGCGAGGCTCGGATTCATGATGCGCCCGTTACGCTCGTCGAACTGCGTTTCCTCCGTCAGAGCAAGGCCCAGCCCCATCACGATGCCACCGCGCAACTGGCTTGAGGCGGTTTTCGCATTCATGATCCGACCGCAGTCGAATGAGCCCAGGAAACGGCTGATGCGCGGTTCTCCGGTGATCACATTCACCCGTGCTTCGCAGAACATCGCGCCGTATGAATGCATCGACCAATGCAGCATCTCGAACGGCGGCGGCGCAGCGGCCTCCACGGTCAGCTCTTCGCGTCCGGCACGTTGAAGGATGGCGGCGTAGCTCTCATGGCGTTTCGGCTCGTCTACCTTGCACAGACCGCTGTCATGACCGCGCAACTGGCCCGGCTTCAGGCCGCTGAGCGGCGATTCCTTGCCTGCCAGCTTCAGCAGTGCAGTCACCAACGCTGCTTGCGCCGCGACCACAGCGCCGCCAATCGACGCCGTCTGTTGCGATCCACCCGCAAGTACGAGCCCGGGGTACGACGAATCGCCGTAACAAAAGGTCACGCGTTCCATGGGCAGCCCTAGCCGCTCGGCGGTTACCTGGGTTTGAGCGGTAGACGTGCCCATTCCCATCTCGTGTGCCGCAATCTCGACTTTCGCTCGCCCGTCTTTGCTGAGCGTGATCCGCGCGACGCCGCCTGGCATGCGATAGTACGGATAAGTGGCGGTTGCACACCCTATGCCGACGAGCCATTCGCCTTCGCGGCGCATGGCCGGTCTTGCGTTTCGCTGGGTCCAGCCAAATCGTTCTGCGCCCGCTCGGTAGGCCTCCACGACGTGCCTCGATGAGAAACGCAATCCGGTGGTCGGGTCCTTCTCCGGCTCGTTGCGGAAGCGAAGTTCGATTGGGTCCATGCCCAGCTCCGCGGCCAATTCATCTACCGCGGACTCGAGCGCAAAGGTACCGACCGATTCACCCGGCGCGCGCATGAAGGTGTTGGCGAGCATGTCGAGTGTCGCGACTTCCACTTCGAGCCTGAAGCTGCCCGCTGCATAAGCGGTGCGCGCCGGCAGAATGAAGGGTTCGGGCATGTTGTTGTGAGGGCTCATCGCCACTACGCCCGTGTGGATCAGCGCATCGAAACGCCCATCGGCCTGTGCACCAATCGCCACCCGCTGCTCGGTGTTGGTCCTCCCGCCGACGACTCGATAGACGCCTTCGCGAGAAAGCATGATCCTGACGGGTCGGTCTGCAAGCCGCGATGCCGCGGCGGCTAGAATGTGGTGGGTCCACAGCGACTTGCAGCCGAATGCACCACCATTGTAGGCGCCACAGCGACAGAGATTCCCACTCATCCGCTCGCGCAGTTCATCGTGCGTCAGCAGGATTGTTTCGGCTGAGAGGTCCGCAGTCACATGACTCGGTACGCCTCGGCTCAGCTCGTCCGCCATACCGACGGCTGAACAGATCTGCCCGGGCGTGCAGTAACCGCATTGAAATCCGTCGTGCTCGATAAAGGCCCGCTGCAGGGGATGCATCTCGCCGGACGAAGCGAGGCCTTCGATCGTCGTGATCGCGCGTCCTTCGTATTGCACTGCCAGCGCCATGCAAGACAAGATGCGCTCGCGACCGTCCAGCAACACGGTGCACGCCCCGCACGCCCCCTGATTGCAACCTTTCTTGGTCCCTGAGAGGTGCAGATGTTCACGTAGCATATCCAACAAGGAGACGCGCGCGTCTGCCGGGAGATCGGTTTGCGCGCCGTTAATGGAAATTTTCATCTATTGTTCTCACCGTTGCTATTGGATTTCAGCGCCGCCAAGTGCTGCGTCCGCGTGGTTTCGAGGCTTGGCGAAATCCCGAAAAAGCCCCATCGAGGCCTGCGCCACTTGAATCCCAATGCTGAGCTTTACGCGGATATCGTGATTTCGCTCATCTCGTCCGATCAGAGCGTGCAGACTCACGCCCTAGTTTTGAAAGTGAAGCTGCCAGAAGTATTTGTCTGTCGGACACTGGGCGGACGCTTGTAAGAACCCAGGTCATTTGATCCGCTATTGAATTCACAGCCGCGAAGGCACTCCTCTCGCCACAGAGTCTTCGCGACTCGATCGCGGACTTTCTGAGGTACGCCGTCGAAAGTGCGACCGAAAAAGGGTCCGCCCGGGGCTGCCTTATGATGTGCGTCGCGCCGCTTGTAAACGACGCTGAGGTTCAGCGGTTCCTGCAGAGCGCGGTCGCGGGCGGCGCGGCGCTAGTAGAACGCCGTTTCCGGGACGGGATCAGCGCCGGAGAAATCCCATCTGACTTTCCCATAGCCGCGCGCGCAACCCAAGTCACGGATTTAGCGCGTGGGCTGACCATGCGTGCGCAGCTAGGCACGCCGCGCAAGACGCTCCTCAAAGATGCTGAGGAAGCGGCCGACTTGGTGCTCCTGCCGCGACACGTCTGACGGGTTATCGGACTGGCTGGGTTGGATCTGTGATTGCCCGCGAGCTTCTCGCGATGGGCCACGGCGTTGTTGGTCTGGTGCGCTCCAAGGAGAAAGCCGAAGCCTTTGCCAGCGCTGGCGGCACGGCGTTGCTCGGCACTTTAAGAGACTTGGATGTGCTTCGAAATGGAGCAGGCAATGCCGACGGCATCATCCACACGGCATTCGGTCTCGATTTCTCTAAGATCGTGGAACTGGCCGAGGAGGACCGTCAGGCGATAGAGATCTTCGGCGAGGTATTCGCCGGCTCGGACCGACCGATCGTCGTGACGAGCGGAATCGGCCTGTGTCCTCCGGGCGAGACGTTCAGGGAAGACTCGCCAAGAGCCCCCGTGAACCCCGCTTTTCCCCGTGCATCGGAGCAGACCGCTTTCGCGCTTGCCAAGCGTGGTCTGCGCGCTTCGGTAGTCCGCCTTCCACGTTCAACTCATGGCATCGGCGAACGTCATGGCTTTGTCCCGATGCTAACTGCCTTGGCGCGCACGAAAGGAGTCTCCGCCTATGTTGGGAGCGGAAACAACTTCTGGCCGTCCGTGCATCGGTTGGATGCCGCACGCGTATTTTGCCTTGCCGTCGAGCGAGGTGCCCAGAATGAAGCCTTCCACGCGGTAGCTGAAGAAGCTGTGCCCTTCCGACTCATCGCCGAGGCAATCGGCCGGCAGGTAGGAGTGCCAGCGCAATCTCTTACCGCCGAACAGGCGACGGCCCATTTCGGAAACCTCGCGATGTTTGTCGCTGGCAACGGCCCGGCCACAAGTGAAAAGACGAGAGCGGTACTTGGATGGGAACCAAGGGAAACGAGTCTTATCGCAGATATCGACCGACCGAACTATCATGAATGATCGGCTTTGTTTCGACCAGTCCGACATGCCACTCGAAGCACGGCAGTATTGTGAAGCGTAGCCATTGGTCGTGGGATTATCAGAGCTGCCGCCAGAGGAAAGCCGGCTTCGCTGAGTAGATACCCTGTAGGTCGTGTGTACAGGCTCGGTGAAGTAGGCGCCATCAAAGCGAATTATTGTTTGCATTGTCAGGGGCATGACCAGGTCCGCGCGCCTTAGCGTATGTAAAACTCCGAATCTTGAGGTCGCCCCTTGTCGATCGCGATCGCCGGTTGAGGTAATGCCGACGGACTACCAGATTCCAGCCACGTTGGGCGCTTTCGGATGACCGTGCTCGGCCTACAGCTACTTCCGAAGGGGCCGCAAGGCCCCTCGGTCTTTCCAAGGTCAATCGACCCGCATGGCTCTGGCGCAACGCCTACCCCGCGGTCTAGTTCGCTCGGAACCGACGCTCACTTTGGCACCCGCCGGCGTCAACGCCGTGGGACACGCAGGATGCCGGTCAAACCACGGCGGTCATAGACTTGGAAGGTAAACGTTCGGCCCGCAATAAACGCCCGTTGACCCCGGTCTTACTTGATGTCGAATCATATAAGGAATGGTTCTGGCGATCAGTGCCGCTAGCAGGCGCGAGCCCGCTGAAGGTGTGCGAGCCACGAGCGTGTGGCCGCCCGGATCTTTTTCACGCATCAGTGCTGTAGGTACGCTCATGAGACAATTCGAACAACGTTTGACGCCGCGACCTTTAATTCTGTTCTCGATGCTTCTGTACTTCCAGGTAGCTAATGCTGCTGGCGCTGAACGCAATGTCGCGGAACTCTTCACCTCTCAGGGTTGCTCCTCCTGTCCGCCAGCAGACGCCGTAGCGGGCAGATTGCGCACCAATCCCGCTGTGATCGTCCTATCAATTCACGTCAATTATTGGGATGGTCCCCAATGGAGAGACCCGTTCTCCTCCCAAGTCGGTACAGATCGCCAGTACACCTACTCGCGCACGTTAGGCGAAGGATCGGTATTCACACCGCAGCTGATTCTGAATGGAACACAGTCATTCGTAGGCTCTCAGGAAAGTGCAATCCAACGTGCGATCACAGCGGCCCGTGTCGCGCTGCCCGCGCAAGTGGATCTGTCCAGGCAATCCGACGGGACGTTTCTGCTGACCCTTACGGGATCCGCGAAGAGCGCCGATCTGTGGGAAATTGATTACGTGCAGCATTCTGCAACGCAGATCCGAGGCGGCGAAAATGGCGGTCGCAGACTCGATACGTACAATGACGCGACCCAAATCCGCCGACTGGGCGTATTCGCTGTGGGCGCAGTGCAGTTGCCCGCGTTGAAGCCGCCGGCAAATGGGCTCGCCGTCCTCGTGCAAACGCCCGGCCTGGGTCCAATTCTCGGAGCAGGCGCGTACGAAATGAAGTAACCGCCGGTGACGATAGACTGCCTTTACGGAGTGTTTTTGCCCGGCCTCCGCCGGTCGCGGCGAGGGCAAGCCCTTCAGGGATTCGATGTCGCGAGAGCTTCGACGAATTTCTTGTACGCCGCCTCATCCAGGAGTGCGTCGAACTCCTTCGTATCTGTGACGCGGAGCTTGAATAACCAGCCCTCGCCCATCGGATCCGCGTTGATCCTTGCCGGATCGTCAGTGAGCACCGCATTGACGCCCGTAACCTCGCCCGAGATGGGTGCGTAGAGATCGTTCGCCACCTTCACCGATTCGACGGCCGCGACCTCTTTGCCCTGTTCAATGCGTTTCCCCACTTGCGGAAGGTCGACATGGACCACTTCGTTAAGCTGCATCTGGGCATAATCGGTGATGCCGACCACAGCCTCGCTGCCATCGAGGCGCACCCATAAGTGATCTTTGTTGAAGCGCACGTTGCTCATATCGGGTTTTCCACGAGGTCAGACTCCTAATCCTGTTCACCAATAGTCTCGGCATAAGTTTTGCCGTACGGATAAAAGAGGTCCTTGCGGCCCTGCTGCCACGCCGCCTGGAGCTCCGGCGTTGTGATGTCCCAGTCAGGCCGGCATTTCTTCGTGACCACACGCAGATCCTGCCGCAGATCTTCCATGGTTGGCCGACCGAAGTACCAGTAGCCATTGTAGATCTTGTAGATGACAAGATTCGGCTCGAGGACAATCACATGGGGGATCATCGGGTTGTGGCCCGGATCCGTATATTCGGCAATGTCGAGATCCTTTTGGACGATACGCCGGGTGTCCGAGAGGAAGGGCCAATGAGCACCGACGCCGCTGCGATATTCGTTCGTCTCGGTGATGTTGTCAGTGCTGATCGTGACCAGGCGGCAATAGCCAACCTCCATCTCACGATGTAGTTGAAGAAGCCCTTCGGACTGCCTACGGTCCTTGGGGCAAAAACCGCCGCGGCTGAGGACCAGCACCATGGGATCCTGACCTTGCAGAGCCGAGAGCTTCCGGCGCTTCGCGGTATGGTCGGAGAGTTCGTAGTCGGGGAAGACGGCCCCCGGAACCATGTCGTGTCGCATAGAATCCCTCTTACGTTTTTCGGGTAATCGTTCCCGAGGACCGTCTCATCCCCCGTCTATCGGCTAAAGACAAGGTAACGCCGGATGACTCACTCACACCTGAACAACTGTACTGTGGTTGCCGGGAGAACGAAAGTAACCGGCGGTGACGCCCTTCAGTCAATTCGAAGTAGCTGACGGATCATCGGCCAGGACTGCCTGCCGTTCTCACGCATCTCCGCTGCCAGCTCGCCGGGCATCCACTTGATGAATGCCGGCTCAAAAGTAGGCCGCTCGCGGATACGCTGGAACCACTCCTCGACTCGCGGAAGGCGGCCGTTTGCCCACAATCCCTCCAGGCTGAGCGCTGCGAGTCGGTTTGCGTACGGTGTCATCGCGATATCGGCCATGGAGAATTGGTTATCTACGAGCCACCGCCCATCACCTAACGACCGCTCCATCCTGTGCAGATAGGCGTCGTACAGGCGAATCTTTTCCTCAGCGCCCGGTGCCGCGACACCATGTTGGATCCATTCCCATTTCAACCGACGCGCCGCTGCCCCTTCTGAGCCGCCGTTTTTTAGGAAGTCCCCGAAGCTTCCTGCGCCGTTGCGCAGAATGGTGTGGCGATGAGAAACGATATATGTGATCGCTGAACAGGCCGGATGCAACTCCTCGTCGACGGCCTTGGTCCATAAGCGAACTTGCGCCCTGCCACGCGGGCTCTTGGGATAAATGGGCGAGTCCGGAAAGGCATCCTCGATGTACTCACAGATGATGGTGGACTCTGGAATCACGAAGCCATCGTGCACCAATACGGGAACCACCGCTTTCGGATTGAGTGCCTGGAACTCAGGTCGAAACTGCTCGCCGCGAAGTATATCGACGACATGACCATTCCACTCCAGCCGCTTCTCCTCGAGAGCGAAACGAACCTTGGCGGCGCAGGCCGAGGAGCCGTGGTGATACAGTTCGAGCATTGGGTCTCCCCTTGTTTTAGCACCAGTTCAACGAGCCTATCACCCGGTTGATGGAAGCTTGTCCGCCGTCCTCAACGCAAAGTCGCTGGCGTCATGGCGCTCGTGCAATTGGCTCGAAGGCTCACCGAAAGTGCGGTTAACCATGCGGCCTCTCTGCACCCCCGGCCTCTCGAGCAGCGCATCCGCCCATCGCTGTACGTTCTTGTAGTCCTGCACACTTAAGAACTCTCCTGCGTTATAGGCCCATCCCTTAATCAACCCTCCGTACCACGGAAAGACGGCTATGTCGGCAATCGTGTAGGTGTTTCCGGCAAGGTACTCCGATTCCGCAAGACGGCGGTCGAGCACATCGAGCTGTCGCTTTACTTCCATCGCAAATCGGTTGATGGCGTATTCAATCTTCGCAGGCGCATAGGCGTAAAAGTGACCGAACCCGCCACCAAGGTACGGCGCGCTGCCCATTTGCCAGAACAGCCATGACAGACATTCCGCGCGACCAGCAGTGTCGGTCGGCAGAAGCGCGCCGAATTTCTCGGCCAAGTACAGCAGTATCGAGCCTGACTCGAAGACTCGAACTGGCGTCGGGCCGGCTCTGTCGACCAACGCGGGAATCTTGGAGTTAGGGTTAATCGCGACGAAACCCGTGCTGAACTGGTCGCCTTCGCTGATTTTAATCAGCCACGCGTCGTACTCCGCACCGTGATGACCAAGCGCCAGCAACTCCTCCAGCATCACAGTAACCTTCACGCCATTCGGTGTCCCCAGAGAATACAGCTGCAGCGGGTGCCGACCGACCGGCAGCTCCTTTTCGTGAGTGGGTCCGGCGATCGGGCGGTTGATACTGGCGAACGTGCCGCCGCTCGGCTTATTCCAGATCCAAACCTTTGGGGGTACGTATTCGGGCAGGTCAGTCATTTTCCGCACTCCGGGTTCCGACGATAAAGCGCGCCGATCTCTTTACACGGGCGGATAGTTCGAGGGAAACAAAGAACGCTTGGTTTCCTCATCACTGACCTTCTTGAACTCGTGGTCTGCACCGATTGCACGTGCTCGCACAACAGCTGGACGGGCATCAACAGTCTGGAACAGTCTCTTCAGGTGAGGATAGGGGCCGAGCGGATCGACCTCACCCTTCAGCACTCGTGTGGCACGATCAAGCCAACCCCATGCCGAGATGTCTGCGATTGTGTAGGTGTCGGCAACAATGAATGTCCGGTCCGCAAGATGATCGTTCAATACCTGGTAGTGTCGTTGCGCTTCGCGGCGGTAACGGTTAGTCGCGTAGTCGAGTCCGTCGGGCGCTGCGAACTGAAAGTGAACGGCCTGACCGGAGAACGGTCCCAGACCCGAGGCGATGAACAGTAACCATGACAACAGCTCCGGGCGATCCGCTGGCGCTCCGAGGAACTTGCCAGTCTTTTCCGCTAGATACAGGAGTATGGCGGTGGAGTCGAAGACCCGGGCCTCCTTGCCCCCTGGCCCGTCGGTATCGACGATTGCTGGCACTTTCCCATTCGGATTGATCGCGCGGAACGCGGCAAGGTGTTGCTCTCCTTTGCCCGTATCAACGGGGATCACTTCATAAGGGAGCCCCGCTTCCTCGAGGAAGAGCGCGACCTTCGCCGGGTTAGGGGTGGGGTGAAAGTAGAAACGAATCATCAACCTTCTCCTTATTCTCAACACGGGCGCAGGTAGTCGCGCCCGCGTACTCCCGCTGCCGGGCCTGCAATTGGCCGGTCAACTTGCATTTTAGCATGCACATTCTAAAATGGTGGCCGTCCCTGGAAAGACTGAGTGATTGAATGGCAAGACCAAGGGAGTTTGACGAGGGTCAAGTACTTGCTGCTGCAATCCAATGCTTTTGGAATCGAGGGTATGAGGCGACCTCGGTGAAGCATCTGGTCGAGAAGACGGGAATTACGGCCGCCAGCCTCTACAACGCGTTCGGTGACAAGCGAACTTTATTCCGCGCCGCTCTTGACCATTACGTCGAAAGCAGCGTGGGTGAGCGAATAGAACGTTGTGACGCTTTGCCCCCCCGCGACGCTATCGAGGCATTTTTCCGGGACATCCTGAATCGCTCGCTGAATGATGTCGATCACAAGGGATGCTTGCTCGTGAACTCAGCGCTCGAGATTGCGCCCCATGACCCGGAGTTCCAGGAGGTCATCGCCAGCGTACTTCGTCGCATCGAGAAGTTCTTCTTGAAGTGCGTCAAGGCAGGTCAAGCGAGGGGCACGATTACGCGCTCGGTACCGGCGCAAAATCTGGCTCATCATCTCCTGGCCGTGCTCATGGGAGTACGTGTTCTGGCGCGGGTCCGCCCGGAAAGGACGCTCCTCGAAGGCGTCGTCGCGCCGGCGCTCGCGCTGCTTGATCGAGACTGACGAGAAGCCCCCGTCACCCTGTGTTGCCCCAGACGTTCCCCGCGCAGCGGTCGGGTTTAAGGTTTTCCGGGCAAACGGTGACCTCACGAGTTCAGTACCTCCGCGGTGTTGCGGAGTCCTACACTGCCTGGGTGGTGCGCTTATAAGCGCAATCCGCCAAGACCCAGCTTTTGGTCGCCGCCAGAGGAGAATTCACCATGCAAGCCTTCATCGAAGCGAGCCTCCTTTCAAGCGATATTGCTCAGCCTAGGGAGAAGCCCTTCGAGATTTACGACCGCAGGCTTCCTGGATTCACAATGCGTGCAGCCCAGCGGCGCACGGTCGTGTTATGC
>Ga0302315_10001186_pt1 | contig 27264 bp, 20 predicted proteins | sample III_Palsa_N3_1_FD_200532 | JGI IMG/M metagenome (GOLD analysis project Ga0302315, IMG submission 200532) | Peat permafrost microbial communities from Stordalen Mire near Abisko, Sweden - III_Palsa_N3_1 | ecosystem: Environmental > Terrestrial > Soil > Palsa > Peat permafrost | place: Sweden...
AAAACTAAGCCGGAAGTTGCCCCGGCCAAGGCAAATATCACTTACGACAGCTTTTCAACGATGGATATCCGCACCGGCACCATCCTAACGGCTGAAAAAGTGGCGAAAACCAAAAAGCTGCTCAAACTCACCATTGATACCGGCATCGACCAGCGGACTATCGTATCGGGCATCGCCGAATATTTTGAGCCGGAAGCCATCGTCGGGCAGAAAGTAAGCGTACTCGTAAACCTGGAGCCGCGCGAAATAAAAGGCATCACCTCACAGGGGATGATCCTGATGGCCGAGAACGCGGAAGGAAAATTAGCGTTTGTTTCAGCACCGGATAGCATGCACGACGGATCGGTGATCAGGTAGGAAAAAAAGCAGTCGGATACTTATAGCCGGCTATTCTTTTCGGAGGCGTTACCCTGTCAAAAGAAGCATCGTTATACACGCTCCATTAATAGGTGGTCGTAGGTTTCGCTTGTAATCGTTTTCCTTCCAATGCTGTTATAATAGTAGCCGGCATCGATCATTTTATCCAGGTCGTACAAATTTCGCCCGTCGAAAATCACCTTATCCTTTAAGAGTTTATCCATCAGGTCAAAGTCCGGTGTTCTGAATAAAGACCATTCCGTTACGATCAGCAAAGCATCGGCATTTTGCAACGCGGCATACTGATCCTCCGCATACATAACCTTGTCGCCAACCAGTTTTTTAACGTTATCCATCGCCGCCGGGTCAAATACGGTGATGCTTGCGCCGGCCTCCAACAGGTCGTCAATAATATATAACGCAGGGGCTTCGCGGATATCGTCTGTTTCAGGCTTGAACGATAGTCCCCAAATCGCCAGCTTTTTGCCGGTTAAATCGTTCTTAAAATACTTTTTTACTTTTTCGACCAAAACCCTTTTTTGAATTTCATTGACGTCCATCACCGACTTAAGAATCCTGAAATCGTAGTCGTTCTCTTCGGCCGATTTAGCCAGGGCTTGCACATCCTTCGGAAAGCAACTGCCGCCATACCCAATTCCCGAAAACAGGAACCGCTTGCCAATACGGTCGTCGGCGCCTATACCGCGGCGCACCATATCAACGTCGGCGCCAACTAATTCACAAAGGTTTGCGATTTCATTCATAAAGGAGATCTTGGTAGCGAGGAACGAATTGGCGGCATATTTGGTCAGCTCCGAGGAGCGCTCATCCATAAAAATTACGGGGTTACCCTGCCGCACGTATGGCGCATACAACTCCGCCATTAATTTACGGGCACGCTCGTCGGTTGAACCGATCACCACCCTGTCGGGTTTCATAAAATCCTCAACCGCTACGCCTTCACGTAAGAACTCGGGATTCGAGACAACGGCAAACTCCGTTTGGGTATGAGCGTTCATCACTGCGGTAACCTTGTCGGCGGTCCCGACAGGAACGGTTGATTTGGTGACAATCACCTTGTATTCTGTGATCAGTTCCGCGATATCCTTCGCCGCGCCTAAGACATAGCTAAGGTCGGCTGATCCATCGTCGCCGGGAGGCGTGGGAAGCGCGAGGAAAATAATTTTAGCTTCGGATATGGCTGCGGCCAGGTCCGTTGTAAAATGTAAACGTTTTTGAACGATGTTGCGATAGAACAGCAATTCGAGTCCCGGCTCATAGATAGGGAGCTGTCCCTGCTGCATCATTTCTACCTTTTTTTCGTTAACATCAACGCAAATAACCTGGTTCCCTGTTTCAGCTAAACAGGTTCCGGTTACCAGGCCTACATATCCTGTACCTACAATAGCAATTTTCATATTTTTTTAATTAAGTGATAAAACAAATTATTTAGTATGCCCGTGAGGGGTGTGTATAAAAGTTTTGTTAGCGCCCTTCAGCTTAAACAGCAATTTAAACATCGAAAAAAACGCCGCCGGCAAAGCAAGGGCAACCGATCCGAGTCGTTTGTTAAAATACTGTACCGGTACAGAGAGCAGAATGGCCAGGTAAGTGGATATGCCTATGAAACACCAGTATGCAGGCGGCACCGCGGGAATGTGAACTAACGATAAAACTAAAGCCACCGGCATAATGCCCAAAAGCAGGATCCGCGGTAACAGCAGGGTTTGAAAAACCTTGTCGAAGAAATCAATATTGCCTTTAAATAGCTGCCTAAAGCCCTCGCCAAGGTAACGCTGCATGTAATGCACTTGCGCCGACATCCAGCGCCGCCGCTGATTTTCGAACGCCGTTTTTTGGGCTGTTTTCTCGTCGTATACCAGAGCGCGTTCTGCGTAGCCGAAGCGCACACGGCTCCGAAGCAGGCGAAGTTCCATTTCCTTGTCGAAGCCCCCTATGGCAGTTATTTCCGGCATAATTTGTTTAAACAGACGGAAGTCCAGGGCCATCCCGGAGCCGATGATGGCACATGACAGGCCTAACGCAGCGTGCCCTTTACGGAACAGGTTATTGTTGATGCCCTCGCTTATTGCATCGAGCAAGGCAATGCGGGTGTTTGTATTTTTTGCAACCCGTTGTCCCTGTACTACTTTATAGCCCGATTTCAATGCATCATTCATTCGGTACAGGAAATCCGTTGCGCATACATTGTCTGCGTCGAGCACCAGGGCATAGTCAAACTCACCCCGAGTTTGGTTCACGGCGACATTCAACGCCCGGGCTTTAGTGCTTTTATCAAATGACACTTCCACTACCTGGATGGGAAGTTCACGCAGTTTCAAAAGCGTTTCAGGCGCCAGCGAATCTGCTATTATAACTACATGCCGCTTATCCATCGGGTAATCGAGCCCCAATGCAGCAAGGGCGGTATTTACAATCACCGAATCTTCTTTATAGGACGGGATATATATAACAAAACGACCTAACTCAGGAGCCACAGGGTATATTTCTGACGGGAACAGTCGCCCGGCCAACCCAAAAATGAGCAGGTACAAGGCCTGTAATGCGAGGAAGATAAAAACTACCAGGCTTAACGCGTAGATGAAGCTATTTAAATAGGCCATATTTTAAAGATTAATATCGTTTATAATGAATATTCCAAACCAAGCCGGCCCAAACCCGGCCGGCAAAATTCCATTTGCCCCGCAGGGCGTACTTTAGCAGGCCAACGGGAACTGAAACCATTACAAAAAAGAGCCGGCTAACAAGACCCTTTAGCCCAAAAATGTTCCGGCGGATAAATAGTAAGCGGTTCCTGTTTTGGTAATAGACTTTTATCACGCTTGCTTTCCCAACGCTCATTGATTCTTTATGCCATACCACGGAGTTTGCCTGGTACCAAATGGTAAAGCCGGCGCGTTGGGCGTGTTCGCTGAAGTCCAGTTCTTCGTAGTATAAAAAATAATCTTCGGGCAGCAAGCCGATCTTGTCGAAAACCCTTTTTCGTATGGCCATTGCAGCCCCGTGGGCCAGCTGCGTTTGATGCGGCTCGTCGTATTGCCCGGCGTCTTTTTCTCCCGTGCCGATAAATTTTCCGCGTGCGGTAAGCGGGTTGATTGCGGTTCCCCCGGCGTATTGAATGATATCTTTCGATTGATAATACAGAATTTTTGGGCAGACAATACCCACTTCCGAATGTTCATTAAACAAGGTCACAATCGGTTCGATAAATGATGGCGCAACTTCGGTATCGTTATTCAGCAATAAAATAATGTCACCCTTAGCGGCTTCGATTCCCCGGTTATTGCCTCCGGCAAATCCGAGGTTTTTAGGGTTTTGAATAAATTTTATTTGGGGGAATTCATCCGCCAAATAGCCCGCATCGACAGCTGATGCATTGTCGACCACAATGATCTCGAGGTAAGGGTAGGTAACCTGCTGCAGGGAACGAAGCATTTCTGCAGTCGCCACATCGGTATTATAGTTTACCGATATAATTGATACGAGCGGATATGGATTTTTAATTTTCATCGTTTTATATTTATTAAAATATCCGCCCCACGTCCAATCCTCTTTTATCCCATCGGTATGCCAGCCATACAAATGCCACGCTGATGAACACAACCACGCCGCTCGGCGCCTGCCCTAAAACCTGGTTTCCGTAACTGGCAAATGCCACTCCCACAAACCCTGCCAGAAAAGCCATCGCCACCTGCCGCACCATGGTCCCGCTCTTCATCCTGAATATCAGTACGCATCCCGTTAAAATAATTGTGATAACCATCGCCAGATGTATCCACAGGCCTATAATGCCCGTTTCGGCCCATATTTTCACGTACCAGCTATCGGTTGGCGTATCGGCCAGTAAAGTGCCCGGACTAAACCGCTGGCCCCAGGAACCAGCCGATCCAATGCCTCCGCCGATTGGTCTGGATGCAAGATAAGTACTGAGTATACGTTGATTAGACAAGCGCACCTGCAGCGACGGGTCGTTCGGATCCAGCGCACTGCGCATTCTGTGTATCTGGTAATTGCCGGCGCCGATGGTGGTGAATTTGAGGATGTAGAACAACACACCGACGATAACTCCCCCTAAACTTAAAATCTTAAAGTTTTTTGTAAGAAACAGGTAAACCATGATCCCCGAAAGCGGAACAAACAAAGCCCCTCTTGTACCCGACACAGACATTCCCCAGAAAAACAATGCACCGGAAATGAGCAGGATCACCCTTTCCTTCAATGAAACGGGACCAAATGCCAGCACCATGCATACCAGGGCAATATGCCCCATCGCGGCGCCAAACTGGCCGGCATCGGAGTAGAAAGAAAACACGCGCAATCGCCCAAATAGAATATGCGTTTTATAAGCCCCGGCGTCAAGCCACATTTGCTCCGCATGATTGACACCTATATAGAGTTGTTTCAATCCCCACAAAACGGCGATGATTGACCAAATGATCCAGGTTTTCATAAAAGGTTTGATTTCCTTGGGATCATTGAACACCAATATCGTCAGGATAACCAATTGCATCATATAAAGTGAAGTGCCGCGAACAGCGAAAAACCAGGCGGCAAAAATGCGCGATTGCGGATTGATGATCTCAAATATTGTATAGACTGTCCAAATGGCTATTGCGTACACGAACGGGCTTTTAAGGTATAAGAAGTTTCTTCTTGTTGACTTTCTAAGCGCGGCAATTAAGGTGATCAGCAAAAAAATATCCACTAACAGGCCGCAGGGCGCCGTGGTATAACGCACCATGCCGTTGGCAAAAAAGCCCACGTTTACCACAGTGTACAGTCCCAATTTTGGATTTTTAAATATTAAGGCGATGAACGCGATAGCAAAAGGCAATGCTATTAATGCCCCCGCGCCGGCCAGGTCTGTTTCGGCCAGAACGATACCCAAAGCAATTGCTACACCGGTGATTAGCAGCATGTCGCGCAGACCGGAAAACTTTAACGTTTTAGATATCATGACTATAGTGTTGGCTGCCCCCTAAGCAGTTTAATCGACTTACTCACTCCTTCGTGCCAGAACAATTTGGCCGTGAAGACATCAAGGATATCTTTTAACTGCACCCAGCCCATTACAATGCCTATCAGGAAGGTAATGGTGGAACCGGCTGCTACACCATATATTCCGGTACCCATCCATAGAGCGAGAATATCAAGACTCACATTGGTAACCAGCATGATCACAACCTTAACGGTATTCTTTTTTGGGCGGTGGCTGGCATCGAGCAGTACGCCGCAATAGCGGTCGATGGGGATCAGCATCGCATAAAAGCAAAATATTTGCAGCAGCAAGGTTGATTGATGATACTTGCTTCCGCCGAGCAGGCTAACGATGAAATTTGGAAAGCAGAAAAACACGAGCAGCATGGGCAATACGATCGCGGTCAGAAGCCCGCATTGACGGTAAAAGAACAGCCTAAGTTCTTTGATTTTTTCCTGCTGCCATAACGATGTTGCCTGCGGGATGGCAATCGAGGCAAATGAGCGAACCGGAATTTCGATCACTTCGATCAATTTTTGGGGGATTGAATAAACGGCAACTGCGGCCGGCCCCAGCCAGAAAGCGATGATAAATTGGTCGGAACTACGGAGCAAACTCGATGTGATCATTGTGAGCATGCTGAATTTCCCATAATTTGATAATTTCTTTCTTTCCGGCTTTAAATCCGTATTCCATCTTCCAAGGTGCAGCCATCCAAATATGACGCCCGAAACGCCTATCAAAAACTGGATCAGCGCATACCAAACCACCGTTGCTTCGATGCTGAAATTATATTTTGCCCGCAATAGCAGTAATACAGTGAATCCTACCGGAAAGATCAGCCGTATGATGGACAATAATTTGAACTCCGAACGCGCCTGCAATTGCCAAAGCAAAAGCTGATAAGGCAGCGCGGAGAAAAGCCAAAGGATGGTAAAGCGCTTGGCTAACATAAAAGCGTTATTGTCTATCCTGATGAAAAATAGGCTTGACAACAATATTGCGATTGCCAGGGTAAAAAGGAGTAAAAGCTGCCATGACGCGCCGGTTAGCTTTGCCCGGTCGTCATCATTGGCGGCCACTACAAAATACCGTACAAAGGGAGTTTGCACCCAGCCGCTCCTGAACATTTCCAAAAGCGTGTAAACGGTTAACAGCATAAACCAGTTACCCGCATCGAATTTGGAAAACTGGTGGGCAATAAGGCCGAGGTTTACAAAACCCAATAAGGCCGTCGCGCCGTTCGACAGGAGCGACATTGACATGTTACTATTCAAAATTCTCTTTATCATCGCTATTAATTTTGACTGTGGGTGGTTGAAACGTTGGCTTTTTCGCGGTAGGCTATAATGATATCCAGTAACTGTTCGGCTCTTTTTTCCCAGTCGGCCTCCCTTGCAATTGCTATTCGTTTTTGCTGCAACGCCTCGTCATCCTCCAAAAGCGCCAGTTCCAGGCAGTGTATAAAGGATTTTGGTCCGCGGGCGGTATAAACCACATCATCGGCCTCTCCCATCGAGGCAAATGGGGTCATCACCACGGGCAAACCCATTGCAAGGTATTCGTTCACTTTTAGCGGGTGGATAGCTGCCGTTAGGTTATTGCATACATATGGAATAATCCCAATGTTTATTTCGCTTAAAACCAAAGGCATTCTTTCCGTGGCAACGGCCGGTTCAAAACACACATTGATATATTTGATCAGCCGCGTATATATGTTCTGATCGAATACTTTTCCAACAAAAAGGAACCGTGTTTCCTGCATCCGGGCAATCACGCTTTCCAGTAGGTCAATGTCAATCCGGCTGTCCATGGTGCCTGTATAGCCAACGGTTTTGATATATTTTCCGTTAAGCTTGTTTATTTTGATATGCTGAAAAAAAGATTGGAAGTGTACGCCGTTGTTGACAACCTCTACAGGAATATTCATACGTTGTTTCCTTTTTTTCAACTCATCCGAAGTCACAATTACGAGGTCATTTTCCTGAATGAAACGACTTTCTTCTACCGATGCAAATCCACGGAAATAAGGGATATCTGTAAAGTCATCATAGATGTAATATACCTTGTAGGTTATGTTGTCGATTTTCCAGAACCGGCCGAGGAATGGCTGATAGGAATTAAAACCAATAATATTCCGCATCCCAAGTTTTTTTATCGCCGTGTTGATGAAATAGCCCGTGAAAGCGGCGTTTATTTTGTTCAACCATTGGAAATGGCGATAGGAACTGGCCCTGAACGAGGGGAAAATAGGCGGTAGTGACAACACGTATAAACCCACGTCACCGGTACCCTCAATCTTCCTCAGGCGGTCCTTAAATCCTAGTAAACGCTTCCAGTCGAATGCCTTTTTCCCCAGCATACCTTTTATGCAATCCGAAATCGTGTAGGCATAGTCGACATACAACACCAGGTTGTTGGCAGCCAGTTCTTTCATCAATTCAACCGTCGACTGGAGGTATTCGGCCTCCCATGCCGGCAGCGCAAAACAAACAATATGTTCAGGTTTTTTAGTGTTCATGCTATTTCAGATTAAGTGTTAATATTTTCTTGATTTTCTTTTTCAACCAGCTCCGTTGCTTAGGTATTTCCCCTATCAGGCTGTCAAGATTGGCCTCATCGGTACCAATCAGCCAGGTAAAAAACGGAACGTCAGGCATGTTCCTCCGGGTGGTGGATATCAGGGCCTTGTCCACAGGCAGCCAGGTATCGTCGGCCTTAAAAGCCAAAACAGCCATGTCCGACGCGCGGGCGATCGACGTGGGTAAACTATGTGAGGACAGATCAGGCGTAAGCCAAACCACCATGTTTTTGCCGGACAAATCCTCGCCCACAAGGTCACGTACCGTTTTACAATTTAATTGGTTGATGCCCGCTGTGTAAACTTTGAACGAAGCGGGTGATAAGGCTTTCGAAAATATGTCCGAATACTCAGCCGGGACAACCCAGCAAACGTCGATGAAAACCGTTTGCAAAGTTTCATGGGTTAATTTTATGTCCGCTTCATTAAAAACGCCCGGTTTGGTGGTCAGCATCATCATTTGCAGCTGCGCATTTTCATTAGCGGCGGGAGGCATTTTTGAAAAAACCGAGCTAACGAATTTTTCCACCAATAAAGTCCGAAGCGCATGCTGGTATGGCTGGGGGTTAAACTCATCATACCGGCTGGACACGCCCAGCAATGGAAGATTGATGATTTGGGTCGCTCTTTCCGGCGATCGAACCGACGAATCCATTTTCTCTCTGCCGATCACAACGGAAACAACCATTAATATCCCAACAAAAAATGAAAGGATTATCATTAACGCCCGTGTCGATGGCTGCGGTTTTAAGGGGAAATAAGGTTTATCCTGGATAACTATATTCGAATTAAGGTTAAGATTATTCTGTCGAAGCGTTGCCAGGTGCAGGCCTGTTAAAACAGCGAGGTATTCTTTTTCATTGATGTCGGCCTGGCGGTCGAGTTGTTTAAGGGTCGACCCCAGGGGCGCCAATTGGTCAAATTCATTTAGATAATCCTGTTTTTGAGTCCCCATTACCTTAAGCCCTGCTGAGGCTTTGTCGGCATCAACTGCATTATCAACCCACTGCGCCATCAGGCTCGAACGGGGAACGGTTTCGAGCGTGTAATTTAGGTTCATGTATTGGTTGGATGCCGCTTTTAAAGAATCGCCAAGTAACTGGGCCTCTTGCGTGTACTCACTTATCTTTTCCTTGTTATCATATAGCTTCGCCCGCTCCAGGTTTGAATTAACCTCGCTTATGTGCTGACGCAAGTCGATTAAATTGACGCCGTTAGCCACCTGCTGTTGCCGGGAATGAAGTTTGCTTTGAACGAGCGACAAAGTTTGCTGACTGCCGTTTTTAGCTATTTTCTCGTTGAATATCTGTTTGTCCAGGTCCTCTTTCGCCTGGGCGACATACCGTGTTTGCTCGTAATAGTTTATGATCCTGTTTTTTTGCCCGAATTGTTTAAGGCTATCTTCCGACGCGGCCAGTTTGGCCCTTGCTTCGGTAAGTTTGGTTTCAAAATAATGTACTGCGCTATAGGTTTGATCGGCTTTAAGTTGCTTATAATTAGCAGTGAAAATACTGGTATGCAGTTCGAGGGTGCGCAGGCAAACGGCCGGGTCGGTGCACGAATAATCGATTTGCAGCATATCGCTGGTGTTAATCCGGGTTACCACCAGGTTGGTTTTAAGCTCATCGATATTGTAAAACGTAGACGGCTGATCCAGGATCTCAGCAATGATATTATCGGCTTTCGATGAATAGATGCCGCTTATGTAATTGTAAACGCTTTGAGCATCCTTTAGCCGCCGTGCGTGAGCTATCAATTGCGGTCCCGCCAGCTTTCTCAGATTGTCAAATCCTGTCTGGCTTAAAACCTGTGAATCGGGCCTTGTTACCAAAAGGTGTTCTGCAAGTAAATGAAGCGCTACCTGTTCAATCGTTTCGCGTGATTTTGCTGATGCCACAAGGTTGTCAAATGCATTATTTACCGCGAAATAATCAAGTCTTTCATCTTCTGTACTGGTTATAGAGTAACCGCTGGCTACCCCGGTGTACAACGTGGTGGAACTGATATAGGCTTTTTTGGTATGCTTTGTTAGAAAAAACACGGTGATCACGCAGATCATCGGCATTAACACCAGCCACTTTTGATATCTAAGTAATAACTTCAGGTAATGCATCGTATTTATCTATTTACCATTAATTGTTTAACCGGTACACCAACGAGCGGCTCGATTTGAGAGAATGCCGTTGAAAACTGCCGTTTTGCATCTTCGTATTCGGCGCTGGCGTTTACCTGGAAGGTTTCTATGCGCGATAATTCGGAGATGTCGATCGTGCCGTCCCTGAATTGTTTCTGAGCGATCGCATACTCATTGATTGCCGATTGCTTGGCTTCGCTGCGTATGGTGAGCAGGTTATTGGTATAGAACAGGTTGTAATAAGCCTGGATCACCACCGTTCGCAATTCCTGGATGGATTGATCGCGCTTATCAATGGTCGAGTTCAGTTCGTATTTGTACAGGTTATTTTTTGCCCTGTGGCCAATAAATTCATATAATGGAAGGTTAACTTGTATGCCTACTTTAAAGCCGTTATTGATATTCGATTGGGATAGCGATCCAGCGGGTTGGTTATCATTGGTTACAATAGTTTGATTGCCGGCTGTATAATTTACAAAACCTACAATGTTGCTTGTCCATTCATCTTTCGTAAACTCAAGCTGCGCCTGTGCCGACTGGATCAGATCCTTCTGAAATTTTATCCCTGGCGAGTTTTTAACCGCCAGTTCCAGAATGCTGTCAAGAGGTAACAATTGCATCTGCAGATCCTTTTGCTCATCGAGGAGAACAGGCACGGGTTTTTTTACGGGAGCTGCGGTTTGTGCATAACCTAAACTGGTTATCGTTATCAACAACAGGCCGATGATGTTTTTTATGTTCACTTTCAAATTCAATTTTTTTAGATTCTCTTTAATTCCCGGGTGTTTGCTAAAACAGTTGTAGCAACCGGTTGCCGCCTTATTGGCAAAATCATACCAAACCACATAGTTCACCTATCTGCTTAATAATCAATAAACTAAATTTTAAATGAATTTTATTGAATTCCATTTATTGGAAAAATCTCTAAAAAACAGAGAGCCGGATGGCATTTCTAAGCGATATCAGGCGCGGGAGGGCAGCTTCCAGACATGATGGGGATTAGGAAATCCGCTTCGCCGCCGCGCAGATAAAGCGGCGTATCAAAACTGGATTTTTTTCCAAAATGCGGAAAGTTGGCATTTGATTCCCCGTTGATAATCAATCTATTACAAGATGGCACGTTTATAGAATTGCGGCGGCCAGTATTTAAACATAATTATTGAGCATATGAGTTATTCCGGTGTAAACATTAAGATCCTTGTAACCGAGGACGATCCCTACATGCAGGCAATCCTTGAAGAGTTCCTGGGGAAAAATTACAACGTTGAAATCTTCCCGAACGGAATGAGCGCGCTTGCGTCCATACAAAATGGCAGTATTCCCGATTTGATCATCGCCGATTTGAACACGCCGATGATCAGCGGCCTTGAATTGATCGAACAGGTGAAGATCAGCGATTTTTATAATGCCATCCCGATAATCATTCTTTCAGGCGAGGAAAGTACGGCCAAACGTATCGAATGCCTGAACAAGGGGGCAGATGACTTCGTCGTAAAGCCATTTAACCCTGCAGAACTCGAAGCACGGATAAAGGTCATTTTACGGCGAATGGGCAAAACAACACTTAGCATATGAACAATTTAATACCCGCATCCAACCCGTTGATAGCATTAGTTGGTTTTGATCCCGCATTAACTTCCACATTTGAAGGCTTCAATTTCCAAAACCGGCAGTTTGTTCATTTTGCGAACGGTATGCAGTTAGTTTCGGAATGGCTATTGAACGAGCTGCCAATCGTCGCGATCATTTCACAAAGTGAAATTTTAGGTTCTTTAGGAATCCCCCTTGTTGAAGCCGTCAAAAAACGGGGGTTGCCAAACGTTCCCTTCCTTTTGGTAGTCAACCATCTGAATTCGAACCTTCGAAGCCTGGCCATTCGGGCTGGTATAGTAGATGTTTTTAAGTTGCCTTTTAATCCCTCGCATGTCGAAAAACGGGTGACATTTTTAATCGACAATTGGGCTATGCTGGCGGATGGCCTCCCTCCTGACAAAGCGCCCGTTAAAAGCGTTGGAATGGCTAAGCGTATTTTTGATATCGTTTTCGCCGGCGCTGCACTGCTGCTGCTCTCACCGCTGCTGCTGGTAGTTTATCTCCTGATCAAACTGGAATCCAAAGGCCCCGCATTCTATTACGCACTTAGGGTAGGATCCGGGTACCGGGTTTTTAAATTCTTTAAATTCCGGTCGATGTACGTAAACGCCGATCAGCGTTTAAAAGATCTTAAACATTTAAATCAATATGCGATTGACGCGAAAGTCGAGGCTGCCGAACCGGCAGCAGGAGATGGCTTGTGCGACGCATGCCGGGCCAATAAAAAATGCCAATCTCCTTTATATGCCGATAATATGCATTGGTGCGAACAGGATTTCAGGGTCTCCAAACGATCAGCAGCAAATTCAGCATTTTTTAAGATAAAAAATGATCCCCGTATAACCAGGGTCGGCAATTTTATCAGGAATACCAGTATTGATGAATTACCCCAGTTATGGAATGTCATAATAGGCGACATGAGCATTGTTGGCAACCGGCCGCTTCCTTTATATGAGGCTGAAAAACTAACGACCGACAAATACGCGCTCCGTTTTTCGGCGCCTGCGGGAATAACCGGTTTGTGGCAGGTGGAAAAACGGGGTAAAGGCGAAATGAGCGAGGATGAAAGGCTGATGCTTGATAACAAATATGCCAGCACATTCAGCCTGAAAAACGACCTGAAGCTGATCCTGAAAACGATACCGGCGTTACTTCAAAAGGAAAGCGTTTAGTAATGGGATTCATAGGCAGGGTTGCGCGCTGCAGATTATACAAACTCACGAATGCAGGGGCCGAAAACGGGTGCCGGGTTTAACCTGGCACCCCGTTTTTTCTAAACCGCAGCCGAACGTCGCAAGGCAAAGCAATGCGTGCTGTTAATCATTCCTTCCGTTAACCTTTGCAATCTTTTCAATCCAAGATCGGCGTATTTACAATTTAGTAAATAGACTATTTTCCAGATTTTGGAATTTATTGAAGTCGAAATATGCTGATTTTCAATTAATTAATCTTCTGGCATGTTTGTGGCAGGAGTGATTGCAACTATTTAAAATGCTTTAACCTTTTACGCCATGTTGTTAACAGAAAATCTTTTATTACCCAACCAGGAAATTTTTGAAAACGCGAAATTAAGGATCGCTATCGAAGTGCAGCGCGTATTCCGTCCCCGGAAACATGGTATGGATGTGGTGGCCCACGAATTGTTGAAAAGGCTGCCCCTGGGTACCGATACGATTGACTACCACGTGATGGTAAAAGACGATAGCGACCACTGTTTGTCAAGCATCCCGCACCGCATCGTTCATACCTTGCGCAAAGCACCCTATTTTATTTGGGAACAATATTTTCTTCCAAAGGCCTGCCAGCAATTAAAAGCCGATATTTTGCATTGCACGGCAAACACTGCGCCTTTAAACAGCAAAGTGCCACTTATTTTAACCTTGCATGATGTTATATTTCTTGAGAAATCGACGTTAAAATCCAACAAAAACTTATACCAGCGCCTGGGCAATATGTACCGGAGCATCATCGTAAAAACCATCGCCAAAAAAGCACTTCGCATCATTACGGTATCTGAGTTTCAGAAAAAACTCATCGCCGAAAAGTTGCGGATCCCGCTGGAGAAAATCGAGGTTATTTACAATGGCGCGGACGAACGCTTTTTTGATCACTACAGCGATCAGCAAATTGCCGACACTATGCAAAAATTTAACCTCCAAAAAGGATACATTTTTTTTATGGCCAACACCGAACCCAGGAAAAACACATCGGGAGTTTTGAAAGCTTATGCAACTTTGCTCTCACATAACCCGGACGCCCCACGGCTCCTGTTGAAAGGCATTAAGATAGAACAGCTGGAGGAGCTGCTTAAAAATGAAAAACTGGAATGGCTGCAAAGCCATATCGATCTGATCGGCTACGTTGGGTATATTGATCTTCCTGCAATTTACCAGGCCGCCAGTATGCTTTGGTTCCCATCTTTTAGCGAAGGTTTTGGCTTGCCGATTGTGGAAGCCATGGCGAGCGGCATTCCGGTGGTAACATCGTCGGTTTCCTGCATGCCCGAGATTGCCGGAGACGCAGCTTTGTTTATCGATCCCCAAAATCCAACATCACTTGCTTTCGCCGCCCAACGGATTTTAACCGATGCCCCGCTTGCCGCGCTGCTTGCTACAAACGGAAAAAAGAGGGCTGAATTGTTCACCTGGGACACCGCCATAAAAAAAACCGTAGCCGTTTACCGCCACGTTGAAAAAATGATATAAGCTATGAACATCAAAAAAAGAATAACCGAACGCCGCAGGGTATTGTCATTAGACTATTACGAGCGGCCTGCGAAGTCTGAAAAAGAACGGGCATACATCAACTGGATATTAATAAAAACACTTTTTGGCGGCATTTTGGACCTGCTGAATGCGTCGGTACGCCTGCGTAACTGCCATAAAGGGAAATGGGTCACCGTTAAAGGCGGGTTGAAAGTATCAGCCAGGGGGACTATTATCATCGGCGACGGCTGCAAAATATGGTCACATCTCGGCACCTCGCAAATTTCAGCCGGCCCGAGGGCTGTCATTGAAATTGGTGATAATACGTTCATCAATACTGGCACCATCATAACTGCCCGGAGGCACATTAAGATTGGCAAAAACTGCCATATAGCCAACCAGGTGGTCATGATGGATGACGACTTTCATGATGTGGGCACACGGGACGTAACATCGGGCAAAGAAAGCATTACCATCGGCGATAATGTATGGATTGCCACCAGGGCTACCATATTAAAAGGTGTAACTATAGGCGATGGCGCAGTGATAGCAGCTGGTGCTGTAGTAACTAAAGATGTTTTACCCAATATGCTTGTTGGCGGCGTGCCGGCTAAGTTTATCCGTTTTACCTACGAGAAAACATTGCCAAAGCCCGTTAAACAACCTTCCTTAAACCTGTCAAAATGGGCTTGCTAACCACAATAAAGTCGAATAAGCGATTAAAAGCTGTTGCACACAGGGCAATTGTAAAAAATGCCCGCCCGCGCAGGTGGGTGCGATGGTTTGTTACCCCGTTCTTTCATCATTTCGGGCCGGGTTCGATCATCCGCCGGAGCGCGCGTGCCGATTTGTTTCCGTTTAACAGGTTCGAAATGGGAGCCAATTCAACGATCGAAGATTTTTGCACCGTTAATAATGGCGTTGGTGACGTAATTATTGGTAACAATACCCGAATTGGTATAGCAAGTGTTTTGATAGGTCCTGTATCCATCGGCAACCAGGTTATCCTTGCCCAAAACATAGTGCTGAGCGGCATGAACCATTCGTATGCCGATATCGACACCCCAATTCGCCTTCAAACGGTAACTACCGCAGGGATAACGGTTGAAGATGAAGTTTGGATTGGCGCAAACGCGCTGATCACTGCTGGGGTGACTATCGGTAAGCACAGCGTGATTGCTGGGGGAGCTGTGGTCACAAGGAGTGTTCCGCCATATTGCGTCGCTGCCGGCAACCCGGCGAGGGTCATCAAAAAGTATGACTTCGACAAAAAAGAGTGGGTTAAATGTAAGGCATAGCAAGGAATGATAATGTTGAATAAAAGTTTTGGTATCCTTTGAAATTCTTAGGTCGTTCGGGCGAGAACACCTAGCGGTTATTCAGAGTGTACGCCGTATAGTAAGAAACTGAGATAGCGGCAAAAAAGCCGACGATAAGGGAGAGCAGACTTATACCGTAGATATTCATTTGTAGCGACTATAATTAGTGCATTCTATAAAACTTCCCTGTTTGTGACCAAAAAGATACTTCGATAAGTACCTTTGAAAATTACTTGTTTTCAAGCCGTCTACTATCAGACTTTCGCGATCCGGGATTACGCCGTCAAATTAGCCATAATCATCCCGGGTAGCACTATATTTTGAAACGTGTAAAAGTAGTTTATGTTTGATGGGCGGAGTCGAACATACGACGTCAAATCTTATCGAAAAGGGATATTGACAACATAAGACAAATTAAACCATTTAAATTCAATACCTTTAAATTGCCAAGTGTAATTTGAATTTTTCGTAAAGCTTGCATCCAATACCTGCCGGTAAAAAAAGATGAGCGCGTATAATATTTTTGTAGTTGAGGATGACGCCTGGTATGGCGAGATCCTGAAATATCATATCAGCCTGAACCCAGACTATATTGTTACCTGGTTTACCAAAGGCAAGGAATTACTGGATAATTTATACCGGCAACCCGATCTGATCTCCCTTGATTTTTCACTTCCCGACATGCTTGGCGACAAGCTGTACCAAAAAATACGACAGGTAAACAAGGAGGTCCCTGTTATTGTGATCAGCTCGCAGGAAAAGATTGCCGTGGCCGTAAACCTGCTGAAAATGGGTGTGAGCGACTACCTGGTGAAGGATGATTCAACCAAAGACCTGCTTTGGAACAGCATCATCCGGATAAGGGAAAATCAAAACCTGAAAAAGGAGGTTGAAAGCCTGCGGGAAGAGTTAGGCCATAAGTTTTCATTTGAAAAAACAATCATCGGCCAGAGTGAACCGTTGAAAAAGATATTTTCGATAATGGAAAAAGCTTCCAAAACCAATATCAACGTGTCAATAACCGGCGAGACAGGAACGGGCAAGGAAATTGTTGCGAAGGCGATACACTACAATAGCGATCGTAAGAAAAATGCATTTGTACCGGTAAATATGGCTGCTATTCCCCGCGAGCTGATTGAAAGCGAGCTGTTCGGTTACGAAAAAGGCGCATTTACCGGGGCGGTGGCTCGCAAGATCGGAAAATTTGAGGAGGCAAACGGGGGTACTATCTTCCTGGATGAGATTGCAGAGTTGGAACTAAACGTACAAAGCAAGCTTTTGCGGGTATTACAGGAAAGGGAAGTCACCCGCATTGGCGGAAATGAAAGAATAAAGTTAGATATCCGGGTTTTGGTGGCCACACACAAAAATATAGCGGAAGAAGTACGGAACGGCAATTTCAGGGAAGACCTGTATTACCGCATCATCGGTTTGCCGATAGAATTGCCGCCGTTGAGAGAACGCGGAAACGATATTCTGATCCTGGCCAAATACTTTGCCGACGATTTTACAAAACAAAATAAATTGAGTTTGATAGATATTTCACAGGATGCTAAAAACAAGTTGCTTAATTATCATTTTCCCGGCAATATAAGGGAGCTGAAAGCCATTATCGACCTGGCTTCCGTTATGTGCGATGGCAAGGAGATCACCGCGCACGACATTACTTTTAATGCAACCCGAAAGGGCGATACTTTCATCATGGACAATAAGACCCTTAAAGAATATACCTGCGACATCATAAAAGTATACCTTAAAAAAAACAACAACGATGTTGTGGCCACCGCCAGGGCGCTTGACATCGGGAAAAGCACGATCTATAAAATGCTTCAAACCGGCGAATTAAATTAACAGGGGTCTATAACGCTATATATGGGTGCTCTGTTTCATTGGTGGGGGTCTCGTAGGCAGGAGATTCGTGGTTGCTGTAAAGAAGCGGGGCAGCTCCTGTCCCAAAAATCAAAAGTCTCCCCTAAATTTAGGGGAGATTATTTCGCAGAGAGTTTATGTTTTGTTTCGCTCATGAAGGCTTCGCCGTTTAGAGGGGTATAAGGACAGGCTATTGTGGTGGCGATCGTATGTTCCCATACAAAACGTGATAGAACCATTAACAGCCAATCCTATAAATGGATGTTTTTCCAGAATATGGAAGAATGTATTTGAACCTTGTTTGCATCAATTTGATTATCAGTAACATAGGTAGCAATTTCAATTTGGTATAGTTTTAATACCCAATAAGCCAAATGATCCGGTTAATCTTCAAATTTAGAAGATCGGTGGCTTTATAAAATGGGATATTAAATATGAACACAAACGGATTGTCATTTGATCAGCTTATTGCCGATAAGTCTACCCCCGACGTGCAACAGCTTTCACTGGTTGCCAGCGCAAATAAAAACGGGGTCGTGTTTAACAACGCACACGGAGAAATTTTGTGGGTCAACAAAAGCTTTTGCAGGTTAACCGGCTACACGGAAAGAGAGGTGATCGGGAAAAACACGCTGGATTTTTGCAGGGGGCCTTTAACCAGCGAAAGCACATTGGATGCGGTCGCAAGGTCAATCGGCAACAAGACCGCGTTTATCGAAGAACTCATACATTACCGGAAAGACGGTTCGTGGTTTTGGGGAAGAGTAAGGGGCCAGGAATATACGAGCCCCGGCAGTGACGACCCCAAATACTTTGCGATTGTTGACGACATTACAGTGGAAAAAGAGCAGGATGAGAAAATTGAAGTACTGTCGAAAATTGCCGAAGAAAACGTTAATGCAGTTATCCTGACCGATAAACTTGGGTACATAACCTGGGTAAACAAAGCGTTTACGAGCACCACAGGTTATAAATTGAGCGAAGTGATCCATAAAAAGCCGGGCCATATATTGCAGGGGCCCGACACAGACAAAAAAACAATCGCATACTTAAAGAAAAAAATCACGGAAGGGCTACCCTTCAGTGCCGAAATCGTCAATTATACAAAAGCTGGTGTTCCTTTTTGGCTGCGCATGCAGGGGCAGCCAATTTTTAATTCGAATGGTGAACTAAATGGATTTTTTGCGCTCGAAGAAAATATCACCAATGAAAAAAACGCTGCAGAATTGATCAAAGAATCTGAATCCCGTTTCAGGTTTGCGCTGGAGAAGATCGGCGACAACGTATGGGAGCATAATTTCAAAACGGGCAAAACTATATTTTCAAAAACGAGCGGCGATCATGGCTACGTTTCGCATAGGATTGCCGGTACAGAAACCTTTTGGTGGGACGTGGTGAACAAAGCGGAGCTGGAAAAATTGGGGGAGACCTACCTGGCATATACAAAGGGGAAGATTGACTCCCATAACGTGGAATATAGGGTGCTGGATCATGACGGATCCGTTAAATGGATATTAGACAAGGGGGTTGTGATCGAAAAAGATGAAAATGGGATGCCCCTTCGGATCACCGGCACCCATACCGACATAACCAAGATTAAACAAATTGAAACAGAACTGGAACGGCGGGTAAAGCAATTTCAATCCCTGTCTGAAAACATCCCGGGAGTAATATATGAGTATGAATTCCGGGCCGATGGAACCGAGGGCCTGCGCTATATAAGCCCCGCCATTGAACGCGTGTTTGGCATAAAACCTGAAGATTTCGAAAATTACCTTGCCTTCCTGGAGAAAGATGACCAGGAGCGGATTATCAGGAAAAATGAACATAGTAAAAATACGCTTGAGCCTTTCTACGATGAGTCCTTACTGAACATCCCCGGTGTGGGCGCCAAATGGCAGGCCGTACATTCTTCATTCTCCTACATCGCCGAAAACGGCGCGAAGGTTTTTACCGGATTTATCAGCGATATAACCGAAAGAAAAAACATTGAGGAAACCTTACGCAAAAGAGAAGCCAAATACCGGAACATCATTGCCAACATGAAGTTAGGCCTGCTGGAAGTGGATAACTTTGAATTTATCAGTTTCGCAAACAACAGCTTTTGCGAAATGATAGGCTACGGCTTAGATGAATTAATGGGTAAAAATGCCGCAACCCTTTTGGCAAAAGGTGAGCCCGGCGATCTGTTGGCCGAAAAAAGAAAAATGCGGAAGAAAGGTGTCTCTGACGCCTATGAAACAAAACTTCTGAATAAGACGGGCGAAGAGAAATGGTGGCTGATCAGTGGCGGGCCGAGGTACGATGACAGGGGCGAATTGGTAGGTTCCATAGGAATTTTCCTGGACATTAGCGAACAAAAACAGCAGGAGGGCGACCTGATTGAAGCGCGTGAACGTGCCGAACACCTGGCCCACACCCAGGAGACCTTCCTGGCAAATATGAGCCACGAGATACGTACGCCAATGAACGCTATAATGGGAATGGCGAATCAATTATCGAAAACGGAGCTACTTCCCCAGCAGCAGTTTTTTTTAGAGATCATTAACTCCGCTTCCGAAAATTTGCTGGTTATCATCAATGATATACTCGATCTGTCGAAAATTGAAGCCGGCAAACTGAACATAGAAAACATCGGTTTTGAACCGAAAAAACTAGCCGATAGAGTGATACAGGTTTTGGCGCATAAAGCCGAGGAAAAAGGTCTGCGATTGATGAATTCATTTTTTGACCCCCGGATCTCACCCATCCTCATCGGCGACCCCTACCGTCTGAACCAGGTTTTACTTAACCTGGTAAATAATGCCGTGAAGTTTACTGAGAAAGGTCAAATCGACGTCCATTTTAAGTTATTGAGAAATAACGATACGTCACAGGCGATACAGGTGCAGGTTATAGACACCGGGATAGGCATGGACCACTCATTCCTCGACCATTTGTTCGATAAGTTTAGCCAGGAATCAAAATCCACAAGTCGCGGATTTGGCGGAACCGGCCTGGGCATGAGCATTTGCCGCAACCTGGTTGAGTTGATGGGGGGGGAGATATACGCCGAAAGTAAAAAAAATCTGGGAACAAAAATAACCTTCGAGATAGTGTTAATGAAAGGGTTTACAATTGATCTGCAGGAGAAAACCTGCGTTCACTTTAGCCCGGACCTATTAAAAGGAAAGGAAATCCTGGTAACGGATGACAACGAACTAAACCGGCTCGTTGCTGCCATTATACTGCAAAATTATGGTGCGCGGGTTACCGAATCAATTAACGGGAGCCATACGATCGATTTGTTAAAAAAACAGAGCTTTGATGTCATATTAATGGATATTCAAATGCCGGGGGTCAACGGTTTTGAAGCAACAAGGATAATTCGAAAAAGCGGCAATAATAGTCCTATAATTGCCTTAACGGCCGAAGCTATAAAAGGGGAACGGGAGAAGTGCCTCGCCGCCGGAATGAATGACTACATAACCAAACCGATAAACGAGGACGAGTTTTTGACAATGCTGGATAAATGGACCAGGCGGCCGCATATTCCGGGCAACGTAAAATTAAATTCCATGAGCACTGAACGACTATATGATCTTTCTTCGCTAAGAGCGATCAGTAAAGGCAACGACGTATTTGTACAAAAAATGGTGAACATTTTTTGTGACCAAACACCACTGATGTGCAAGCAGATCCGGCAGGCCTTTAACACCCGCGATTTTGATGAGGTAAGTGCCGTCGCACATAAAATGAAACCCAGTATTGATAATTTAAATATTGTTTCCATCAAGCAACTGGTCAGGGATATTGAGGGAGCCGCCAAAGAAACCGGCAAAAGGGCTGATTTAGGGCCTAAACTGGATTTGCTGGAGGGTTTGGCAGACCAGGTTATTAAACAATTAAGAGCGGAATACCCCGCGGCAGGTCAATGAAAGTAGCACAAAAACTTTATTGCGGAGGAGCGTTTATGTTAGCGTCCGGCGATCCGGTTAACGCGCACGGCAGTTTATTGGTCCTCGCTTTTGGCGACAAAGACATCCTGGTTCAGGAAGATATTTATTCACAACTGAGGAAGGACCATCCCGCGGCCGAAATTGTCTTATGCTCAACCTCGGGAGAGATTTACGATACCGACGTCTTTGATGAAACCGTCTCTGTAGTAATAATTGAATTTGAAAAAACAGCGATAAAAACGTGTTGCTTAAATATAGGCGACTTTATAGACAGCTTTGAAGCCGGAAAAACACTCTTCAGTGAATTGCCGGGCCATGGCTTAAGCTATGCGCTGATTATCTCCGACGGAGGTATGGTGAACGGAAGCGAGCTGGTTAGGGGGATTGAAGCAGTTAACCATGGCAATATACCGGTAACCGGTGGTCTGGCCGGCGATGGGGACAAATTTCAATATACGGTTGTTGGATGTAATGAGAGTCCAAAAAAGGGAAACGTTGTAGCCATTGGATTCTATGGCACGAGTTTAAAGATCGGCCACGCGTCATTTGGCGGCTGGGAGATATTCGGGCCCGAAAAAAAAGCTACCAGGTCTGTCGCTAACAGGCTTTACGAAATTGACAATAACAGCGCAATAGAACTTTACAAGCAATACCTGGGGAAATATGCCGATGAACTACCCGGTTCCGCTTTGTTGTTTCCACTTTATGTAAGGCCCGAAGGGACTTCTAATTCGGTTGTAAGGACTATTTTGTCAATCGATTATAAAGAACAGTGCATGGTATTTGCGGGCGACATACCCAAAGGATCGTATATCAGGTTCATGAAGGCGAATTTCGATAAATTGATCGATGCGGCCACCAATGCGGCGGGGCAGGCCATTAGCCAGTTTTCAACAAAGCCAAAGCTGGCATTGCTCATCAGCTGCGTAGGCCGAAAATTAATACTCGGAAAACGAATTGATGAAGAAGTTGAAGCAATAAAAGAGATATTTGGCGAGGGTCCATTGTTGTCCGGATTCTATTCTTATGGGGAAATCTCACCCTTGTATACAAATGCAGGCTGCGAACTTCATAATCAGACGATGACAATCACTACATTTGACGAAGAAATCGATCAGGATGCCCTATCATAAACTCTTAACCCGGCAGCTTAAAAAATATTCAGCCGACGCATTAACTCAAAACCCCACTTTTCTTCAGTTTATCGAAGCAGTAAACGATTCATACCTGGCATTCGACAAGGATAAAGAGCTTTCCGACCATGCATTTACGGTCAGCCAGGAGGAATTTGCCCAAATAAACCAACGACTTAGTGAAGAAGTTGAACTTAGAAAAAGATCGATAACCAAACTAAAAGCTACATTAAACAACATAAAAGCCGAAAATAAAGTGCAGCTCGACGGCGACGCCGACGATCTTTTAGAAATTGTCGACTTGTTAAATGATGAAATAAACAGGCGTAAAGAGGTAGAACAGCAGTTGTTGATTGCCAAAGAGCAAGCCGAAAAGGCCAATATGGCAAAATCGGAGTTTCTCTCCATAATAAGCCACGAGATACGCACGCCGCTTAATGCGGTAATTGGAATGGGCCATCTTCTGCTCAAAAATAACCCGAGAGCTGACCAGGTGGAAAATCTCGACGCATTAAAAACCTCGTCAGATAATTTACTGGTCCTGATTAATGACGTGCTCGACTTTAATAAAATTGAAGCCGGCAAACTCGACCTGGATATTGTCCCCTTTAATATTAAAAAACTTGTTAAAGACATTGTTACGGCTAACACCAACAGCGCGAACGAAAGGGAGAACAGAATGTCGCTAATCGTTGATGAAAGGGTTCCGGCCTATTTTATGGGCGACTCATTGAGGATAGGGCAGGTTTTAAATAACCTGGTTTCCAACGCAATCAAATTTACACAACGTGGTTTCATCTCCGTTAGAATCGATTTGGCAAGACTGAGAAAGGATTCGGCTGTACTGCATTTCACAGTACATGATACAGGGGTGGGAATAGCGCAGGAGAATCTGTCCAACATATTCGTTCCTTTTATGCAAGCCTCCACATCCATTACCCGGCAATATGGAGGTACCGGATTAGGCCTGGCAATAACACGGCGGATACTTGCCTTGATGGGCAGTGATATTTTGGTTGAATCGGAATTGGGCAAGGGTTCCAAATTTCACTTCACGCTGGAGTTAACGACGGTGGCTCAGGACAAGGTTGTCGAGCTCGAAAACGATATTGCGGGCTTTGATCTGAAAGGGAAGCGTCTGTTGTTGGTAGAAGATACGCTTTTTAACGTTTTATATGCAAGTCAATTGCTTGAAGGATGGAACGCTGAGGTAGAGGTAGCGGATAACGGCGCCATCGCCGTGGAGATGATGCAGCAAGCAGGCTATGACCTTGTGCTGATGGATTTGCAAATGCCGGTGATGGACGGGTATACCGCTACCGCCAGGATAAGGGAATTTGATCATTCGACACCGATCCTGGCTTTAACGGCATCGGCAACCAGTAATGTACACGAAAAAGTGCTCGAAGCGGGCATGCAGGATTATATTTTGAAACCATTCAACCCTGACGAACTGATCTTGAAGTTAAAAAAATATCTAAGCCACGATATCTGAAACCATTCTTAAGCCTCTTTCGCCCCGCCCGGGAGCTAAAATCAAGGATTCGTATTCAGAAGCGTTGATCTTGGCAATGGTGAAAATAAATGTGCTGCCTTTTCCTTTCTCGGATTCGACCTTTATCTGGCCGCCGAGGTTTTCAATGATCTTTTTTGTGATAGCCAGGCCCAATCCTGTGCCCGGATACGCGCTTTTGCCGTGCAGCCGTTGAAAGATAACAAAGATTCGCTCGAAATCCCCGGGTTCGATCCCTATTCCGTTATCGCTCACTGAAAACCGCCAATGTTCAGGTAGCTCTTCGGATGTCACGGTAACACACGGTATCTTTCCGGGTTCCTGGTACTTCAGGGCATTGCCTACCAGGTTTTGCAATATTTGCCGTATCGGCGCCTTGTAAGTATACAAAACTGGTAAATTTGGATAGGTGATCTGCGCCTGCCGTTCCCTCAGCGGTTTCCTGAACAGCGCCTGCATTTCATCCATTAGGTCCGTCAGGTTTACGGCTTCAATTTTTTCAGACAAGTGCCCCGCCCTCGAATAACTCAGCAGGTCGAGAATGATCTGCCTCATCCTTTTACCGCCATCTACGGCAAAGTGAATATATTTTTTCCCGTTTTCATCGAGCAGGCTGTTGTATTTTAGCTCGATCATCGACATGAAGCTGATTATCATCCGCAAGGGTTCCTGCAGGTCGTGCGAGGCCACATAGGCGAATTGTTCCAGGTTTTCGTTGGATGCTGCAAGTTCCTTGTTTAATTGTTGCAGATGCATTTCTGCTTGTTTCCGTGCGGAAGCATCTTTAATATATACCGATACGCCATTTGCAGAAGGATACAAATTTGTCTCGTACCAATGATCCCGCCGCTCATAGGAGGTCTCAAAATGCCGGGGTCCGTTGTTGGCCAGTACACATTCAAAATGGCTGCAGAAAGCTGATTGTGCAGCTTTCGGAAACAATTGCCAAAGGCTTTTACCAAGCACCTCCACTTTTTCCCGGTTAAACAGCGTTTCGGCCATCGCATTCCAATAGGTGATCGTGCCATCGCGGTCTACTGCAAAAAAAGCATCACCGATACTTTCCAGGATATTATTCCGCTCTTTAAGGGCTTTGTTTTTCTCCTCTCGTTCAACCAAAACCTCTGCTTCCTTTCTCAATTCAGCCATTTGGATGGCCTGCGAAACCTGCAGGTCACTGTACTTCCTTAGTTGGAACGCCCATAGGCCGCAAATAAAGAAAATGGTGGTAGCCAGCATGATGTGGATCACAAACGTTTGCACATCAAACTCATTCAATTGGCTAAAGTACACCTGGCTAAAACCACTGTTCTGCAGATAGCTGAACGCTGCATGGTGAATTAAAACCACGAGCATAATTGGGATCTGCAATTGCCATTTTTGGTAGGTTATAAGTACGGCGCTCCCGATAAAAGCAAAAAAATGCATTTCGAACATGCCATGCATCTGGTAGATATACTGTGCCATAAATATGCCCAGAACGGCGCTCAATACATATTGGTGCAGGCTGGACGCGGGCAGCAATAGTTTGGCGGAGTAATATGCGGCCAGCGAGATCGAACTCACACCAACCGCTATAAGCCAGGTGCTGTAAAAAGGGGCAAGCGCAAGGCCCAATAAAAAATACCCCGCCAAAAAATAGTTGATCAACTTGTCAGATCTTTTCGCTTGGTCGTTATTAGATGATATCTGACCGGTATTTAACACGGTTGGCTGTGTAATTTCCATATCTTAATCCTTTTTGCAGCCCGGCAGTTGGCATCCGTAGGCCCGTAATGCCATTGGGTTGAACGCCGGGTGTACATCATTCTGTAACAACTGGTCAATAGCTATTTTAGCAAAGTTTGTTTTTTCGTCGTTGCAATAACGGCCACGGTTATAATTACCCCGGTAGTACAATTTATTGCTGCCATCAAGCAGTACCGCCTGGGGCGTTGAATATACCCCGCAGATTGCTGAAATTGACCGGTCCTGAACCGCGGGTATGCCTCCGAAATTTTCACTGATGGCTTGCAGGTCAGGTTGTGTTTTGCTGACGACTACGACTGCAAAATTTACCTTGCCCCGGTATGTTTTTACCAGTGCCTTAAAGGTACGGGTGTTAAACCGGGAGCACGGGCAGTCAGGATTGAAAAAATGCAGGAACAGCGGTTTATTATTATACCCGCAAAGCAGGCCTGGCAACTTAACCACCGTGACGATCGCAACGGCCTTATAATTGTGTGGCACAGGCGTTGGCCGGCTGTACACCAGGTCATTATACCAAAACAACAAGCCTATTGTGATCGCTAACAATACAAGCCAAAACCCGGTCAATATCTTTTTAAACATTATTTTAAAACTTTCGAACTTGTATTAAATTTCCATGCCAAAATTATTACCCATTGACTATAAGCCGGTTATAAACAATAAACAATCGGTATTTCTATTTATTGGAAAGGCTTTCCGAAAAACGGAACGCGGCAGGCGCCACCTGAACCGGCTTAAACTCTAGCCGGCAGGTAAAGGGAAATCAATTTTTTACCACGCGGTAAATCGCTTTTGCCCAAAAAGTGCCTAAAGCAGCGGCACCCTTTTGGTTAGGATGAAGATAAAACGTGCCCTGATGGCCTTGTTCGGGCGTAAGCTCGGTGAGGTAATTTTTTTTGAAATACCCGTAGGCGTCTTTGTCACCAAAAAACACACGGTTGGGGTAACTTAAACCGTATGCCTTTACCAGTTCATCCAGCTTTGGGAAATAGCTTTGCAGCCGGTCCAAACCTTCCTGCAGATATTTGGCTCCGTTGTAGGTGTTGGGGCTGTACCAAACCGGCCGCTGGTAAATGACCATACAACCCGGAAATTCTTTTAACAGGCTGTCAGTAATAATCTTCAGGTTCTTTTTATAATCTTCTGCCGAAACTGGTGCTCCATTTGGCCCGGAGATAGCGCTGTCGTTGGTGCCCAGTTTTATCGAGAAGATGAGCAAAGCATGTTTATCCGTAAAATCACGGGCCGCTTGCTCCACCTGGTGAAAGGCCTTGCCTGTCGCCGGAAGGAAATCAACCGTAGTAAAGCCGCTGTGCCCCTGGTTTGAGAAAGCCACCGTTCCGATGCCCGGCTGCTGCCGCAAATATTGACAGG
>Ga0302315_10001187_pt1 | contig 27218 bp, 23 predicted proteins | sample III_Palsa_N3_1_FD_200532 | JGI IMG/M metagenome (GOLD analysis project Ga0302315, IMG submission 200532) | Peat permafrost microbial communities from Stordalen Mire near Abisko, Sweden - III_Palsa_N3_1 | ecosystem: Environmental > Terrestrial > Soil > Palsa > Peat permafrost | place: Sweden...
GTTGCAGCGCTGCTCGTACTGACCGGTCATAGGTATCATCATCACCTTTTTTTGCAGGAACAGGGCTTCGGCAGGGCCTTCAAAACCACCGCCGGTAAGCAGGCCGGCGCAACTGGCCAGGCTTTTATTAAATTCCTGGTTGTTTACCGGGCATATATGCACGTTGCCCTCGCGGTAAGGTGTTTTTTGGCGTTTGGAGAAAATATGCCACTCCACACCCGTATCTTTTAAATATTTCAGCAGGGTTTTATCATCATAAGCCGGCAGGTAAACGGTGTAATGGCCATTGTTTGATGTTTCCAAATTGCGTATCTCGCTGCGAATTACCGGTGTATGGATAAAATCATCGTACCGCTCAAAATGAAAGCCTATATGGTGCGTAGTGGGCGAATAATATTTAAACAGCCACTCGGCATAGTTCCATTTATCGGGCCGCGGTGTTTTGGGCGATACAAATGAGCATTGGTGACTTAACGATACCGATGGTATTTTTTGCAACCGGCATGCCCAGGCGCTTACCGGTTCAAAATCGTTAATAATCAGGTCGTATTGTTTTAGGGGGATGCTGTGCATATCCTTCCACAGCTGGGGCAGGTTCATTATTTTAAAGGTGGCCCAATTATCGACTCCGCCTTTGGTACCAAATACAAAGCTAAACCCATGAAAGCGGTATTTTAGCGGTTGCGACAAGCTTACTTCGGCCTCGGTGCCGCTCACCAGTAAATCAACCTCGCCATATTGCTGCAACAGGGGCACAATTTCGCGCGCACGGCTAATGTGGCCGTTTCCTGTACCCTGTATGGCGTAAAGAATTTTCATTGCAGATGCTGTAAGGTTGAAATGCTGTAAACTAAAGGCAATTCAGCCTGAAATTTTCAGCAAAAATCCGCGCTCAAGTTAATAAAGATACACGGAAGGTTGTTAGTAATATAATTTTTATTCTGATTGCAGGAAGCAAGTTAAAATAAGAATACTGCCATTTCGAACCTGCAAGCGGTGAGAAAGAGCGCAGGGCAGGTGAGAAAACTTTTCAAATATGCAATGCGGGAATGTCCGGTAGTGGTACAAATCGAAAAGTTTTCTCCTCACTCCAACACACAGTCCAACCCCTGTTCGTCGAAATGACACGGTTTTTTTATTTTTTTTAAAAAAATAACTTCTTAATGTGCTTCCTGCTTAAATCTTTCCAGCAGGGTCCTTACATCCAGTTTGGCATCCAGGTCTTCGGCATCGGTTTTATCTTCCTCGTTTTCATCCTTTATAAAATCTTCGGGTTTGTACTGGAATATTTTCCATTGCTTGTCGTGGTATTCCAACGCGCTCAGGCTCTCCACCCAATCACCCGAGTTCAAATAAATTACAGAGCCTGTTTTATCAGTCGATTCTATTTTCCGTATTTCGGCCTGGTGAATGTGGCCGCATATTACGTATTGGTATTTTTTGTCAACGGCAAGGTCGGCAGCGGTTTGCTCAAAAGCGTTTATAAACTTCACCGCGTCCTTAAACTTAGCTTTCACTTTTTGCGAAAAACTCATTTTCTCGCGACCGATTGCGGTTAAAAACCAGTTGGTAAAACTGTTTAAGGCAATTAAGGTATCATAACCAACCGCGCCTAATTTGGCCAGCCATTTGGAGTGCTGCATGGTAACATCAAACACATCACCATGAAAAATCCAGGCTTTTTTACCATCAATATTTAACACCGCCTTATTCATCAGCTGAAAAGAACCCATGTTAAAATCGGCAAATTTGCGCAGCATTTCATCGTGGTTGCCGGTTAGGTAATATACCGGTATGCCTTCGGTAACAAATTTTAAAATACGGCGCACCACCTTCATGTGCGCCTCGGGCCAGTACGATTTGCTAAACTGCCATATATCAATAATATCGCCGTTCAAAATCAGCATTTTGGGCTTAATGCTTTTTAAATATTTAAGCAATTCCTTTGCATGACATCCAAATGTGCCTAAATGCACATCGGATATAACTACTATATCAACTTCGCGCTTTGCCATAAAATTTGGGGGTTGTTTTTTGTGCCGGTAAGTGTTACCGGTAATTTAGCCTTGGGGGCAAGCATATTTTTATTTATGCTTTTTACCCTCATGCAGTTTAAAATTGGTTATGCCTTTGTAGCATTTCATTATGCAAATATCCAAATAGCATATTAATCCAATGTTAAGTAATTGTTAAATGTTAACGGGTTTATTGGCTATGCAAATTTTGGTTAATGCGGGCCAGTTGTTTCAGGTGGTGCTGTAAATGGATGCGGGTAAACTTAAACCATTGTAAAGCGGTAAGCATGCCCAGGCGCGGGTGCTGGCTGCGGCGTACAGATTGGCCGTCTTTTATAAACACAGCCATCTCGTCCATGCGTTTACGGCATTTTATAATGAGGTTTTTCGCTTCTTCCTTAGTTATTTTGGTGGCAGGCATTTTTGATTCCACGCTTTTAGGTACCCGGGTTTTTATGGGCGGAAAACGGTTTGAAAGCATTACATACCAACCCCAGAAATTCATTTTTTTATTGTTTGGTTTTGATGAAGGGTGCATACACCTTTCCAGCACCATGCTCGACATCATGGTAGCCTGCATAATATGCGAATACACCTCGGCACATGACCACCCACCCTGCGGCGGTGTTACATCAAACTCATCATCGGGTATAGTATCTAACTGCTTGCGGTAGTCGTCAAATACTGAAGTTAAAATTTGCTGTTGCTCCTGGATGTTCACGAAGTAAAGTTAGATGAATAAATGATTAACAAAGCACAAAAGAATTTGTGCCAATTGTTACAACATTCCCATCAACTCCTTTAAACTCCTTATCTCCACTGCTACGTCATCTGGCTTCGGCTGTCCCATCGGGTTAAAATAAATGGCATCCATACCAAAGTTTAGTGCGCCGCGTACATCAGCTTCCAAACTATCGCCAATCATTATACTTTCATCCTTAACGGCGCCCGCCAAACTGAGCGCGTGTTCAAAAATCGCCTTGTCAGGTTTGTTAATGCCCACTACTTCCGAAATAATAATATTGCCAAAGTAATGGCCAATATCCGTACCCGCAATTTTTATTTCCGTCGATTCTTTAAAACCGTTGGAGATTAAATGCAGTGTATATTTCGATTTCAAATAATCCAGCACCTCCCGCGCATCGGGGAAAAGGTTAGTTTTTGTTGGGCAAAGCTTTACGTATTCATCCTCAAAACCTTCCGGTATTACTTCGGGCGCCAGCCCTAACTCTAAAAACGTGGTACGGAAACGCGCCTCGCGCAAATAATCTTTAGTTATTTTTCCAACATGATACTCCGCCCAAAGCTTGTGGTTATTGCGGGTATAGGTTTCAATAAATATTTCGGCTGATGGCAACCCGATATCCTTCAGTTTATGTATAACAAACAGTTCGTGCAGCGTTTCCTCGGCATTTTTATCAAAATCCCAAATGGTATGGTCAAGGTCGAAGAAGATGTGGGTGTATTTTTTCATACTGAATTCTGTATATTAGCTCTGAGATACTTTATAAATAAAAATTAGTATCAAGCTACCGTGCAAAACTACCATTTGAAAATAAATTATCTGCGGCTATTAATATCTTGTTCAATAATTGCCTTGGTTGGAGTTATTGCATTTTTCGTATGCTTCGCCCATGAAGAAACCGGCACTGGGACAGATTTAGCCTATTTGATCGCCGGGTGTATCATGCAATTAATATTTTACCCTGCCTATTTGTTTTTTTCCTTTCATTCTATAGAAAGCCCACTCATATTTCTTATTGGCGGCATAATAGGAATGGCATTAGATGGGTTGCTAATCGAATTTATCTGCATCAGATTTAAATCCTTTAGGACAAGAAATGGCGTACTTTAACAAGCAATTGCAATGTTTTTTTCTAATCACTATATGTGTTTTGAGTACTTCCTGTAACCATACACCTATTGGAAATTCTATTACAAGGGTCCAAATGGATTTAAGCAGTTTCGGGGTAGAGTCGGAAAGTTTCCCATCGATACATGCAAATATCGACCTGATATCCGATACAGGATATTGCACAAAAATTTATGATAGCTCAAAATATAAAGATTCTGCATACGCATTAACTGCGAGCGAAATACAACAGATCAATAAATTAATTGAGCATGTTAATTTAGAAAGCTTTAAAAAACATTACACTACTGACAAATCAGACCAACCTAAATCAACAATCATAATCTATGCAAATAATAAAAAATATGTGATTGAGGATTATGGATTAGTTGGAGAAAACCCTTTACAGGATTTATATAAAATAGTTTATAAACTCAATTTCTAATCCTGCTGACATACCCTTGTCACTCTCCTGTAATTACTTTGTATTGAAAAGGTGGTTCCTTTTTTGCTGTAATACTTATTCGTATTTTTACATACTCTATGGATTTCAAATTAACTTCTCAATATATACCCTCCGGCGACCAGCCCGAGGCCATACGCCAACTGGTTGAAGGGGTAAATAACGATGATACCTTCCAAACCCTGCTGGGTGTAACCGGCTCGGGTAAAACATTTACGGTGGCCAATGTGATACAGCAAACACAAAAGCCAACGCTTATACTTAGCCACAATAAAACATTAGCCGCGCAGCTTTACGGCGAGTTTAAACAGTTCTTTCCGGAGAATGCCGTAAACTACTTTGTTTCCTATTATGATTACTATCAGCCCGAGGCATTCATCCCCTCGTCTAACACCTATATCGAAAAAGACCTGCAGATAAACGACGAGATTGAGAAACTGCGCTTGCGCACAACGTCGGCACTTATGTCGGGCAGGCGCGATGTGATTGTGGTATCGTCCATTTCCTGCATTTATGGTATGGGTAACCCCGAAGATTTTGCCAATTCGGTATTCAAATTCGCCGTAGGCACACGCATTAGCCGCAACGCGTTTTTGCACCGCATGGTCGAGATTTTATACTCCCGCACCACCGCCGATTTTAAACGTGGCACCTTCAGGGTTAAAGGCGATGTGGTGGATATTTTCCCGGCGTATATGGACCACGCCTACCGCGTATCTTTTTTCGGCGATGATATTGAGGAGCTAAGCACCTTTGATGTAACCACCGGCAAAACCCTCGAAAAAATGACCCATATGGTGGTTTATCCTGCCAACCTGTACGTTGCCCCGCGCGAGCGTTTTCAACAATCCATCTGGGCTATACAGGAAGAACTGGAAACCCGCAAAAAACAGTTTATCGACGACCAGCGCTTTTTAGAAGCAAAGCGCCTGGAAGAAAGGGTTAATTACGATTTGGAGATGATACGCGAGCTGGGCTATTGCTCGGGTATTGAAAATTACTCGCGCTTTTTTGATGGCCGTGCGCCGGGTGCAAGGCCGTTTTGCCTCCTGGATTATTTCCCCCAGGATTATTTAATGGTGATTGACGAAAGCCACGTTACCGTACCTCAAATACGGGCCATGTACGGCGGCGACAGGTCGCGCAAGATATCATTGGTTGACTATGGTTTCCGTTTACCTGCTGCTTTGGATAACCGCCCGCTAAACTTCCAGGAGTTTGAGCGTTTGGCACCGCAAACCATTTATGTAAGCGCAACGCCGGGTGATTTCGAGTTGGAAAAATCGGGTGGCGTGGTAGTGGAGCAGGTAATACGCCCTACCGGCCTGCTGGACCCGATGATTGAAGTACGCCCGGTAATAAACCAGGTGGATGATTTGCTGGACGAAGTAGATAAAACCGTTAAAATGGGCGACCGCGTACTGGTAACCACGCTCACCAAACGCATGTCGGAAGAGTTGGCAAAATATATGGACAGGCTGGGCATCAAGTGCCGCTACATCCACTCGGAAGTAAAAACGCTGGAACGGGTAGAGATTTTAAGAGGATTGCGTTTAGGCGAATTTGATGTACTGATAGGCATTAACCTTTTGCGCGAAGGATTGGATTTGCCCGAAGTATCATTAGTGGCTATCCTTGATGCTGATAAAGAAGGCTTTTTGCGTTCGGAACGCTCATTAATACAAACCATAGGCCGCGCTGCCCGTAACGACCGTGGCCGCGTTATTATGTACGCCGATAAAATTACCGACTCCATGCGCGTAACCATGGAAGAAACAGATCGCCGCCGAGATAAACAGATAGCCTACAATACACAACATGGCATTACACCTACGACGGTAGGCAAAACCCGCGAAGAAATTATTGAGCAAACCTCGGTAATGGATTTCCAGGGTGGTGTGCAAAAAGCTTATGTCGAAAACGACATGATAACACTCGCCGCCGACCCAATTGTGCAGTACATGACCAAACCCGATTTGAAAAAATCTATCGACAACACCAAGAAAGATATGCTTGCTGCCGCCAAAAACATGGACTTCCTGTTAGCCGCCAAGCTGCGCGACGAAATGTTTGCCCTCGAAAAAATGATGGAAGAGAAGTTTTGATTTGATGATGTGTTGATTTGAAAATTTGAAGATGGTGGCGTGCAATCGTCATATTTAAATCATCAAATCTGTTAGGTGTAACAATCCGTACGTTCAAATACTCAAAATCAAATCATAACAAAACATTTTTAACGTTATAATCTTATATTTGTAAGCTTAATTTTAACACCATGGAATTTATTGATTTCATATTAGTTACCCTTTTCGTTTTGTACGTTATCCGCGCCATTATACGCGTGGTAATGCCTATGGTTTTTCAAAAAGTGGTAAACAAGGCCCAGCAACAGCAAAATCACCAGCAAAATTATACACGTAACACCACTTCAGGCAGCATAAAGGTTGATTATATCCCCCAGCAGCCAAAAGGAAAAATCCCCGATTCTGAAGGTGATTTTGTAGATTACGAAGAGATAAAATAATATGCTGCCAGAAGAAGTATTTAAGCGCAGGCATTACGGCACCCCGCAATCCGTTCTTCTTATTATAGCTAATTATGCGGTATTTGCTATAGCAGTATCGCTGTTTGCCTCCGGCAAAACCATTAACTGGTTTTTTTGGGTATGCATCGGCCTGCTGGCAATCTATAATTACATCAATATCCGTAAGGACCGCGAAGAATATAATAAGGCGCGTATAATTTCCTACGTCATCAGCATCCTACTACTCATAGCTGTATTTATTGTATGCAGGATTGACGCTTGAACCGGCTGAGCCATACTTTTATAACTATATAATTTCTTTTGTCATTCAAATTTCTATTTTTGACAATAATATCCATTTTAAAAAATCTTAAATGAATAACTGGTTCAAGCGCAACAGTGTGCATTTTATTATAGTTGCCGTTTTATTGGCAATAACCTACGCCTATTTCTTTACGCCGCTAATGCAGGGCAAGGCGCTATCGCAAAGCGATGTAATACAGGCCCAGGGCATGCAAAAAGAAATTATGGACGTAAGGGCCAAAACCGGCCATGCCCCGTTATGGACAAACAGCATGTTTGGCGGTATGCCTTCGTACATGATTTGGGTGCCTTATACAAATAACGTTACTACTTATGTAATACAGGGCTTAAAAGATATATTCCCCAATCCTGTTGATACCATTTTATTAACGCTGCTGGGCGCTTACCTGCTGTTTTGCGTATTAAAGCTAAACCCATGGCTTGCCGCCGCGGGCGCTATAGCCTTTGCTTTCTCATCGTACAATTTTATTTTGATTGATGCCGGGCACGCTAGCCAGGCTTACGCCATCGCGTTCTTTGCGCCTATACTGGCGGGTATTATTCTTACACTCAGGGGCAAATACTGGATTGGTGGTGCTACAACGGCCTTTTTCCTGGCTATGGAAATACGCGCCAACCACATACAAATGACTTATTACCTGCTGTTAGCAATATTGATATTGCTGATAGTGGAGTTATTCCATGCCATCAAAGCAAAACAATTAAAGCCGCTGGGTACCGCGCTCATTTATTTAGTTGCCGCAACCATGCTGGCAGTAGCGGTAAACGCGTCTATGCTGTGGACAACCTCCGAATACGGTCGCGAATCAAACCGCGGGCCTTCAAACCTTACGCAACATACTTCTGAGCCAAGCAACGGGCTTGATAGGGACTATGCCTACGGCTGGAGCCAGGGCGTTGGCGAGTGTTTTACATTTTTGGTGCCAAATGCTTATGGCGGCGCATCGGGTACATCGGCATTTGATATTCCAAACTCAGCCATGACAAAAGCGATGGTTGCCAATCAAATACCCGAAGAACAGGCCGAAGGTTTTGTGGCGAATGGAGAACGTTTTGGCTTGTCCAGTTATTGGGGAGGCAAACAATTTACCGCTGGTCCATTTTATTTTGGAGCAGTGGTTTGCTTTCTGTTTGTACTAGGCTTGCTCATTGTTAAGGATCGCATTAAATGGTGGCTTTTAGCTACCGTAATACTTACTATGCTGCTATCATTCGGTAAAAACTGGCCGTATGTGTCAGATATATTTTTCAACTACTTCCCTATGTACAATAAGTTCAGGTCGGTTGAATCTATATTAACTATTGCAAGTTTATGTTTTCCTATCCTCGGTTTATTGGCCATACAGGAAGTTGTTAATGCAAAAGATAAAGCCTATATATTTAAAAGCTTAAAACTGGCATTTTATATTACCGGTGGGCTTACCTTACTGTTGATTATTGTACCAACCGTTTTCTTTAGCTTTCAAACAGATCAACAACAAAATATTATTACAGGGCTTACGCAGCTTTTTGCCAGTAACCACTTTCCTGATAATGTGGCCGGCAACCTGGCAAATAGCATAGGTAATGGTTTAGTGAACGACCGCGAAGCTTTGGAGCGTAACGATGCTATACGCTCGTTTATATTTATCGCCATAGCGTTTGGTTTGTTGTGGGCATTCATCAAACAAAAAATTAACCTTACCATAACCAGCCTGGCTTTTGCAGCGCTGATACTGATTGATATGTGGGGTGTTGATAAACGTTACCTGAGCGATGCAAACTTTGTGAGTAAGGATAACGTGGTACAGCCTGTTCAGCCAACTGAGGTGGACCAGATTATTATGCGCGACCCCGACCCTGATTTCAGGGTACTGGATATGACCGACACCCAGAACGGCCCTTTTAGTGATGCTAATACTTCCTTTTTTCATAAAAGTATTGGCGGTTACAGCGCGGCTAAATTAAAACGTTATGACGAGTTGATAAACAACCAGTTTAGCAAAAGCCTGAATAATGATGTGTTGGATATGCTGAATACCAAATACATTATTAATATCGACCCTAAAACACAGCAGGTAGGCATGCAAAGCAATGCATCAACCGCTTGCGGCCATGCCTGGTTTGTAAAAACTATTAAATACGCTGATAACGCCGACCAGGAAATGCAGGCCATTAGCAGCTTCGACCCTAAAAACGAGGCTATAGTTGATAAGCAATATAAAAACCAAATAACCCAGTTTGGCGCGCTGGACCCTAATGCCACCATAACTTTAACCAGTTACGCGCCCGAGCATTTGGTTTATCAAACCGGTTCAACTACCGCGCAGGTTGCAGTGTTCTCTGAAATTTATTACAAAGAGGGCTGGAAAATGTATATCGACGGGGCAGAACAACCATATTTCCGTGCCGATTACCTGTTGCGTGCGGCGCAAATACCTGTAGGTAACCATAAGGTTGAGTTTATCTTCCACCCAACATCCTATTACACCGGCGAGGATATATCGCTTGCCGGTTCGGTATTGCTGGTACTGGCCTTAGGCGGCGCGCTTTATGCCGAGAATAAGAAAAGGAAAAAAGCCGGCCCCGCACCCGATAAAAAACCGGAACCGGAGAAAAAACCCGAGGCAGATAAAAAGCCTGTGGCTAAGAAAAAGGGTTAAGAAATTATAAAAGAGAGGGTGTCATGCTGAGGCACTCGAAGCATGGGCGTAAAGGCCTGCCCGCATGCTTCGAGTACCTCAGCATAATACCCTCTTATTTTGCGTTTTTTAGCCATCCCCAAAGGAGAGGGTTACGTCTTCGTAGGGTCTCCCTACGCGCGGTTGTGGGCTGGGCATAATACTTGTACCTGTACACACAGGGTCCTCTGCGAGAGACCACTGCGGGGACAAAAATAACGTCTTTTTTACGTCTTCGTAGGGTCTCTCGCAGAGGACCCTACGCGGGTTGTGGGCTGGACATAATACTTGTGCCTGTAATAACGTCTTTTTTATTCCTGGGCGGATCTAATCATTCGTCCTTCTATTCCTCAACCAATACCATCCCAAATTAAAAGCGATTATAAAATGGTTAAGTACTGTTGGCACCAAGCCATAGTGCTTTTTCATAATATTAAAACGCTCTGTTAAGCTTTGGCGATGTTTGGCTTTTGACATGCCGCCAACCAGGTATTTAGCCACATAGCGGTTTACGTTTACAATTTTTTTTGCCTTTTTCGCTGCGCGGATTATCCAGTCGATATCAGCACTTAACTGGTATTGCGGATCATAAGGCTCAAGCAATGCGCGCCTAATATAAATAGCCTGGTGACTAATGCTCATGCCCAAATTAAACCCACGCCACGTAAATTGCGCGGGTGCTTTATGCCTGCGCTGGCCAAGACTTTCGCCTTTGGCGTTAATCATTTCTGTTTCACCATAATAAATATCCGCATCGAGTGCCGAGGCAAAAACTGCCGACACAGTATCCTCATCAAAAAATTCATCGCCCGAATTCATGAACAGCACATAATCGCCGGTGGCCATTGCCAGCCCTTTGTTCATGGCATCATAAATACCCTTATCCTTTTCACTGATTAATTTAGCTATGCGGTCTTTATACCGATGAATAATTTCCAGCGTTCCATCGGTAGACGCGCCGTCAATCACTATATATTCAATACCCGTGTATGTTTGATTTAAAACCGAAAGCATGGTGCGCTCAATATCTCCCGCGTTATTGTAAACCACGGTAATTACCGATAATATAGGCTTAACAGCGATCATTGGTTTAGCAGGCTTTTATAAACTTCCATATATTGTTGGGCTATATTCTCATTGCTGTAGCTATCCAGCACCTTTTGGCGCGCACTTAATCTCATTTCCTTTGCGTTTACCGCATACAGAAGCTCGTGCGCGCCTTCTGCAAGCTCATCAGCCGATTTAAATTGCGCCAGGTAACCGTTTTGCTGGTGGTCAATCATCTCGGGCAAGCCGCCTGTATTAAAGGCTACAACCGGCGTACCACAGGCCATGGCTTCCATTACCGTATTGGGCAAATTATCTTCTAAGGATGGTAATACCAGTACATCGGCCAGGCTGTATACTTCTGCCAGTTCCTCCTGTACCTTAATCATACTGAATTCATACACCCTAAAGGGTACCAGGCTTACGTCAAACTGCTTATTTTTGCCGAATATCACTACCTCAATAAATTCAGATTGCGGGTAATCGCGCTTTAAAATATCCAGGGCTTCCAGCAAATAAACCAGGCCTTTACGCTTATCGTTTACGTTGGCAGCGCCGAATAAAATAATTTTGGCAAAGGGGTTAATGCCCCATTTCTCACGCGAAGCAATTTTATCCTGCGGCGAAAAAATATCTGTATCAATAGGATTTGGGATAGCTTGAACCTTGAAGTTTTTTAACAAAGCGCTTTGCTTTGCCACGCCTGCCAGCCATTGGCTGCAGGTTACAAAGCTTACATTTTTAGCTCCGGCATACATCGCCGCTTTGCGCAGCCATCCGCTATGCGAAATATCATTTGGCCCCGCATCGCGCAGCAAATAACAATTGCCACATTCACGCAAAAAGTTATCGCAGGTGTCGCTGTAATGGCAGCCGCCGGTAAAATCCCACATATCGTGCAAAGTCCAAACTATGGGCTTGCCAAGGGCAATTAATTCCTTTAAATTATCGGTAGAAAGAAAGCCCGAATTCACCCAATGGATATGCAAAACATCGGCATCCCTTACCAAGGGCTCGTTTACTATACTTGTTCCGGCTTTAGCCGTAGAAAAAGCAAATCGCACCGATTTATCCTTTTCATGAAAGAGGATAAAAGGTATACGCTCATATAAAAAAGTGATTTTGGCTTTCAGCCGACTAAAAAAATCTTTTGCAATCCCGGTTACACGTTCATTATCCGTTTGTTTATGCTGAACCAAAAGCTGTGCATCAACACCCTGCAAAGCCAAAGCGTTTAACAGGCGCACACAGGCAACAGGCGCGCCGCCACCGGCATCGGATGTGTTAATGAGCGTTATTTTCATTTACACAAGTATAGTATTATTTAAGGTACACGCGGAAATTTTTCTATTGGCCAGGAAAAGGCTTTTTAAAGTATATACAGCTCCAACAATTCATTATCTGTAATGGCATTTTTTTTTGGCTAAAGCCAATACCTGATTTATTTATCATTGCCGTCACTTAAAAGTGACGGCAATGATAAAAATGTAGCTCTTTCATTGCCGTTGGCTTCAGCCAACGGATTAAGTTTACAATTCAGTTGGGCTTTAGCCCAAATCTGGCGCTTCTATAAATAACTAAGGTCGCTTTATTTAAAAAGCGATTTTCCTTTCTCTCGCCCGCATACGCCATTTTATGCCGAAAAATTTTACTTTTGATACCTGTAATAAAAACGCAGCATAAAAAATGTATCTATTCCAGGATTGGCAGGCAAACCGGCAGAATTTTAAAGGGCAGTTAGTGCTTTTTTTATTCCGTTCGGTGCAGTTGATTAACCGGTATACGCTGCTCAAAATCATTTTTATATGGCATTTGCTGGCTTACCGCTATTGGGTTGATTGGGTTTGGGGAATTGAGTTGCCACGCAAATTAACCGTTGGCAAGGGCTTATCGCTTTTTCATGGCCATGCGTTGGTAATTAACCAGGGGGTTATTATTGGTGAGGGCTGTACACTCAGGAACAGCACCACCATCGGCCACAAAAAACTGGCCGATGGCAGCTTTAGCAAATGTCCCCGCATAGGCAACCATGTAGATATCGGCGCGAATGTTTGTATTATAGGCGATGTTACTATTGGCGATAATGTGGTTATAGGCGCAGGTTCGGTAGTTACCAAAAACATACCGTCGGATTGCGTGGTGGTAGGCAACCCTGCCAGGATACTGGAAAAGAAAGAGGAAAATTAATGGAGAATAATTTAACCGACCGCGCGTTCTGGAAATCGTTTTGGGAATCGAAAAAAGACCTTATTTTTCCTATAAAACCCGATTATGTTTTTGGCGATATACTGGGCAAATTAATTGCCGAAAAAGGAATAAAAAACGCTATTGAATTGGGCGGTTTCCCCGGCTATTATTCCATCTACCTCAAAAAATACCAACACCTTGATACTACCCTGTTTGATTATTATGTGCATGAGGGTATTATAAATGAACTATTACAAAAAAACGGCCTGCAACCCGGCGATATCAATATCATTGAGGCCGACCTTTTCAATTATACGCCCACACAGCTTTACGATATGGTTTTGTCCTTTGGCCTGATAGAGCATTTTAGCGATACTGCTGCCATTATTAAAACTCACCTGCAGTTTTTAAAACCCGGCGGTACGCTGTTTATCACCCTGCCAAACTTTACCGGCGTTAATGGCTGGGTACAGCGCAAATTCGACCTTGAAAATTATAACAAGCACTATATTGATTGCATGAACCCCGCATTTTTAGCCGAAACATGCAGGCAGTTAGGTTTAACTGAAGTAGAATCTTATTATCACGGCCGCTTCTCCACCTGGCTGGAAAATCGCGCGGAAAAACCTACACTGGTAAAAGCTATAGTGAAAAGTGTATGGCTGGCGGGGAAAATAATCACAAAATTAATTCCTGTTGAATCGAAATTGCTTTCGCCTTATATTGTGTTAAAGGCTACGAAATAATCCTACCATTGTCATTTCGAGCGACAGCGAGAAATCTTTTCGAATAATCTACTCCCGCTTTGCATATTTGAGAAGTTTTCTCCTCGCCCCGCCGCACATCCTCAGCAGGCTCGTCGAAATGACATGGATGGTATGATGACAAAACAGTTACTTCTTCTTCAAAAAATATCTTACCTGCAACTGTTTTATAAAAACTAGTCCTCGCTTTACCAGCGTGCCCTTACGATTTTTAAGGAAATGCCTGATAGCGTGATACGCATGCTCATCCTCTTTTATTTCCGTGGGGAATTTCTTAACCGCTTTTTTGGTGATTTTAACCTGGTAAGTATTTTCAATATTGGAATGTACGCCCGTGCCGTCGTGTCCAATATTATGCACCAGCGAGTGCGAGGGGTTTAAGCTTAAACCGCCTTTTAAAAAAATGGAGGCGTACCAGCGTATGGCCCATGAGTTATTTTTGCCGGTTTTAAATTCAAGCATCTGTTTCCAAAAGTTCATGGTGCCATCAATTGAGAAACGGTTAATTTTTGGTTTATCAAACTGTTTGAGTAGGGTATCAATATCCGGTTCAAAATCTTTCCAGGCACGTGCCCAGGTAGCCCAGCCCCAGCTGGTAGCAATACGGCTGAAAAAGGTTTCTGGCAGCTTTTTATCGCCCAGCTCAAACATGTAGGCGCCAATATGCATCACTTTATCCTCGTTTGCATATTTGGTTAGCGCTTCATTAAAGTATTGGAGGGTATATTGCGATGATAGCAGATCGTCTTCAAAAACAATCACTTTGCCGTATTCATTAACCAGTTGCGTAACGCCTTTGATAATAGAGTTAGCCAAACCCAAATTGGTTTTGCTGCTAATTACCTTAACCACTTTAAAGCCGCTTACTTCCTTTATGATTTGCCGTACCTCCTCAACCTTGGCTTGGTCGGCATCGGTTTTAGCGCCATCTGAGAAAATAAATAATCGCGACTCGTCTGCCAGTAAGTTTTTCTGTAAATAGTTTAGGGTGCGGCGGGTATGCTCGGGCCGGTTGTAAACAAACAGGGCTATTGGGGCAAGGTTCTGCATTTATGGTAACCGATCAGAATAATTTGGGTTGATGGTCTGCTTTTTTACAAAGAACGGTATAAGCATTGGCTAATTGCTCACTCATCTTTTTCCCGAAAACTTTATTCAGGCCATTCTTCACCGCAAACTCCGCCGAAATTTTTAAATCCCTTATCACACTCTTTGGCTTTTTTTGATTTACGTAGGCATTAAACCTTGTTACCTCGGGGTGAATAATAGAAGTGAGGTCGTTCTCAATCTCAAACCCTTCCGTCCGCAACAAATACCGCAGAGAAGTTGGCGTATACATGTTGATATGCCCGTAAGCCAAAAAGTGATTTAGGCGATCATCAACACCCGCCCTGTAATCGCGCGGCACCTCTATTATGCAGTTCTTAGCCACACGCCTTATTTCGCGCAGTAGCAGGCGTTCATGCTCCACATGTTCCAATACATGCGCCAGTATGATAAGATCGAAACTATCATCCTCAAAAGGCAGCTTATAGCCATCAAATGCCTGCACAGCTGTAAGGTTTTTAATATCGCGCGCCTTAATATGTTCTATCCCGCTCTGCGAAATCTCAACCGCCTGGTACTCCGGCGCAAAACCCGCATCCGACAAGAATTTTAATATACTGCCATCACCCGCGCCCACTTCCAACACTTTTTTGTACGTGTGCCCCTTGCAAACATTAATGATGTTCTGAGCCTTATACTTTGCCCCCAGCATGCGCCAGGCATCATCATGCTTCGCGTAAAATTCATCGTAGGCGGTTATGATATCGCTGTTGGTATTAATTTCCTGCATTTACAAATTCAATGATTATTGTGTTCAAATTTAGCCCTTACCTTTTAATAACTTTAGCTTAACCAGTGTTTTATCAACCTTTTCATTTAAATCGGCAGAGATATGGAAAAAATAAGTTAATCCTCCATAAATCAAAGCAGTTAAGCCGCTCCTTAAAATTATATCCAGGTATATATTAGGCATTTTCCAAAAGTAATAGCCAAAAAGGAAGCTAACAAAAGTTATGGCAATTACAATAAGATGCTTATAGGTAAAGGGCTGCATTTTAAAACGAACTTTAATATACAGCCAGGTACCAAAATTTAGGCCCGTAATAGTTAACAAATATGCTATTGCCGAACCCATGCCTTTGTACTTAGGTATCAGCAAATAATTTACGCCTATACAAAATACAATTGCTATAATTATGAATAATGTATATAACCTGTATTTATGCGATGCTGTTATTATGTAGGAGTTTAACCCGCCGGTAATATCAACCAAAAACCCAAGACCTATCACTATAAAAAGGCCAAAATATTTCGGGTCGGTAAAGTCCTTATTACGCGCAATTGCGTATAAGTTTCCCCGGTTTATAATAATGCCGATAAATAGCAAACATCCTATTATCATTTGTATAATTGATGTTTTTGAATATACACCTGCGATACTACTCATGTCCTTTGTTTTCCAGGCATCGGCTACTATGGCATAAGTTGTACGGTTAAGTGCTTGTGCCGGTACGCTTATAACCAATGCGATATTAAAATACCAGCTATAAACCCCTTGAATGGCATCTCCGACCATAGCGCTAAGCATTAAGGTATCTATTTTTTGAAGCAGCACATATACAGCGCTTGATACTACCGTAAACATCCCAAAATTCAGCATCTCTTTTTTCCGGATGGCTTTGAAACGGTAATCTTTTATGCGTAATGAAAATTTTTGGGTATAAATAATACTGATGAGCAGTAACAGCGATATTAATCCATTACTGAATATGTATAGAAATATAAAATCTTTAAAATCTATCCATTTAACGGCTATCATTAACAGGTATACCGTGGTAAGCGCGCGAAGCAAAATAGTTTGCAAAAAATTAGAATAGATAGTTTGATACACTATCCGACCGGTCATTTCAAAATAATTAAAAGCAACTACAAAAAATGATAACGGTATAAGGTAATAATAGTATTGAGCAAATAAAGGCGAGGTTTGGGAATACGCCGACAGTATCACTGGTTTAAAAACAATAAAAAGGACGGAAACTGCAGAAAACCCTAACAGGGATAATAAAGCAGTCCAATGTATAAAACCGTTATGCGTGCGGTCTTCGGTACGGTAAAAGGGGAAATATTTGAGTAAAATACCCGGTATTCCCATGGAGGCTATCAGCGAGTACAATACCGATATACTTATGATTAAGGTATAAAACCCATATTGGGCCGAGCTAACAAAAAAAGGGAATAGCAGTACCGTATTAACATAAGCTATTACCATGCCTGCGTATGATAATATGGTATTTTTATATGCTTGTTTTTTAACTATTCCCATTCGGGTATTAAAATTTATCAGTATTTGCCCTGCCTAATTGCCCATGCAAGCCATCATTTACTGCGACAAGCAATTTTTTATATTCGGCGCTTTTACCGCTTAGCAAACTTATGAGTTTTAAATATCCTAAGTATAGCATTTTATTCAATCTAAAAATAAACTTATCCTTTATAAACCAACGGGAGTAAAAAAACATTCTGTTCCGGATATGATAATAGCTCCTAAAGCTCCACAGGTCTAACAATTTTGAATGAAATAATTTTGATTGATATATTATTCCCTGCGATTTATCAATATCCACTACTTTACACGCGGGGATAAGCCATATTGTGCCACCATTTTGAGTAATACGGTATGTGTATTCAGAATCATCAACATATAAAAAAAACCTTTCATCAGGATACCCAATATCATCAATAATACTCCTGTGTAGCATTAAGCCCCCATAGGGTACATAAGGCATTTTAACGTTACTCAAATACGCTTGTGTTGCAAACCTATTGCGTAATTTAGAATATTGATTATGAAATATCCTGAAAACATTAAAGCCTAAAAAGTTATCGGGCACTAAGTAATAACGGTAGGGGTTTTCACCACGGGCTATACGCAGGTGTTGTACCCTATCTTCACGAAGGCAAAAAAGAACTTTTTTATTATTTGCACCTGCTATTTTTTTCCACTGCTTTAAAAGTACATCGGCAACATCATCTGCAGGTAAATTATCATCGTCAAGCAAAAAAAACAAATCGGCACCAGTTTTATTTATACCATATTCTATAGCTGTTTTATAACCGCCTGCCGATCCTGTATTTTCTTTATTAGTAATAACTGTTATCCTGTTATTATTAAGTTCCCCGGCCTTTTCATTTACATTATATATCGATGCATTGTCAACAACTACAATATTAATTACTTGCTTAAAATCCGTTACGCGTGTTAGCACTTGCTTTAAAAACTGCCATCTATCTCCATAAGTAACAATTAAAACGCAAATCTTATATTCAAAGCCGGGCATTGGGTATATAAATTATTATAATAATGCGCAATTTAATACATTAATGCCTTGTGTAAATTATAATAATGCTTTTATTAACAAGCTTAATAAAGTTTTATTTTAATAAAGCATGGCCAATTATTTAATTATTTTTGACCCTGCTTTACCTAAATATTAAAAATGAACGATTTAGAATCTTATTTTAATCAGAACACCGAAAGGGTTATATATAAATGGGCGCATTATTTTGAAATATATGATCGCCATTTTAGCAAATACAGAGATAAGGACATAGTATTACTTGAAATTGGAACCTTTAATGGGGGCAGTTTACAAATGTGGAAAAATTATTTTGGCGACCGCGCTAAAATATATGGTATAGATATCAATCCCAACTGTAAACAGGTTGAAGAAGAAAATATAACGATACTGGTGGGTTCGCAGTCAGACCGTAATTTTTTGAAAAAAGTCAAAGCCGAAATTCCTCCTATAGATATTTTAATTGATGACGGAGGCCATACCATGCTGCAGCAAATCGTATCGTTTGAAGAACTTTTTGCACATGTAAAACCCGACGGGGTTTATTTATGTGAAGATATGCACACCTCATATTTCAGAAATTATGGCGGAGGGTATAAAAGACGGGGTAGCTTTATAGAATACTCAAAAAACTTCATCGATCAGATACATGCCTTTCATTCAAAGGAAAAAGGTTTAAAAGTGACTGATTTTACTCGCTCGGTACATTCTTTGCATTTTTATGATAGCATTTTGGTTATAGAAAAACGCCCCATGCAACAGCCAACTTCATCCAAAACAGGTACAAAATCCATCCCCTATTATGAGCCGGAATACAAAGGCTTCGGCTTGTTTAAGAAAAATGTAAGGTACAGGTTAAGGCATACCCTAAACCAGGTTTTGGCATTATTTAAATTGCCATTAAAAAATGGTGATTTTGATTATTGAGTAATCTGATCTTATACATCAACAAAAAGCCATTGAATATTCAATGGCTTTTTGTTGATGTATATAGCTTCTAACCTATAAATCTGCGTTCGGAAGCAAATAGAGTTCTGTTATTTCAGATGCTTTTAATTTGCGGTTATAAATACGGATATCATCCAGTTTGCCATCCAGAAAATAAGGAAGCGCTGATGGGCTTATATCCCCGTAGCTATTATTGCCAAGGTGTAGTTTAGCATTGGTATTGCTATTAGGTGTAGGTATATTAGATATTGTTGAATCAAATATACCATTAACGTAAATAGAAACCTGGCTTTTGCTAACCTGGTATGCTATCGTGACCATGTACCATTTAGCAGTATCAATTTTTGTTGTACTAGTTGCAAACGGATCACTTCCGCCCGACACATTATAGAATACGTTACCAACCGCAGCACCGTCCTGGTCGCCGGTGCCAACAATTGAGCAATTCCAGCCGTTTTGATAGGCACCATTATTTTTTGAAAGTATTGCACTGCCCGATACATCAATATACTGATTAAGGTAAACCCAATAATTTAACGTAAAATCGGTACCACTTAATCTTAATGCCTGTGCATCATTTACCGTAATATAACTTGATGAACCATCAAATGCGTACGCCGAATTAACATTGCCAAAACGATCTGTAGTAAGGGTAGCATTAAAAACTGTTCCGTTATAACCATTACCAGATGAATCGGCTGCACTACCGGTAAATGGATAATAAGCAATAATGCCCAACTTTAAACTATCCGGACCGGGCGCTTTAACTACTACTAATGCCGACAAAGATTTGGTACCAGCCAAATTGCTTACAGTTATGGTCGATAAACCTATATTTTTAGCAGTAATCAAACCTGCATTACTAACCGTCAAAATCGATGTATCGGAAGATTTCCAGCTAAGTGAATCCAAAGATATATTGGCAGGTGTGGTAGTGACAGGTATCTGGCTTCTTTCGCCAACATACATGTCTATGGTATCTTTACCAAGTTTAAACCCTGTGAGTATAACACGATGCGTTGTAGCGTCAAATGTTTTAGTGCACGATACAAATGCTGACGCGGCCGTTAAAATAATTACTGATAAAAGTATTAATCTTTTCATATTGATAAGGTTATGCCCAAAATTATATATTTTATTTGAATTGCTATGTAACAAAAAAGATACAAATTAGCCAATTACATATTATCTAATTAGGCGCGTTATAAAGGTTTATAATTTGGGCTATACTAATTGCCCTGTTATAAATTCTTATATCGTTAATTTTACCTTGAAAAAAGTATCCTCCAAAATCAACGGGATTATCTTTCCCTATATAAATATCAGCATTGTTAGTAGCTGCTGGTGCAGGCATGTTGCTTACAGAATTATTTAATACGCCATCAATATAAATTGACGCTGTACGAGTTGAGACTATATATATTGTGGTAACCATGTGCCATTTAGTTGTATCTAACGGGCTTGTTGTAGCTAAAACGGGATATCCGGTAGCATCTGTACTAGCCAAATAAGGCATCCCTGCCTGTGAAATACCTGGGTAATAAGCATATTTGCCCGACATACCTACAATCCAACAGGAGTTTGATACATGGCCTCTTTTATCTATTATAATTGCTCCGTAATTGCTATTATATTGAGTAGGTTTTACCCATGTATTAATAGTGAAATCCGTAACGCTTAATCTTAGAGATGCATTATCTTTCACTACTACCCAACTGCTATCGGCCCCTTCGCTACTATTAAAATAATAAGCAGCGTTGTTATTGCCAAACCTGTCTGTTGTTGGGAGTACGTTTGTGGCCATCCCATTATTACCATTTCCTGATAAATCTGCCGCGCTATTATTAAAAGGATAATAAGCAACAAGGCCAAACTTTAAACTATCAACGGGCGGTGCCGCTACCACTGTTACCAATGTGCTTACAGATATGGTATTAGTTAAATTACTTACCGAAATGGTGGAAGTGCCGATTTTTTTTGCTTTAACCACTGCCACCGCCGAAATGGTTGTTATAGTAGTATCTGATGATTTAAATTTTAATGAATCAAGGTGGTAATCAGATGGGGTAAGTGTAACAGGTAATGTTCTTGTTTGGCCTACGTACATATTTAAGGTATCACTTAAAGCAATAGATTTAAGCCTGTCCTTAGTTGGTGTCGCTGATACAGTTATTAATGTACTTGCTTTTACAGTATTGGATAAGTTACTTACCGAAATAGTAGCTGTGCCTGCCTTTTTTGCGGTAAGCAAACCTGAATTTGAAATGGTAATTACAGATGTATCTGACGATTGCCATTTTATTGAGTCAAGGTGATAATTTACCGGCATTAATGTAATAGGGAGCTGCCTTGTTTGCCCTGTATACATATTTAAAGTATCGCTCAATAAAATTGACTGTAATCTGTCTGCTGATGGACCAACCCGCTGTTGACTGCTTTTTGTACAGGAAGCGATTATTATTATAGCAATTATTATTAAAAAAAATATCTTTCTCATTGTATATAAGGCATATACAAAGTTATAGTAATAGAATCATAAATTAGCATGAAATAAAAAAGAGGCAAATTTAAGTTTGCCTCTTTCGTATACTATGTGTTATAAAGTATTATTGTGCCTGAAATCTTTTAGCGTTTATCCTTCTTTCGTTTTCGTTCAGGAATATTTTGCGCAGGCGTATGCTTTGCGGGGTTACCTCAATGTATTCGTCGGCCTGTATATATTCCATCGATTCTTCCAGAGAAAATTTAATGGCCGGTGCTATGCGTACGTTGGTATCACTACCCGATGCGCGCATGTTGGTTAACTGCTTGCCTTTGGTAAGGTTTATCACCAAATCGTTATCGCGTATGTGTTCGCCCAATACCTGGCCTTCGTAAACATCTACTCCCGGGTCAATATGAAAACGACCGCGATCCTGCAGTTTATCAATAGCAAATGCTGTTGTTTTACCGGTATCCATTGATACCAATACACCGTTTAAACGGCCCGGTATAGTGCCTTTCCATGGCTCATATGCTTTAAAACGGTGTGCCATAATAGCTTCGCCACCGGTTGCTGTTAATACGTTGTTACGTAAACCGATAATGCCACGTGCCGGGATATCAAACTCCAAATGCTGTAAATCGCCTTTAGGCTCCATCACCAATAAATCGCCTTTGCGTTGTGTTACCAGTTCAATTACTTTACCGGCAACTTCGCCCGGTACATCAACTATTAAAGTTTCAACCGGTTCGCATTTAACGCCGTCAATCTCTTTAATAATAACCTGTGGCTGGCCTACCTGTAACTCATAGCCTTCGCGGCGCATAGTTTCAATTAATACTGATAAATGGAGAATACCACGGCCATACACCAAATATGAATCGGGCGATTCGGTTTCAATAACCTTAAGCGCCAGGTTTTTTTCCATTTCCTTGTATAAACGATCACGCAGGTGGCGTGAGGTTACAAACTTGCCTTCTTTACCAAAAAACGGTGAAGTATTAATGGTGAACAGCATGTTCATGGTAGGCTCGTCAATGTGTATTACTTCCAGTTGTTCGGGGTTTTCAAAATCGGCAATGGTATCGCCAATATCAAAACCTTCAATACCAACAACAGCGCAAATATCGCCAGAACTTACCGAGGTAGCTTTTACTTTACCTAAGCCTTCAAAAGTGTAAAGTTCTTTTATACGCGATTTTTGGATTTTGCCATCGCGTTTAACCAGCGATACCGGCATGTTTTCTTTTATAGTACCGCGTGCAACACGGCCAATAGCTATACGGCCCACAAATGACGAATAATCTAACGAGGTGATCTGCATTTGCAAAGTACCTTCAGCAATTGGTGCCGGTGGAATATTTTCGAGGATAGCATCCATCAACGGGAAAATATCTGTTGTAGGTTCTTTCCAGTCGGTGCTCATCCAGCCTTGTTTTGATGAACCGTAGATAACCGGGAAATCCAGTTGGTCTTCAGTTGCTTCAAGGTTGAAGAATAGTTCAAATATTTGTTCGTAAACTTCTTCGGGGCGGCAGTTTTCTTTATCTACCTTGTTTACAACAACAATAGGTTTTAAGCCTAATGCCAAAGCTTTTTGGGTTACAAAACGTGTTTGGGGCATAGCGCCTTCAAAGGCATCGCATAACAGCAAAACGCCGTCGGCCATTTTTAACACACGTTCAACCTCTCCGCCAAAGTCGGCGTGACCAGGGGTATCAATAATATTGATTTTAACATCCTTGTACATTACCGAAACGTTTTTTGAAACGATGGTAATGCCACGTTCACGCTCAAGGTCGTTGTTATCCAATATCAATTCACCTGTCGATTCATTGTCCCTGAATATTGAACAAGCATGTAAGATTTTATCAACCAGTGTAGTTTTACCGTGGTCAACGTGTGCGATAATCGCTATATTTCGTATTTTTTGCATAAAAATGCGCCTCTAAATTTGGCGCAAAGGTACGCTTAATATATGATATTTTAAAGCAATTACAACTTATTGCTAAAGAATAACAAATGCCCGTGGTAAAACCCGCTAACAAACAATTAAAAGGAGCGTACAACCCTTACACCTTCATCAGCGCTTATGTTATTAAGTATGGCAGAGCCGCCGCTTACATTTACAGTCCAAACCAAAAAATCGGGTGTAGCATCGGTGCTTGAACTCCAGTATCCATTATCGGTAAAAGTTGACAGTTGCGCTGTCGACAGGTTTGCCGAGATTGTAGTCAAATCATCTTTTGATGGCAGGTACCAATCCTTAAAACCGTTAATTGACACGTTTTTAGTTATATATGCGGCATAATTGGTACCGAGAGCGGTGCCCAAGCCTGCTATAATTACATCGGTATTAGCCTGGCCGGTGCCCACATCACTGCTGGTTACAAAATCGGAAGTTATATTTATATAGTTGCCATTATCCCAGGCTATTGACTCGGTTTGGTCTGACGGCGCCACTATTAGGCCGTGCTGCCCCGTATTATCAATATAAAAAATGATGCCGCCGCCATAACTGTTGCCTAAACCAATAGTTGAAGCCGTGGCTGTAAAAGTTATCTGGTTACCATAAATAACGCTATCCTTAGTGGTTAAAAAAGCACGTACATAATAGGTTATACCACCGCTTATGCCGGTTATATTGGCTTTAAAACTGGTGTTATGATTAAAGCTAACTGATGCGGGGCTATTTTCTACAGTAGGCATAGGGTTGGTGTCCCAGCAAACGCCTTCGGCAATAAATGAACTATTGATAACGCTTATCGTTCCGCCGCTCACTGCACTCGCAGAAGTAATGCCGCTTATACTAGTAGTAACAACAGTTGGTTTGGCGGATGATGCCTGGTTATCCGAACTTTTTTTACATGAGAATACAGCGCAAACAAGGGTAAATAAAAAAATTACACGCACCGCTTTTACATAGGTAAAGTAATGTTTCATAAGTATGGCTTTATTATAATTGGTTGCTATTAACCTAAGGTTAAGGTTAAAAATATATGCTAATATATAAAAAAATCGATTTACCTAATTAATTTATCTGTTAAATTTTACATTATTTTTCTTATCATGATATTTAATATTACAGGAATTATATCTGCTTAATATGAAATTTATCCACAGAGTTCATTATCTTACATCCAAATATTTAGCAGCATTTAAACATTAATGGCACAAAAGGATAAACAGGAAATTAAAGTAGCCATACTGGATTTGTATGATGGCATTGAAAACGAAGGCATACGTGGTTTCGAGGAGATACTGGAGCGCTATAAACCAAACCACGGGCTTAGCCTTAGCTATAAAATATTTGATGTCCGTAAAAAATGCGAAATGGCAGATGCCGGGTTTGATATTTACCTATCAAGCGGCGGCCCGGGCAGCCCGCTGGATAGCGAAGGCTCGGAGTGGGAAAAGAAATATTTTAGCTTGATAGATGAGCTTGAGGCGCATAACCTTTCCGCTAATCCCCGCAAAAAATATGTTTTTTTTGTTTGCCATTCCTTCCAGTTGATGTGCCGTAAATATAAACTGGGGCATGTGAACGAGCGGCGCTCGACATCTTTCGGCATTTTGCCGGTACATAAAACTTCGGCAGGTAAAAAGGATGTTGTTTTTGAAGGCCTGGCCGACCCGTTTTACGCCGTCGACTCGCGCGAGTGGCAGGTAATACATCCTAACGAAAAACGCTTTACCGATTTGGGTATGCAATTACTGGCTATTGAGAAAGAGCGCCCGCATATAAACGCGCCCCGCGCCATGATGGCCATACGCTTTAGCGAATACTTTTTTGCCACTCAGTTTCATCCCGAAGCCGACGCGCAGGGCATGAAAATGCTATTAGCCCGCCCCGAAGAAAAAAAAGAGGTTGTTGATGAGCACGGACTGGATAAATACAATCAAATGCTGGAATACCTGGAAGATGAGGATAAAATTAACCATACCCAAAAAACCATGATACCTAACTTTTTGGATGAGGCGGTGAAAGCCATACAACTATCATAACACCGCACAATATTTAAACTTTATACTATTTATTTTGTCTATTCGTATATAATGTAAAATGTAATTAGATTTGCACTATGAATATCCAGTTAATTATAGTATTGTTACTTTTTGCCGCTGCCGTATTTTATGTAAGCCGTATGGTTTACAAAAGCCTTACTGCAAAAAAGGGCTGTGGCAGTAATTGTAAATGTGGTGTTGATTTTTCGGGCATTGATGCTGTTAAAGCAAACAAGTAAACATTACTGATTGTACCATCTTCATTCAAACCAATAATATCCCGTAAATTACCTAACTGAATGTCAGATAAGCAAGTATTTCAGGCCGATTCCGAACACCGCTGGAACCGTTTTAAATGGATTGGCCGCGTATTAATTGCTGTAATAGCTTGTGCTTTAGTTGCCGCCCTAATAGCTATAACCTCCAAACAATATCCCGATTTACCTAACCTTAACTCGGCCCCTAAAGCTTTAACAAAAGAAGGCGTTGAGCAAATAAAGAAAACAGCCAAATACAAGCAGTTTAAAATACAGGTTAACGAGTTAAAGAAGCTCGAACGCGCCAAACGCCTGCACCAGCTTAAGCATCCCAATAATAAAGACCGTATAAACGCCGGCTTTTATATGGCCTGGGACCCGCAGGCTTATAATTCATTAGTGGATCATATAGCCCGCCTGGATATGGTGGTAAGCGAAGGCTTTTCTATCACCCCAAATGCCGATACCATAACCGCTAAAATTGATACCGGTCTTATCCGCCTCAATAAAAAATATAAGAAGCCGGTTTTAATCTCTATATCAAACTACATAGATTATAATAACGTCAACGGCGATTTTGATACTAAAGATGTTTACCGCATCATAAAAAGCAAACGCTCGCGTACTGCTTTTATAAACAGTATTGCCGCGCAGCTTACCAAATACAACTTTAAAGGCATCGACCTTGATTTTGATAACATTGCCAACCGCAACGCGCCCAATTATATTGCTTTTGAAAACGAGCTGTATACAACCCTGCACGCCAAAAACTTTATAGTAACCCAAAACGTAGTGCCCGAAGATGAGCAATACAACCTGCAGCAGTTACAGCATGTTAACGATTTCCTGTTTATTATGGCTATCGATCAGCATGATGAAAACAGCGAGCCGGGCGACTTGTCAAACCAGGGTTGGGTAGAGGAATTACTGGACGATGTTTGCTCAAAAATACCAAGCGAAAAAGTTATCCTTACCATTGCCGGCGGCGCTTATGACTGGCCGCTAAACAGTGTAGGTAAAGCAACCGGCTACCAGCAAGCCATTAGTACCGCGCAGGAAAAAAACAGCAAAATTATATACGACCCATCATCGGCAAACCTGCATTACAGCTATTTTGACCAGGATAGCCTTAGCCATACTGTTTATTTTACTGATGCCGTTACCAACTTTAACATCATACGCATGGCGGATGATTGGGCTACCGGCGGTGTTGCTTTATGGCGATTGGGTTCGGAAGACCCACGCTTATGGACATTTTTCCAGAAAAATCTTTCCATCGACTCCTTA
>Ga0302315_10001191_pt1 | contig 27175 bp, 17 predicted proteins | sample III_Palsa_N3_1_FD_200532 | JGI IMG/M metagenome (GOLD analysis project Ga0302315, IMG submission 200532) | Peat permafrost microbial communities from Stordalen Mire near Abisko, Sweden - III_Palsa_N3_1 | ecosystem: Environmental > Terrestrial > Soil > Palsa > Peat permafrost | place: Sweden...
TAGCTCCTGGGAGAGGGGACTCTCAAGATAATTTCTGTCTGAGTTCAGCTTGGGCTTACGGCTGAGATCTTACAAAGTCGCACAACCCTTTATGTTTAGGGGTTTATTTCCCATGAGGTTCCGCGCCCAATACCCTGTCGCTTAATAACACCTATTTCTTCTAATCGTATAAGTTCTCGCTGTATGACACGTTTACTGGGGGAACTCTCCAATTTTTCGGCAATTTCGGTGCTTGTGTAAGTCGATTCTTGCAACAAGGCTAAAATCGCTTGTTGGCGTAAGGTTAAGGTCGCAAATCTAGCTGGGAAAACAAGTGGAAACGTGGCGTCTTGTTCGGTGATTTCGTTATAACTTTCTGAAAATGGCAAAACCAACCGAACAAAATGCGATGTAAATTCGTATGATGAACGTGGATAGTAGGCTAAGATACGGGGAACGCCAGAGCCCAATTGCTCTACTATCGTTAAATCACGGAATACCCGCATCAACTCCTTGTTTTTTGGCACAGAATAACCTTGAAAAAACTCATCCTCATCAAATCCAGCGGGCAAGCCACCTGCGGAGGTAATTTCAAGTCGATTAGAGAAAAGCTCAAACTTAGGCGGAACCTCATTACTGTAATCGTTGTGAATAATCGCGTTGATAGTAGCCTCGCGTAGAGCCACTGGGTCTAACAATTTACACTCTTCGCGCCTTTCTGGTGTAATACGTGCAAAGGTCTTGTTTTCAATCTTCAGTTTTTCAAGTACCGCTTTAGTCGCCTTGACTAAACAGCAATACCCATACTCTTCATTTTCTATCAATTTCAGACGGTCTACCCCTGAATACTTAGCCACTTTAATTGAGATAGCATTTATATCAGAAAGCAAATATGCGGCGTAATTGAAGCTACCATCGGAAGTAAGAAACTCTAAATTGCGAGCAAATTGTGCATTAAGTTTTAATGATGTTTCATTGTAATAAATATGTAACTGTTCAAAGCTTAAATCTTGGTTGCGTGATTTAATGGTGCCAATTGAATTACGAACTCTGCTAGCAAATAGTTCTTCAATCATCCTGTCTGACATGGGCTCTGATGCGCTACCTACACGTAAAAAACACCCCTTGGGTGACATCCCCATTTTGATTAAATAATAAGGTTTTTCTGAGCCGCTTGCCACGGTGATTTTAATAACCATCTTACCATCATGCGTTTCCGTCACAACATCAAACAGTCCCATTGTTGATGGGCTGATATTATTTTTAATTCGATCTTTTATTTGAAGTTGCAAACTGTCCGCATTAGTTACACCCACTACGCTATGTTTGACATCATCCACGCCGATATAAATGATGCCACCATCTCGATAATTTAGAAAAGACACCACGCCTTTTTCTAGTTTATCGTTCAGTTCGCTCTTTAACTCGATGCGATTAGATTCTTGCCAATCGGTCATTATGCCTCTACCTTGTTTTCCACGGAGGCATTGCTTTAATTATACACATAAATAAGTTTTTACCCAGGAGCTCTTTGATTATTTCATCCATGATTTTACCTGATTTTGCAGCTACAATCATTAAATTAGTATGCAAGGATACTGGGAGATCAATAGTAAAAGGCTTATTATCTTCATTGTTTTCTCTAGCTGTGGAGCATTGATTTTTGCGGCCAAATGTAAAGCCGATGTTCTCTAATGCAAATGAACCGTTGCATTAGACAGTTGAATCCGCCATTCAGATCACCACAAATAGTCCAACAGCGATAACCATTGGACTCCTAGACCTCTCAACAGCAACAACCTATCCTCGGACCATGGGGAAGACACGCTGCTCGCCCCTCAATCCCCCAACTAACACAACTGCTCCGCCAACCGCGTAATCGTCCGTTTATCTAACTTATCCGCTTTTACACCGGCCGACTGCAACACATCCTGTAAAACCAGCTTGGACATATAAATCCGCACCCGACGTGGTAAACGATCTCCACGTCCATTGCGATTTTCTTCCCATTCGCGGATCCGCGAATGCGTATGCGCACTACCCAAGGCTTTGTTTAATCCCAACAAGGCTTCAGCCAGCGTTTTTTGATTAATCTCTAACTCAACTTCTAACCAGGCTTGCACAAGTGATTTGGCTTTCATTTTCATGGTGGATGACCTCTGTATAAGATAAAGCTAGCTATATAACCAATATACCGGATCCATTCCGGTTTGGCAATACTGTTACCGACACGGTGCTATGACCCCGTTCTGGCTATACACCAAATACTTACTTGCCTGGCCCCAGCTTTATTTAATGCCTTTATGGCGGACTGGCTGGTTGCTCCGGTGGTCATGACATCATCAAATAACACAATATTCCTATCGGCCACATTAGTACATACCTTAAAGGCATTTTTAATATTTTTTTTCCTAACCGATGCCATTAAGGTGGCTTGTGCCAGTGTGGCTTTGGTTCGAATTAGGGTTTTTTGCTGTAAAGGTAGATGAATATGCGCAGAAACATGCTTGGCCAGTTCAACGGCTTGATTAAAACCGCGCTCACGTAGGCGCGTTATATGTAACGGCATCGGGATAATATGATCCGCTTGGGTGTCAAAACCTAATCGGCTGATAAACAACATCGCCATGACACGCGCCAAATATAAAGATTGACCAAATTTCAGTGCTTGGATCCAATGAGAAATGGGCGGGGCATATTCAAATGCATAAAAAAGATCGGGTTCTTTTGTGGCAAATGACAAAGAAGAAAGCCCAGACCATGGTAAGTCCTGATAACATGCAACACAAACCACTGCTTGACGCGAGATGACTTGGCCGCAACAGGCGCATAGACTAAACAACATAAAGAATGCAACCATGGTAAAAAGGCATGGTTGTCTAAATGAATAAACACAATGCTGGCTCAACTACATTGCGGCATTCCCTTTTTAGGCGCTGTCACCCCGCGGCTTGACCGCGGGGTCCACTTTGCAGAGAACTTGCGAAGTTCATATGAGCTCCATCCTAAGTTTTGATCCACTGCAAAGTGGATACCGCGATCAAGCCGCGGTATGACAGCGTGGAAGAAAAAAGTCGCAGCGTAGTTGTTTATTCATCTATGCAACAACAACCCACATAAAAAATACAATTATTGTATTCGATATGAACAAAAACTACAACTGTTCACTCAATAACATCGCACTTTGCAGATCTGCCGACGACAGTTCTTCCGCCCAATCTTTCAAATCTTTTTTATAGCTTTGCATCGGCTGCTGTGCATAAAGCGCCGCCAACCAAGCATACGCAATAATGTGATCCCTAGGAACGCCTACCCCGTTTTGGTACATCTGCGCTAAATTATATTGCGCCATGGGCAAACGTTGTCTGGCAGCCTTTTCCAACCACGTGACCGCTGTTTTGGGATCTTTTTCCACCCCTTCACCGTTTAAAAACATCAAACCTAAGCTATATTGCGCATCGGCATCACCACTGGCGGCCGCTTTACCATACCAGTTTAGGGCTTTAAAAGGATCTCGTTGTACATCCAGCCCATTCAGGTATATTTCCCCCAAACGCAATTGTGCCTGTACATCACCACCTTCGCCGGCTCTTTCATACCAAGCGATACCTTCTATTGGTTGATAATTAGCGCCCAATCGATTCATAAAATGCTCGCCCACCATGCGCTCCGCTAAAGCGCTATCATTTGCATTGTCAGCTTTTAAAAACCATTCGTTGGATTTTTTCTCATCCGCTTCAAAACCAATACCATCGTGGTATAAAATTCCCAATTCATATTGGGCATACGTATTTCCACGTTGCGCCGCTAAGGTATACCATTGTGTGGCCAATGGAATATTTTGCTCAACCAAACGACCATCAAAGTATAAGTCGCCTAACTCCGCTTGAGCGTTGGCATCGCCTTTTTTGGCTTTGTCACGTAAACGTGCTAAATACGCAGTTTGTGAAGGCGGCAATAGCGCATCCGTTTCCGCCGCGCTTTCATTCACGGTCTGCATTAATAATGAAAGCGGTGGACCTTCATACACAGCGACCGGCTCCTCATGTATTCTTTGTGCAACCGTCGCATTTTCGCGCTGCTTTTCATTGTAACTGGCACAACCAGACAACACAGCAACCGTACATATTAACAACCCAAGGTGAACACCACGCTGTTTAGCCATGATACAGGGATTTCCTTTTATATATTGTCTATTACCATAATAGCATCCATTTCCACTTGCGCGTCTTTTGGCAACTTGCTCACTTGAATAGCGGCACGTGCGGGATAAGGCGCGATGAAGTATTCTGCCATAATTTCATTGAGGGTGGCAAAGCAACCGAGATCCATCAAGTAAATATTTAATTTGACCACGTCATTGAGCGAACCACCGGCCGCCAATGCAACCGCATGTAAGTTTCGAAACACTTGGTGAATTTGTTCTTCAATCCCTTCAACCAATCGTTGTGTCACTGGATCAAGTGGGATCTGACCAGACAAATAAACCGTTTGGGTATTTTTACCTGACGTAACACTGACGGCCTGTGAATAGGTGCCAATGGCTTTGGGCGCTTGTTCTGTTTGTATGACTGTTTTCATGATGATTACCTTGTACGCGTAATTTTGGTCACTGGTTTCATGGCACGAATACGTCGCATGATTTGTGCCAAATGGGTTCTATCACTGACCGCTAAAATTAATGTAACAACACTATAGCGATCGTCCTTGTCTTCACTGCGAATAGAATCAATATTGGCGCCCGCATCGGCAATCGCCGCAGATAACACCGCCAGCATGCCACGCTGGTTGATCACCTCAATGCGCAATTCCACTTGAAAATCACCATCAATATTATCTTCCCAACGAACTGGCACATATTTATCCGGTTGATCGCGAAACGCCGCAACATGACGACAATCTTCGGTATGGATGGTTAATCCCTGGCCAAAGCCTAAAAATCCCACAATGGGATCGCCAGGAATGGGCCAACAACATTTGGCAAAGTTCACCACCAAGCCTTCCGTCCCTTTAATGGCCAAGGGCACCGATTCGTTGGGATGATGATGACTGGACAACATACTTTGTTTTAAACCTTGTAGCTCGGTTAATCGTCTGGCCACCAATAACGCCGTGCGATTACCCAAGCCAATATCAGCCAACACATCATCAAACTGCGGGACATGTAATTCTTTTAATAATTGCTGTATTGCCGTTTTATTCACATCTTCTAAAGACGCGCCCATGTGCGACAATGCCGATTCTAACAAACGCTCGCCCAAGGTAATCGATTCTGATTGTTGTTGGCTCTTTAAAAAATGTCGAATATTACTACGCGCTTTGCCAGTCACAACAAAACTAAGCCACGCTGGATTGGGTGTTGCGCCAGGTGCGGTGATAATTTCTAAAGATTGACCGTTTTCTAAAGTAGAACTTAAGGGAGCCAATTGTCTATCAATTTTTACAGCCACGCAACGATTGCCCACGTCGGTATGTACCGCATAAGCAAAATCCACTGCCGTCGCACCGGCCGGCAATTCCATGATATCGCCTTTGGGTGTAAAAACATACACTTCATCGGGGAACAAATCTATCTTCACATTTTGCATAAATTCCAGCGAGTTACCGCCTGCATTTTTTTGCATTTCCAATAAATTTTTCAACCAAGCACGCGCGCTTTGTTGTGCTTGCGTCACGCTGGCCTCTGGACTTTTATATAACCAATGCGCAGCAATACCTTGTTCTGCCATATGTTGCATCACATTGGTGCGAATTTGAATTTCAATGGGAACGCCATAGGGACCAAACAAGGTGGTGTGCAAGGACTGATATCCATTGGCTTTGGGAATGGCAATATAATCTTTAAATCGACCTGGCACGGGTTTATACAAACCATGTACCAATCCCAAAACGCGATAGCATGTATCGACGTCATCCACTAAAATACGAAATGCATAAAAATCCATGATCTGTGAAAAAGACACGTTTTTATTGCGCATTTTTTTATAAATACTGTATAAATGCTTTTCTCGACCATCCACCGCAACCGGTGGCAAACCGGCTTGTTGTAAACCATTTTTTAATGTGGTTTCAATCATTCGCATAATTTCTTTACGATTGCCACGCGCTTTACGCACAGCCTCTGTTAAAATTCGACTGCGCTGAGGAAATAATGTTGAAAATCCCAGACTTTCAAATTCCACACGAAAACCATTCATCCCCAAACGATTGGCAATGGGCGCATAAATTTCTAAGGTTTCTTTGGCTATACGCCGTCTTTTTTCGGTGGACAAAACATCCAATGTCCGCATATTGTGCAAGCGATCCGCCAATTTCACTAAAATCACACGGATATCGCGCACCATCGCCAATAACATTTTACGAAAATTTTCCGCTTGGGCTTCCGCGCGACTCTCAAATTGGATTTGCGTTAATTTACTAACACCATCGACCAGTTCAGCAACATTGTTGCCAAAACGTTCTTCAATGGTTTTTTTATCGATGCTGGTGTCTTCTAACACATCATGCAGCAATGCCGCCATAATGCTTTCATGATCCATGCGCATGGCACATAAAATGCGTGCCACAGCCAAAGGATGAGAAATGTACGCTTCGCCACTGCGGCGACGCTGCCCTTGATGGGCATCAAACGCGAGGATGTATGCTTGAGCAATTTGCTCGACTTGTTGTTGATCCAGATACAGGGCCAGTTCATCGCGGAGATCGGTAAATTCAAACACGCCGGCCCTCCGCAAACACGTTCGTTTCTAGTGACAGAAGAAAGATAGGTGTATTTATTTATCCGTCATATTGCCATCATTGTCAATGGAAATATCATCCAATGACACACCCACTTGCGGCGCGTGTTCCAACGCATCCAACATGTTGATTTGATCCACATCTGCAAAGTCATCATCTTCTTGCAATAAAAGATCTTTGGTAATAAAACCTTCTGCAATTTCACGCAACGCCACCACGGTGGGCTTATCATTATCCCACGGCACAAATGCTTCCGCTCCGCCGATCGTCAACTGACGCGTGCGCTTTGCCGCCAACAAAACCAATTGAAAACGATTATCTACCTTATCCAAGCAGTCTGCTACTGTAACGCGAGCCATAAGGATCCTCTCTCTATATAAAAATCAACTCGGCATTGTACACTAAATAGCACGCACAATGCAAATATGAGTTTACTGATCCAAAACAACCTGACGTGGTTTAATAAATGCACACATCCAGTTAAAATAGTATGTGGTGGCCCTGATTAAAGCTCGAGGAGTCCAGTCTGAACATTAGAGCCGATTAATATTATCAAGTTAATTAACATTGGATTGACAGTTAAGTAAATTAATCGTTATTATGGGCATAACTTTATTTACTGCAGTGAACCATTATGCCAAGTATTGAGACCGTCTCTGAAAGAGACCTTGAAAAATGGCGCTATATTGCCGCCACGCTACTCCCCGAGTATAGCAATACGTTGGAAGATCTCGAAAAAAGTCTGGGGAAAGTGCCTACCTTTACATTAACACTGGAAAGCGTCTTGGCTGAAGATGTTAAGCGACTGCAAACACTTTTTGACCGTAAAAAGAAAGAGTATCTAGAACCACTGATCCTTTATAACTTGGCGCATATCATTGAGCGTCTTGAGGCGTTATACAAGAAATATAATGCCATACCGCATAAAAGCACCGAATTACAAGTCACATTGAATAAATGCTCAACTTTATTAACAGCATGGAAAGAAGAGCTGGAAAAGCAGCACGCGGCAGATAAAACGGAGATTGTTGAATATCCAGAAAAACAAAATCAGCTTGTCAGGCCCCCCATCGATAAAGAAGTAAAAACCTTTGTCGTGCCCGAAGCCTTAGACTTTTCCGGCTTAAATCCCGATCGCGCAGAGGAATTGGACTTATTAGATGATTATTATGGTACTGCTATTCCCTATCGCACGAATTTAAAGCAATTATTTGATCTAATCATCAAAAAATATCAGCTGGCTAGTCAATTTTGTAAAGACATTATACAAATTATCCAGTATGAGTTAAATCGGCGCCACCATGGTAGCGCCCTCAAGACGGCATCAGGGTTACATGATTTGTTGGAACAATTTGATACGGATTTCGTGCTTGAAAAGCATCTGACGCTTTTCCATGATCAACATAAAATTATTGGTCCTTTATTGAGTTTTGATAGCAATACATTTGATGAAGCCATTAAACCCACCAAAGCGGTTGTGGTTTCGATGCTTGGCTTTGATTCTATCGCGGCAATGATTGCTGTGGAAGAAACCAGGCTCTCCCAACTAGAAGCGTTAGCAACATCGACGCAAAGCACCAAACAGCAAGTCGAACATTCAGGTGCAATGGGGAAAAGAGTTATACCTTCCAGTGAAATGCGAGAACTACAAACCAGCATCGCAAAATTTAAAGATTTACAACAACAAAACCTGATCCAATTAAAGCTAGAGCTGGCACGCATACAACAATTTATCGATGAAAAATCTACCGTTTCTTCCAAAATACCTAAAGTTGATATATTACTCGTCATGAAAGATTTATATGAAAATATAATAAAAAAATATACCTTGGCGTTGGAAATGTGTACTGATTTTGATCTATGGGTCAATAATCATTTAAATCCCGATCGCTCCAATTCGTTAAAAGTTTTATTGGATAGATTTTTAGCCCATCATCTTAAAAAAATATGGGATCATTTTGTTGCAACCTGGCACAAGTTAATGAACGACGCCAGCACCTGGGAAGACAAGCTGAAGAACTTAACAGGACATTTAACATCACCCGGGGACGATGTGCAGTTTTTATATTTGCCTAGTGAGCTCTTTTTTATTAGAAAACGCAAAATTTGTATAACGCCGGCGCTTACCGGTTTTATTATACGACAAGATAAAGATCTCATTAAACTTACTGCTGCCAGAGAAGATTTGCAAGCATGCGCCAATGATCCAAGCAAGTCTGTATTACAAGCGTCAGCAGACATATCTAAATCAACTCGCACGTCTATCATCTCTATTTGCGAATTACCGGACGATGATTATACTGTCATCGGAAGACGTATAGAAGATGCAGACAGCCCATCCACATCCACGTCGACCTCTCCCGCTCACCTCAGACCACAAAAACAAATGGCAAGAACACCTCAAGATTCTGTACGTTTTTCCGTTTGTGATGAAGGCTCGTATGCATCATTCATCGGCCAATATTTAGATTCGCCTACGTTAGAGATCGCCTCTAAAAACAGTGGTGTAAAAAAACCCATTCGTTATTCTTCTGCGCTCCCCTTAGACCGAGACAACAAACCCACAGAAGCCGCAAAACCACGTCCACATCATCAAACGCTCGGCAGAGCTTCTGCAGACAATAATAGAAGATATGGAGTCGTCGATACCGCGCCGGTCAACTCAGAAGAAGTGCACCCCGAAGACAATACTGGAATCAATAAAAATAATAGAAAAAAACCAAGTACTCCAAAATTTCAGGGGTCAAAATAATAAAAGTCAGGGCTCAAGTCTGGACCATATCATTACCCACAAGTAGGCCCTCTCATGAATAGACTCTTCTAAAAAAAGCGCATTATTTAATTAGGGCTACAACGGATAGAAATCTTTGAGAGGTTAATGTCAAATATCCAGACCCGCCCTTCCATTTATGTAGCAAGAAAACCAAGAGAAATCTTGTTTATTTAAATAAATTCACGTTGCTTTGTCTGACACCAATCCATACAGAACATTAGTCTATGTTTTATTCCCTTGCAAAAACACGATATACTGAGATATAGTTATTTATCTGAGTCATAGATGCTTATATGGCTAAAACAGCACCCGCCGTACCTGAAAGTCATGGCAATGCGCAGGAAAAATATGTTGCGATGATTGATAGTCTTGACATTATTGGTCTAGATAAACCTTCTGGCCATTCTCTTTCAGCCTTTGATGTCTGCCCTGATTTTATAAACAAAAGTCCACGCCTAGGTGCAACCCCATTAGATAATGCACTGGTTGCAGCCAAAGTTGAAAAACATGAAATACCTGAAGCCTTATCTGAAACAGAAATCATTGGATTAAATCCCGCTAGACACATGTATTTAAAATACACAGAACCGCTGTTTAATGATCGCGTGTTTATTAATCTTTACAATCGAGAAATTGAACTTAAAAAAATGATGACGCCTGAAAATGAACACAAAATAAAACCAATACTTAAAGAGTGTGAAAAGAGAAGAGCAGATTATATGGCTTTTATGAATGAACATCGAATAGAGTTATTGCAAGAAGCTCGAGATAAATTTGTCGACGCGCTTAAAGAAAAAGCGAAAGACAATCCTGAAATTTTAAAAATTTTAGATGAGCTAACAACCATTCGCCGCGATGCCCCTAGCGGTGAAAAAGGCTCATTAGAAACGCGTCATGATTGTTTAGTGAGTTATGCGCAACATCAAATATTGATAGAAAAGGCGCAGAAAATTCTGGCAGCAACAAAATCCAGCGATGTCACCTCGGCCGATTTAGATGCATTAAATATTTTGTGCAACCATCATAATGACGCCGCATACCAAAAACCCAAATTTTTTACCCGTATGGAGCTCTTCTTTTCTGGGCTTAAAGTGGCTTCTGCCGTCGTTGGTTTTGTTTTTACCGTTATTGGTATGGCGGGCTTAATTCCAAGTGGAGGTGGTTCGACGGCTCTGATTGCCGCGGGTGTTGGATTAATTGCATCGCCCAGTTTGATTGAAGGCATTGGGCATACCATACATGTTGCTTATCGAAAAAGAATGCCGGATACAGCCCGTCTTGTTATGATGGGCGTCAGTTTGGTAACTGGCGCTCTCGCATTTGCTGGTTTGGATTTATCATCGGTTACTGCGATTGCTACAAACGTTGCAACGCCTGCCATCAACGTCACTTTAGTGAGCAAGTTGGTTGATCTGGGTGTGGGAGCCATCAGTGTGTTAGGAACAGCAACCGCCAGGCAGTTTGTTAGCCCAAGACAAAACATGAAAGATTTCATTAAAAATCTCTGGGATGGTGCAACCTATACCAAAGCTTTCATACAAAGGGCAAAAAAAGTGGTGCCCAGTACTAGAGGTGCAAAAGAAACAGAGAAGCAGCCCGCGCAAGCAGTCGTTGCTGCGTCATCGAATACTGGAACCGCAAAAAGTGAAAAAGACTATAATTCAGCTGTTAAAGCACGCCTCATCGCCCCTAATTCTGTCAAGAGACCTTTACGCATGTCTCAACGCCCTCCCTCTCCGCTCAATGCAGCGCCAGACATACCTCAACCTGATGAGGCCCCCATTCACCGGAAGAAAAAGTTTTCTTTTCCATCCGCTGGTTAGCCTATTATTGGTTCTCTTTGCATCTGTGCAAGACAACTTTGCCCGCGTGATAAATCTTTACCCATTTCCATGGGGCAACTCGATAAAATGGCGTCTGTAGACGCAGATATTGTTGAGTTGAAAGGTCTAGACATTGGGGCTATTTCAGCACCGTTAAAATTAATATTTTTTTAATATTATAATAATGTTAATATAATAAAAAGCCTGTGTATCTACAATGCTGCTTTTCTATAGGGATTATCATGAAAAATCAAAGAGTTGCCAAAGAAGAAGCGTTTCGTAACCTGTCACTCGAGCAAGCGCAACAAAGATTGTTTACTGTGCCAGAAACATTGGTTTCAGAAGATATTTTTCATCTATTGAATGTGTACCCTAATCTTATTCCCACGGATCCTCAAAGTGCAAACTTTAATACTTTTCTTACGCGCATCAATAATAAATTGGATCATGAAGATTTAGCGGATCTTATGCAAAGGCTACATGGGGATCCGGTCAGACAAAGTATTCTGTTGGCTGGGACCTCCACAGCAACAGCAGAAGCATTGATGGCACTAGAGCGGCCAGTGGTTACAAAAGCTCATATCTTATATATTATTAATGAGTTACCGCATGCACAAGCAATGCGATGTTTAGCTGATTTTTCATCCATTGCCGCCACGTTTACAGTGGAAGATCTTAAAAAAATTATTCTACAGGATGCCGGCGTTCCGGATGCGTTGCGTCAAAAGTTAAATGCTTTGCAAACATTTGCCAATCTTGAAGAAAAGGTTGGAGCAGCAATGAAAGAGATTAGACCACCATCGATTTATGAAGGAGAAATGCTCGAAGCTGATGCAAAAGACATTTTGAGAAAAATGATGGCTGCGAATGATCCACTGCCAGTAACATCAACAGCGCTTTGTGATTTGATGGTAGGCAATCCTGGCATTATTCCTGATTTTAATCACGTCGATTTTCCGCGATTTAGGGATTTCGTGCAAAAAACCATTAATGACATCGATTTTAAAGATATTGTTCTTTATGATGGCTGGCCGGATGATAAAAAATGGTTTAGCCTGCTTATGGCATCACCTGTCAGAGCCGAAAAAATGCTTGATTATTTAACGATGACAGATCTAACAAACACGCCTAAAAAACTCACTTATGTCTTGCAATTTTTCCCCGCAAAGATAGCTCGACGAGTCCTTGAAAATTACGACTTAATCAACGCATACTCATTTGACGTGCAATTTAAACAAGGACGTAAAGCACTAAAAAAAATAGAAGATGTACAAGACATTAAAAATCTTTTGATGTATAACACCAGTTCAACCAACGTAAGATTATTACTGCGCTCCACTTTTTTTAATATCAGTGCAGTGGAAGATGCAGTGACAGAAATTATCGATTTTATTAAAAGCCCCAATGTTATTCCTGATATAAGAACAGATTTCTTATTAAATATACAGAGTATTCTAAGCGATTTTCCGGCCAGTTATACGGATTATATGAATCGATTATCATTAAAGCCCGAGGTGTTATCCCAACTTACTTGGGAAAAAATGTCAGGGTTGGTTCTGCAGATGGCACAACATACGCCTTCCTTTCCTTTACTAACACAAATAATCAGTATGCTTGCGCTCAGTGATCATAACCGCTGGTCTCGAGAAATGAACAGCACGACCATTAACATGCTTGTCACTTCTTTACATCGTCATCCTAAATTACTGGAAATTCTATTTGAAAAAAACCAAGATTTTAGAGAGAAAATTGATACTGAAAATTTAGAACGTATCTGCCAGTTAAGTGATCCTATTTTTTATTACGTCATGAAAACAAAAGAGTTAAGAGAAAAATTGCCTGTACGAAATATCCTTTATCACTTAATTCATCGCGATGATAGGTCGATGGTGGAAATGTTAAAAGAGATACTTTGTCCCACAAGTCTTGCATTTGTCGACATGCATAAAGCGATTATTGCAACCATCACGTCATTTGAATTATCTGCATTATTGATGAAACATCCTGACATGGGAATCGTGTTAATCAATCAATATAAAGAGGGAGAGCGGGATCCCTTGCATGATTTGTTTTCTAAATTAAACGTCTCCGATCTTAAGCGCATGCGTCCCCTCTCATCCGGATTAGCAAAAGCCATTGATGAGCATCCCATTCTCGCCAGTCGACTTCTTGATGAAGTCAGGGTGTCGCCAAAGCCTCGCGTAGAAGGTGGATCATTAAGACAGTCCAATTTGCTTCAGATCGAAGCGGTAGCCTCGTCTATTTTAGTGGGCGGCAAAAAAGGACTTTGTTTAGGTCTGGCCACAGATGCCATCGCAAAGCACATGCAGCTTGAACATGCGTATGATTTTGATTATCGTTATACGCCTGTTTTTGAGCGCGCTGTTCAAGAAGCCACCAATAGTCCGCAAGTATTATTTTCAAGAAGTTATTTATATCGCGTTCAAAATTACCATCATACGCTCAATGAAATTTTGGTTACACATCCAGACATAAAAACATATTGGGCTCCTCCGATCAAACAAGCCAGTAGCTTTTCTTTGGAACAATTGGTTACAGATATTATCCGCAAGATTGATGAATCGCCAAAACAAAATCAATATATTCATTTAAATTCTGCTAATCATGCCATGGCATTGGTGGTTAAATACGATAAGACAGGGAAAAATAGACAAATTTTATTTATCGATCCTAACTTTGAAGAATTAGAACTCTATAGAGGCCCAGCCACATCAGAACATTCAAGTGAAGCGATCTTTAAACTGAACTTGCGATTAGAAACCTTTTATAAAGATGCAACCGAACTTTCTACATTTGAAGCATTTACGCTTCCTCCCAAAATATATCAAAAAACAGCGGAATTTTCCATTAAAAATCAAGCTAAGCCGCTAGATCCTCGAGAAGTATTAGGAAAAAAAGATCGATTAGAGGAAAAAGAAAATCGTCAGCCTGTTAGTAAAAGCCAATCAGACGCGATGGTTTCTCAGCAACTGGTAAAAGAAAAGGGAACAGGCCTGCAGCAATCTGCTGCTGCCACTTCAGAGCCGGAAGAGACAACCCGCCAGAAAAAGCCAAAACCAGGCGGGGGTAACTGTGCTATTCAATGAAAAGGCTTCACCACGTCATATATGGGATTAATCCTAACAGGCAGCGGGTTGATATCAACTATTTTAATTATAAAAATCTGCTGCATTGATGCGAAAGGTGGGCTTTGGCTCGAAAATTCATTTGCAATAAATTTCCATCCTTGGAAGTGGACAGCGGTTTATAGACTTCCTGTCATCCCCGTCCGTGTACCGTCATAGTGTTTTCAATCATACCGGTTTGAAAAAACAATGTATGTAGCCTTCTTCTTAAAATGGTGTAAGCATATGTCCAGTTCCATAAAGTTATTTAATCTCATCACACCTGATTTAGTTTGTTATTTTTAAAATGCGAGAAGGTGCCATGCGATGAAAGATTGAAAACGGCTCACCTAGCCGTTAGCTTAAAAGACGGGGCAACCCGAATACCACTTAGCACCTGACCAAAATGCTGCTGCATGATTCCTAATCCTTTATGCTCCTCGGACGTGGGCGCAGTTACAAAGGGGCGAGTCGCATCCGTTAAATCGCTTCTATAACTTAGAAGATGTGTATCCAATTATAACACAAACAAGTTTTTTAAATAACTTTATTTGTAGTAATCTACAACCAAGTTATATAGTGGCTTGCTGTGTATAACCAGAGGGATACACCTGGGGATAAGATGCGCATAAAAGTCTTTCACAGGCAAGACCTCAGTCATGCACTTTTTATCCTCAGGAAATAAGCATGGTTATGCACAGTTTAAAAAAGCGCTTACTTCTTTGATTTAAAAAAGGACTTAGTCCTTATCCACCAAAAAAGCGTTCTTTAATAGATATAATTAGATCTAATAAAGTAACTCTATTATTTATTAAATAAAGAAATTTTCATTTGTTTAACCAAGCAAAACAAATCCATCAACACCAATAAAAAAGATAGCATTCAAAGCATAAGCCGTATAAAATACTCGTTTGCGTAAGAGAATAACAAGAGGTGAACAGGTGACCGAGCCGCTCGCATTGTGGCAACAAGTGTCGCAACAATTACAAGATGAATTGCCTGCGCAAGAATTTAATACATGGATCCGTCCGTTGCATGTAGAAAAACGCGAACAGAACTTGTGGGTTTTGGCACCCAATCGTTTTGTAGCAACGCAGATCAGTGATAAATATTTGGTTCGTATACAATCGGCAATAGCACTATTGCCTCAAGACGATCCTCAATCAATGATACAAGCTGTTTTCGTTGATGTTGGTGGAAAAAGCAATGGACCTGAACAGGTTAAAATACCCTCTTTTGTGAGTAATGTTAGTAGCAAAAAAAGCGATAAGAATAACGTTCCAGATATTGCCTCTTTGATCACGCATCACAGCAATGTGAATCCCGCCTTTACGTTTGAGAACTTTGTGGAAGGCAAATCCAACCAATTGGCCAAAGCCGCTTCCGTGCAAGTTGGTGAAAATCCTGGCGGTGCGTATAATCCATTATTTATTTATGGCGGTGTTGGGCTGGGTAAAACACATTTGATGCACGCCGTGGGAAATTTGATTTTAGCCAAAAAACCTGGCGCAAAGGTGATATATTTATATTCGGAACGGTTTGTGGCAGACATGGTCAAAGCCTTGCAAAGCAATTTGATCAATGAATTTAAGCGTTATTATCGTTCTGTTGATGCGTTGCTTATCGATGATATTCAATTTTTTGCAGGCAAAGAACGTTCACAAGAAGAATTTTTCCATACGTTTAATGCGTTACTGGAAGGACAGCAACAAGTCATATTGACCAGCGATCGCTATCCTAAAGAAATTGAAGGGGTGGAAGAGCGCTTAAAGTCACGTTTTGGTTGGGGCTTAACGGTGGCGATAGAACCACCGGAATTGGAAACACGCGTCGCGATTTTGATGAGCAAAGCAGAGCGCATGAATTTATGTTTGGATCATGAAGTGGCTTTTTTTATTGCCAAACGGATCCGCTCCAATGTGCGTGAACTAGAGGGCGCGCTTAAACGCGTAGCAGCCAATGCGCAATTCACCGGCAAAGAAATTACCATTGATTTTGTGCGTGAAGCCCTTAAAGATTTATTGGCGTTACAAGACAAACTGGTCACCATTGAAAATATCCAAAAAACAGTTGCTGAATATTATAAAATTAAAGTCAGTGATTTGTTGTCCAGACGCCGCAGTCGTTCTGTGGCAAGACCAAGACAAACAGCGATGGCTTTAGCGAAGGAATTAACCAGTCATAGTTTGCCCGAAATCGGCGACTCCTTCGGCGGACGCGACCATACCACCGTATTGCATGCCTGTCGTCTAATAAAGGGACTGCTGAGCTCTGAGCGCGATATACAAGAAGATTGGGCTAACCTGATGCGCTTGTTGTCAACATAGGATGAGACAACCATGGAAATAACCTTAAGCCGAGAGCAACTCATTAAACCGTTACAACTCTTGGTGAACATCGCGGATAAAAAACCAGGGCGAGAGATCCTCTCGCACATTTTATTTGAAATGGCGGATCAACAGATTAATTTGATCGCCACCGATTTAGAAATGGAGTTGGTCACACCGTTGCTTTTGTCAGAACCGATAGAAGGCATACCGAACTTCACCTTGCCTGCACGTAAATTATTGGATATTTGTCGTAGTTTGCCCAATGAAGCGCAGATAGATATAAAGATTCAAAGTGAAAAGGTTATTTTACAATCTAAAAAAAGTCGCTTTGCTTTGGCAAGATTACCGGTGGATCAGTTCCCACGTTTATCTGAATTAACCGCGCAGTGGCAGATAAGCTTAGCGCAGCTCACCTTGAAAAATTTATTTGAACGTTCATATTTTGCGGTTGCACAACAAGACACTCGTTTTTATTTAAATGGTTTGTTATTTACACAGCAAAATGAAGATTTGTTGGTGGTGGGAAGTGATGGTCACCGTATGGCCATTTTAAAAGCACAAGCGTGTTTTTCGGCTGAAACCGATGCCAATGCAAGCCATTCCAATGAAGCATTTCGCGTGATTTTACCACGTAAAACGGTCAGTGAATTATCGCGTTTTTTCTTGGATGATCCTCAAGCCAATGTGAATGTTTGTATGGATAAGCGACATATTTGGTTTGAAACCAATGAGTTTAAGTTATTTTCAAAACTCATTGATGCGCGTTATCCAGATTACGAACGTGTGGTGCCCGCGGCGGTGGTGGGTGTGTGCAGCATTGAAAGAGAACTCTTAAAACAAGTGGTGTCACGTGCGGCAATTTTATCCAGTGAAAAAAGTCGAGCCATGAGATTTTTGTTTAAAAACAACACGTTAAATGTATTATCGAACAATCCATCGCAAGAAGAAGCAGAAGAAATGCTGGAAGTGGATTATCAAGGTGCGGATTTAGAAATGGCGCTGAATGCGGGGTATTTGCTGGATACGTTGAACGCTTTGCCGGATGGGAAAATAAAACTCTTTTTGGCTGGGACCAATGCCAGTTTACGCGTGGAAGCCGAAGAAGATCCCTTTCGTGCTCAATACATTATTATGCCGCTGCGCTTATGACCATTACACAGTTGAGTTTAGAAAACTTCCGCAATATTCGTGCCGCACAGTTAAAAACCTTGTCGCCACGATTAAATGTGATAGTGGGAGACAATGGTTCAGGCAAGACCAGTTTATTAGAATCAATTTATGTGTTGGGTGTTGGACGATCGTTTCGTTGTGCGGGGCTGTTACAAGCAAAACAGCTCATTCATACGGGAGAGGCGCTTTGTCGAGTGATTGCAAAAGTTCAGCCTGCCGAAGAAAGCACGGGAATGGCTGTTCAACCAATGACCTTGGCCATGCAGCGGGCTTTGCATAAGAATGAATGGCGTTTGGCTGGGGAACCCGTCAAGCGGATCGTTGACATTGCACAAGTGTTGCCGGTGCAATTATTAAATGCGCAGCGATATCGTTTATTACAACAACCGCCAGAAGAACGAAGACAGGTGTTGAATTGGGGATTGTTCCACGTGGAACAATCGTTTTTAAACCAATGGCAACGATTGCAGCGTCTATTAAAACAGCGCAATGCCGCCTTGCGACAAACGCGACCCGTCGCCGCCGAGGTGTTTGCCTGGGATGATGAGTTGGTGCATTTGTCTACCAATATACACGAAATGCGAAAGCGTTTTTTTCAGGAGTGGCTTGTGGTAATATGGGAGTGCTTGCCTCCTTCGCTACAGGCCTTGCCACTGCAGTTTGATTATATGCCTGGGTGGGATATGAATAACTCGCTACAGACCTTATTACAGCAACGCTATGCGCGAGATTGCCAGTTGAAATACACGAGTGTTGGAATACAACGTTCGGATTTTCGTGTTTCTTTGGATGGTGTTGACGTGCAATATCGTTTATCGCTAGGGCAGCAAAAATTATTGGTAACAACGTTGTTTGTGGCACAGTATTTATGGTTGTTAAAATATCAGAATAAAACAGCCATTTATTTGATCGATGATTTAATCTCAGATTTGGATGTGGTGGCATATGACAGTGTTTTAAAATTACTGGCCAGAACACCTGCGCAAATCTGGTTGACCAGTACCAGCTCAGAATGGATGGAGCGATTGCCGCAAGAGTGGGATGATCAAATGAAAAAAATGTTTCACGTGGAGCATGGAAATATAGTGGCGGTGGATTGATGTTTGTATGGGGATTTTAATAAATCCTCCCTAACCCTCCTTTTTCAAAGGAGGGGATAAAGCAATGTTTCACGTGGAACATGGTAAGTGGTGATGAATTGATGTTTATATGAGGATTTTAATAAATCCTCCCTAACCCTCCTTTTTCAAAGGAGGGAATAAAGTAATGTTCCACGTGGAACATGGTAAGTGGTGATGAATTGATGTTTATATGAGGATTTTAATAAATCCTCCCTAACCCTCCTTTTTCAAAGGAGGGAATAAAGTAATGTTCCACGTGGAACAATAACGCAATAGAGGATTAGTATGATGACAGAAGCGGGAATAACGAGCTCCAATGAGCAACAAAAAGCCTATGATTCATCAAGTATTGTGGTACTAAAAGGACTGGATGCGGTTCGTAAGCGTCCAGGAATGTACATTGGTGACACCGATGATGGCACGGGATTGCATCACATGGTGTTTGAAGTTGTCGACAATAGTATTGATGAAGCGTTGGCGGGGCATTGTTCAGCCATCGAAGTGTATATTCATACCGATGAATCGGTAACCGTGGTGGATAATGGGCGCGGGATCCCCGTGGGTATTCATCAAGAAGAAGGTCGTTCAGCCGCAGAAGTCATCATGACCATTTTGCATGCCGGTGGGAAGTTTGACGATAACTCTTATAAAATTTCCGGTGGTTTGCATGGTGTGGGTGTATCCGTGGTGAATGCTTTATCAGAAGAGCTGCAGTTAACGGTTTATCAACAAGGTAAAGTGCATGAACAACTCTATCGACACGGCGTACCCCAAGCAGACCTGCATATCACGGGTGAAACATCACGAACAGGCACACAAATTCGTTTTAAACCCAGCGATAAAACTTTTACGAATATAGAGTTTCATTATGATATTTTAGCCAAACGTCTGCGAGAATTGTCTTTTTTAAATTCTGGCGTCAAAATTGTGTTGACCGATGAACGCACGGGTAAAAATGATACTTTTGAATATCAAGGTGGTATTAAAGCCTTTGTTGAGCATTTAAATCGCAATAAAACGATGGTGCATCCAGAAGTGTTTTATGTTTCATCTTCGCGAGATGGTATCCAAATGGATGTGGCGCTACAGTGGAATGACAGTTTTCAAGAAAATATCTTTTGTTTTACCAATAACATCCCTCAAAGAGATGGCGGCACACATTTGGCTGGTTTTCGTGGTGCATTAACACGAACATTGAATCAATATATTGAAAGTGAAGGCTTATTAAAGAAATATAAAATTGCGACGACCGGTGATGATGCGCGTGAAGGCTTGACTGCTGTGTTATCCGTTAAAGTGCCCGATCCAAAGTTCTCTTCACAAACCAAAGATAAATTGGTGTCTTCAGAGGTGAAAGCGGTGGTTGAAAGCTTGATGGGAGAGCATTTCAATGACTTTTTATTAGAAAAGCCGCAATCGGCTAAATTGATTGTGGGCAAAATGTTAGATGCTGCGCGTGCCAGAGAAGCCGCGCGTAAAGCGCGAGACATGACGCGTCGTAAAGGTGCGTTAGACTTGGCTGGATTACCGGGTAAACTGGCGGATTGCCAAGAGCGCGATCCTGCAAACAGTGAAATTTATTTGGTGGAAGGGGATTCTGCAGGTGGTTCTGCAAAACAAGCACGCGATCGACGCACTCAAGCGATATTGCCGTTAAAGGGTAAAATTTTGAATGTCGAAAAAGCCCGTTTTGATAAAATGTTAGGCTCCGTAGAAGTGGCGACCTTAATCACTGCTTTGGGTTGTGGCATTGGACGTGAAGAATATAATCCTGATAAATTGCGTTATCATCGCATTATTATCATGACCGATGCGGACGTGGATGGTTCGCATATACGCACCTTGTTATTGACCTTTTTTTACCGACAAATGCCGGAGTTGGTGACCCGTGGTCATATCTATATTGCACAACCACCTTTGTACAAAGTGCGTAAAGGCAAGCAGGAACAATATCTAAAAGATGATTTGGGTTTGCAAGCCTATTTATTGCAATGGGTTTTGGGCGACGCGCAGTATTTTGTTGATGGTACAACACCGGCCATCAAAGGTCAGGCTTTAGAAGCCTTGATCCATGATTATCAACAAGTCGTCAACACCATGACGCGTTTGGCCAGACGTTATCCAGCGGCGATATTAGAAGCGTTGCTGTATCAACCCACGATTACCGATGATTTATTAAAGAACAGCGATAGCGTGCAAAAAGTATTGGATGATTTAACCACGCATCTCAATGGTCATTTGGCTGGCGATACGTATTATCAATTTTCTAAACAAATGTATGAAGAAAAGCAGTTATATCATTGGCACGTCAATGTTAAAACGCATGGCGTAGAGCAATCCTTTGTTTTTAAACAAGATTTTTTCCATTCGAAAGAATATTTACAGTTGCAAAAAATGGGCGAACAACTGCAACAGTTGTTTGGTGCAGACAGTCATGTGCGTTATGGTGATTTAGTACATCCTGTGGGCGAGTTTAAAGACATGGTGGACTGGTTAATGCTACAAGCCAAACAGGGTATTGTGATCCAACGCTATAAAGGTTTGGGGGAAATGAATCCAGAACAGCTGTGGGAAACCACGATGGATCCGACCATACGCCGCATGCTACGAGTGACGGTGGAAGATGCTATCCATGCCGATCAATTGTTTACGACGTTGATGGGTGATCAAGTGGAACCACGACGTGAATTTATTGAACAAAATGCGTTGGAAGTGGATAATTTGGATGTTTGATGAATAATTGTTTTTTGTTTCGTCTAGGCGGTCATACCGCGGCTTGACCGCGGTATCCACTTTGCAGTGAATATACTTTTAGATGATGCTCATAAAAAAATGACAAACTTACACGACAATGTCACCACCATTAAAGGCCTCGGTCCACGTTACAGTGACAAACTAAAATCTTTACACATTCATACCATTCTGGATTTATTGTTGCACCTACCGTTACGGTATCAGGATCGAACGCGTCTTTTGGCTTTGTCCGATTTACAAGCCGGTGACTCGGCGGTTGTTCAAGGCGTGGTGTTGCGACATGAAATTCAATTTCGCAAACGTCGCATGCTATTGGTTTATTTACAAGACAAATCAAATTTCTGTTTAACCTTGCGGTTTTTTTATTTTAATCAAACACAAATTGAGCGACTATTTACGGTAGGATCTACTTTACGTTGTTTTGGTGAAGTAAGACAAGTGGGTTATCAGTATGAAATGATCCATCCGGAATGTCAGGCGTTAAGCGCGACTAACGTGCTTGAAAATCCAGCATTACAAGCACATTTAACGCCGATTTATCCTTCTATTGATGGCATTAGTCAGCAACAATGGCGACGTTGGTTAGAACAAGCATTAAAAGCATTAGAGCCGATGAGCGAAGATCAATTTGATCAGCAATTAAAAATGTTTTGGCCACAAGCGGCCGTTTCTTTTAAAGAAGCGTTGCATACACTACATCAACCAACACCTGATATTGCCATGTCGGTGTTAGAACAATATCAACATCCTGCACAAAAACGTTTGGCGTTTGAAGAATTGTTGGCACATCATGTTAGCATGCAGAAAAAAAAGACAGTCTGGCAAGAACAACACGCCGTTGCATTGCCTTGTGATAAAACGGCCGAACACGATTTTTTAAAACAATTGCCGTTTGAATTAACCGCGGCACAAAAAAATGTATATGCAGAGATCTCTTCTGATTTAGCTCAGCCAAAACCCATGTTGCGTTTATTGCAAGGCGATGTAGGCGCGGGTAAAACCGTGGTGGCGGCATTGGCCTTGTTGCAGGCGGTGAGTCAAGGTTATCAGGCGGCTTTTATGGCGCCCAGTGAACTATTGGCCGTACAACATGCCGGGCAATTACAGGCGTGGTTTCCTTGTTTTAATAAAAAAATTGCATTATTAACCGGGCGATTAACACCGGCACAACGTCGCAATATGTATGCGGATATTGCAGCTGGGCAGGTGGATATTATTGTGGGAACGCATGCGTTATTTCAAGATGATTTACATTTTGCCAAATTGGCCCTGGTGATTATTGATGAACAACACCGTTTCGGTGTGATGCAACGTTTGCGATTACGTGATAAAGGCGTGAGTCAGCAACAAGTTCCTCATCAACTGATGATGACTGCAACCCCGATCCCGCGGACATTGGCGATGACATTTTATGCGGACTTGGATGTGTCTGTTATTGATGCGTTGCCACCAGGTCGTACGCCGATTATTACCAAAGCCTTGCCGCAAACCAGACGTGATGAGGTGATCCAAGCGTTGCGCCATGCCTGTGATGAACAGCAACAAGTGTATTGGGTGTGTCCGTTAATTGAAGACTCTGAGGTACTACAGGCACAAGCAGCAGAAACAACCTGTGCACAATTAACGCAAGATTTGCCGGAATATAAGATAGGACTGGTGCATGGCCGTTTAAAATCGCTGGAAAAAGAAGCGATTATGCAGCAATTTAAGGCTGGAAATCTACATATTTTGGTGGCAACCACGGTCATTGAAGTCGGCGTAGACGTGCCGAATGCCAGTGTGATGGTCATTGATGATGCGCAGCGCTTAGGGTTAGCTCAATTACATCAGTTACGTGGCAGAGTTGGTCGAGGAACTATTGCAAGTTATTGTTTACTTCTGTATAATCCTCCCTTATCAGAGCAAGCAAAAGCACGCTTGGCAGTATTACGGGAAACCACGGATGGGTTTGTTATCGCGGGGCGCGATTTGGAACTAAGGGGACCGGGAGAGCTGTTAGGCACCAAACAGACCGGCGACCAACGCTTCAAGGTAGCCGACTTTCACAGGGACTCTTCTCTATTGCCTCTTGTGCAAAAAGTCGCTCAGTCGATGTCTTTGCATATGCCTCACTTGATAGAGCAATTAATCCAACGATGGTTGCCACATCAGGTTCAATTTAAAGAAGTATAAGCAAAATCATCTGCTGAACGCCGATTTGTCAAGGTTGGGTTCACGTGGGATTATTTTCTTTTATAACAGGCATTCCCGGAGCAGTCCGCTCTTCAACACACGAAAATCAGTACGATGGCAATGGCAGCGCTGGCAAGGATGACGGCGAAGCGTTGCTTAATCAATATGACGACGATGATCAAGACGAGGCATCGGATCATGTTCAGATCCGACGTTGGGTCAATGAATATTTAACAAAAAAAAACATCGCTTGGGGATTACATAATACCTACACCATTGGATACTACAGTGTTTACAATGCCGCACTTTTGACCACGCTTTTATCCCGATTCAATGATTTTTATATGCCGGATGCTGATCCTGCTGAGCGAGAACAGGGTTTACGAATGGCAACCTATGTGGTGGGCGCTATTTCGCTGGTCAGTGTGGCGTTAGCTCTTTCTGCGAATAAAGCCATGGCAAAACGAAGCTGGCGTCGTTCGCAGGCAGATTTTCAGAACTTGGAGCGGTTGCGAGATGCGGGATTGCTAACGATAGAGCAAATAGAAGCGGCCAAAGCAAAGCGCTGCAGCTTTGACAAAGACAACAGTACTTTTGAAAACATATTAACCGTCGTTAATTGGCCCACGGAACAGTTTATGAAAAAATATCGACTGCCTTTGTCGGTATTTTTGCGAGCGCCCATGATGGTGTATTTTGGTCGAGGGGCAAACTGGTGGCCAGAACACCAAAAAGAGACCATGGTGGGGCTTTTGGTCGCTTCATTGGGGCTTGTGGTGGTTGAAGCCTTTTGTGATTATTTTGCAGACAGTGCCAAGAGCGATGTCAAAAAAGTACATAGTGCCTTGGAAAAAATAGCGCATAATCAGGGCCATGTTTTTGACCCGGCCCTGGCAAAAAAACTGCTGGCTGATCAAGTTTTTTCTTCTTCAATAAAAGAAAATCGTGGTTTTCACGCTATTAAATACTTGAGTATGGGAACGGTGGTTTCTCAAATCATTCGTTTTTATGGTTTGCCTATGTCTATTTTTGGAAATTTAAGCCTACTGGTTCCTGATCTCTTCAATGATGATTGGATCATGCCCTTGGTGTTTGGTTCGATTGGGCTGGGCCTGGGCGTGGGACTCAATGAGTTTAAAAATAAATTTGGTTTGATCAAATCGGGACCCAAAAATACGTTTACAAGCATTGCAGATCGCGTGATAGCCATTAAGACAAGAATAGCGATGGCGAAGCTATTTGTTATTAATAATTTGAGCAGCGATGGGAAATTACTGGAGCAGCTGAATCAGTGCGAAAACGACATAAGTAAGTTGGAGAACTTTGCCAATGTATTTCTGCAGTTTTCTAAACAAGAGTCGTGGGCGGGTCATGCGTTTGCCTTTTTTAAATGGTTTAGTACTGGAACACGTGCTGCGGGACGTTCAGAAACGATTTTGCATTTTTTTTCCAAATACTTTCCAGCTTTTATTATGCCGCTATTTGGCGACAAAGAAATACCGCTGACACTGATTGTTTATTTGAGCATGTTGGTAGTGGGGACGATATTGTTTTTTGCAGAAGAACGCGTGGATATGTGTATTGATGTCTACACGTATGGATATGATACAAAAGAAGCCGTGGCAAGAGAGCAGCAAAAGCCAACGCATGCGCAAGATTTTGTAGGAGAGGGTGTTGTTGACATAGAGTCAGGGCTTGCAACCCAACGGATTCAAAGCGCACATAACACGCAAAACTCTGCTCGTATTAAGGGATTGAATGAAATTTCTACCGACTTGGCCATTATATCGAAACAAATTTTCGACAAAGTAAACGATGGTGAGTATTCATCATCACTACAGTATGCAGCGGGTTCTGTGATTCCATTTGAGAAAATATTTGCGCCGAGTTTTATGCAAAAATTATCAGAGCCCCCGAGAAAAACGAGCGCACGGAAAGGCGATAAAATACCCGAACGAGAGGGATCGGCACGAGCTTCACCTAGGCCGTCTCCCCTACCACCAGAGTCAGAGGAGCATCGAAGGTCTATGGTGCCTGGCTTAGGTGGAGGTCAGCAGAGGGAGTGAATAAAACTTGCTCCAATCCCACCTTATCCATTACAATTCATGTAAGCTTTATGTAAAAAAAGAGACGATCATGCAGTCTATTCAAGTTAAAATTCTAAACGAGCGCGTGGGCAAAGACTGGCTTTTGCCCACTTATTCTACACAAGGCTCTGCCGGTTTGGATTTGCGGGTATGTGTTGACAAACCTTTAACCATTGAGCCAGGACAAACCATATTATTGCCAACAGGATTGTCGATTTATATTGCTGATCCCCATTTGGCCGCGATGATTTTGCCGCGTTCGGGATTGGGGCACAAGCATGGCATGGTGTTGGGAAATTTGGTGGGATTGATTGATTCAGATTATCAAGGGGAATTACAGATCTCTTGTTGGAATCGCAGCACCACGGCGTTTATGGTACAACCAGGTGATCGCATGGCACAATTGGTGTTTGTGCCTATCGTGCAGGTACAATTTGAAGTGGTCAATGAATTTGCGGCGTCCTTCCGCGGCCAAGGTGGCTTTGGTCATACTGGAATAGATTAACGGTTAACGAATAGAAAGGATATATCATGCGCAGGGTTGAGCGACGAACAGCAGAGATAGCAGACGATATTTTCCGTGCTTATGATATTCGCGGGATTGTGGGTGAAACGTTAACAGAAGACGTTTTTTATGATCTCGGTTTGGCCTTGGGTAGTGAACTGCGCCACATGGGTGGCAAACAAATGGTGATTGCACGCGATGGACGTTTGTCGGGCCCCTTATTTAGTGAATCGTTGTGTGCAGGATTATTGGATACCGGTATCGATGTGCTGGACATTGGTGCGGTACCCACACCCGTATTATATTTTGCTGCAAATAACACCGCCGACAAATCAGGTTTGATGATCACGGGCAGTCATAATCCAAGCAATTATAACGGATTGAAAATGGTCATCAAGGGGGAAACCTTGTCCAATGAACGCATTCAAGCCATTAAACAACGCTTGCAAGATGACCATTTATTAACCGGCAAAGGCGAATATAATATTGCCGAAGTCGCCACGCGTTATATTCAAACCATTACCAATCAAACCTTGTTGGACAGGCCCTTATCGGTGGTGGTTGATGCAGGCAATGGGATTGCGGGTGGTATAGGAAC